>ENA-OQIO01001716-OQIO01001716.1-human-gut-metagenome-genome-assembly--contig:-NODE-1716-length-10425-cov-1.308021_pt1 | contig 10425 bp, 11 predicted proteins | sample MGYA00242573_ERZ504737 | MGnify/ENA primary metagenome ERZ504737 (study PRJEB26092, sample SAMD00036203) | human gut metagenome | host: Homo sapiens | study: EMG produced TPA metagenomics assembly of... | reverse complement strand
AATCTCCGTTTTTATACGGAACATTTAAGTGATCCCCGGTATTTAAGTGTACACAGTCTGATTCGAACCGGGAGTCTGTTCGGTCTGCAATACATTTACGGAACACTGACCAATTCTGACGGCAAAGACCCGATTGATTACGATGCAATCATGAAAAATCCAGCAGAATTTTATATGCCTGCCACGGATGCCGTCACCGGAACAGCCACTTACTTTTCCAAATACGATATTGTGCGCGACGATTACCGCACACTCATGGCAACCTGCGCCCTGCCGGGATTCTGTCGTCCGGTTCAGGTTAATCACCATTACTACTATGATGGCGGCGTTGCGGATTCTATTCCGGTGCAGCACGCTTTAGATGATGGCTGCGACAAACTTGTTGTGATTTTATCCAATCCAAGGGACTTTGTAAAACAGCCGGAAGCCCATCGCCCGATTTATAAACGGATGCTTCACAAATACCCAAAGACCATAGAAGGGATCGACCATCGCCACATCAATTATCAGGCGTCCATTGACCTTACCGCCAAACTGGAAAAAGAAGGAAAAGCTTTTGTTTTCGCACCAAGTAAACATTTAAACCTCGGCACTTTTTCCAAAGATGCGGCGCTTGAACAAAAACTTTATGATCTGGGTGTTTTCGATTACAAAACACAGTCTGGAAAGCTTCTCGCGTTTTTGCAGAAGTAACATAGCTTCGAAACTCTCTTTTTTCAGCTTTACTTCACAGTTGAAAACATGCAAAATACGGCTGCCACACAAAATGTCCTGTGTGACAGCCGCATTCTTATTTTATATCATTATTTTACTCTTGCCGTAAGCTTATCGCCCTCGGTATCGATCAGAATGGTATCTCCCTCTCTCACTTCATCTGCAAGGATCAGCTTTGCAGACAATGTCTCTACATGTTTCTGTAAGACGTTTCAGAGGTCTTGCACCATAGATCGGATCATATCCGTGATCAACAATGAACTGTCTTGCACTGTCTGAAAGTTCTACCGTAATCTCACGGTCAGCAAGACGTTTGTTCAGATCGTTCATCAGCAGATTGATGATATTGCCGATGTTGTCTTTTGTCAGAGGCTTGAACATAATGATCTCATCGAGACGGTTCAAAAACTCCGGTCTGAAATGTCCACGAAGTTCATTCATGACCGCTTCCTCACAAGCCGGATTGATATCACCATTCTCATCAATGCCCTCCAGCAGATGGGCTGATCCGAGGTTCGATGTCATGATGATGATCGTATTCTTGAAGTCAACGGTTCTTCCTGCGAGTCTGTGATACGTCCGTCATCTAACACCTGCAATAATACATTGAATACATCCGGATGTGCTTTCTCGACCTCATCGAACAGGACAACCGAATACGGTTTTCTACGGACTGCCTCCGTCAGCTGACCGCCTTCATCATATCCGACATATCCCGGAGCGCTCCGATCAGACGGGACACGGAATATTTCTCCATATACTCACTCATATCAAGACGCACCATATTGGATTCGTCATCAAAAAGACTGGCTGCCAGAGCCTTTGCAAGTTCTGTCTTACCGACACCGGTAGGTCCTAAGAACAGGAACGAACCGATCGGTTTGCTCGGATCTTTGATTCCGGCTTTGGAACGGATGATGGCCTCTGTCACTTTTGTGACACCCTCGTCCTGACCAATGACACGTTTATGCAGCTCCTCGTCCAGATGCAGTGTCTTGTTACGTTCACTCTCGGTCAGCTTTGCGACCGGAATACCCGTCCAGCGGGAAATAATACGTGCGATCTCTTCCTCGCTGACGTTCTCATGTACCAGCGAAAGATCTTTATTCTTAACTTCCTCTTCCTCAACTTCCAGCTGTTTCTGCAGCTGTGGAAGTTTTCCATACTGCAGTTCTGCCGCTTTTTCCAGATCATAATTCTGTTGTGCAGTCTTGATCTCATTCTTGACCTGCTCGATCTCTTCACGAAGTTTCTGGACTTTTTCAACTGATTTCTTTTCGTTTTCCCATTGTACTTTCTTTGTGTTAAATTCATCACGAAGTTCTGCCAGTTCCTTCTGAAGATCCGCAAGACGCTCCTGACTCAGACGATCCGTCTCTTTTTTCAGAGCTGTCTCCTCAATCTCCATCTGCATGACACGACGGTTTAACTCATCCAGCTCTGTCGGCATGGAATCCAGTTCCGTCTTAATCAGGGCACACGCCTCATCCACGAGGTCGATTGCCTTATCCGGCAGGAAACGGTCGGAAATATAACGGTTTGAGAGCACTGCCGCAGATACCAGTGCCGAGTCTGTAATTTTTACACCGTGGAATACTTCGTAACGCTCTTTCAGACCACGCAGGATGGAAATGGTATCCTCAACGGTCGGCTCATCCACCTGTACCGGCTGGAAACGACGCTCCAAAGCAGCATCTTTTTCGATATATTCACGGTACTCATCTAAGGTGGTCGCACCGATACAGTGTAACTCACCACGGGCAAGCATTGGTTTTAACAGCTGGCCTGCATCCATCGCACCGTCTGTTTTTCCTGCTCCCACGATGGTATGAAGTTCATCGATAAACAGGATGATCTGTCCATCGGAATTTTTGATATCATCGAGAACCGCTTTCAGACGTTCCTCAAACTCACCACGATACTTGGCACCTGCAACCAGTGCTCCCATATCCAGTGCAAATAATTTCTTGTCTTTTAATCCTCCGGGACATCACCGCGGACGATCCTCTGTGCGAGTCCTTCAACAACAGCCTCTTACCGACACCAGCTCACCGATCAGAACCGGGTTATTCTTTGTCTTTCTGGAAAGGATACGAACCACGTTACGGATCTCGCATCACGTCCGATGACCGGATCAAGCTTCTGGTTTCTCGCACGTTCTACCATATCGTAACCATATTTTCCAATGTATCATAAGTTGCCTCCGGGTTATCGGATACCACTCTCTGGTTTCCTCTTACCGTTGACAGCGCCTGTAAAAACCGTTCACGGGTAATTCCATACTCCTTGAAGATTTCCTTCATTGCCTTATTTGGATATTTGATCAGGCATAAAAACAAATGTTCCACGGAAACATATTCGTCTCCCATTGCTTTTGCCTCATCCTCTGCATGGACAAGTACCTTATTCAGATCCTGTCCTACATAAACCTGTCCGCCGGATACTTTTACACGGGCAGCTAAATGGCGCTCTGCGTTATCCACAAAATGTTCTTTCTGGATCTCCATTTTCTCTATTAATTTTGGAATCAGTCCATCTTCCTGACGTAACAGGGCGACTAAAAGGTGTTCCTGCTCGATCTCCTGATTTCCATATTCATAGGCGAGCTTTTCACAATCGTTAATGGCTTCTACTGATTTCTGAGTAAATTTCTGAATGTTCATACGCTTACCTCCCTCGTATTTATCTCTGTGATCTATGTGAAAAAGAAAAACCTTCTGAAAAACTTTCTGATGGAAAGAAAAGACCTTCCCACCTTGCTGGCTGGAACGTCTTCTGTCAGTTACGAAATTTCTTTCGCAGTGGTTTTCCTTTGTTACGAGTATGTTATATCACGAGTTGTTAGCACTGTCAAGAGGTGAGTGCTAATATTTTGTGAAGAAATTGTGAACTGTGGATGGAAGGTAATCTGCGCTGATAATCTCCTCTTATTCTCCGAGCAGCAGCTCCCTGACTCTCTCCATGTCCATTCCATCTACACAAAGTCTGCATCCGGCATGACCTTCCGTTTTTTTTCAGTGCCATCCGGTAATATGACGGTCTCTTCCGGCAGCTTTGGAGAAATGTTCGAATGAATATAAAAGGTATCGAGTCCGACACTCTTAGCTCCTGCGATATCGCTTATGCCATCGTTTCCAATCATGACACTTTTTGTTATATCAAGATTATATTTATCAATCAATAATTGAAAAAATCTGCTGTCCGGTTTTTTTACCCCACAGGTTGAAGAGATAAAAATATCGTCAAAGTACTTTGCTATTCCAAGCGTGTGCATCTCATACTCTGTAAAAATGCGCTGTGCATTCGAAAGCAGATAAATCTTTTTCCCCTGCCTTTTTAACGCCTCTAACAAATCTGTAACTCTGTCATATAGTTTTACATAATCGGTAGAAAGAATCCGGAAGAACTGCCCTGCATGAACGGCAAGTGTAAGATCTGCTTTTACTCCTTTTTCCTCAAAAAGCTTCTGAAAGACCTCTTCAATCTGAACCTCCGGATGTGCCTCATGAGCATCATCTTTTTTCTCAGATTTCATCTTAGACTCCTCGCCTGCAATGATTGCAGCGTATCTTTCTTTTAATTCTTCCGGTGCATAATTGGCGTCATAATATCCATAAAAAAGCGCCAGCTTTTTCCATACCAGAGGATCATTCTCCTCGGTATGGATATCAACCAGCGTTCCATATAAATCAAAAATATAATTATCGTAAGCTTTCACGTTATTATGCCTCCTGCTTTGTAAGTTCGATCAACTGCTGCATACGATCCGTGATCTTGTTCAGTACATCCGAATTATCTTCCTGTGCACTCATTGTCTCATTTGCGTGTGCAGATACCTCCTCTGAGATTGCGAGATTGTTTCAATCGAATGCACGATCTGTTCATTTGCAGTTTTCAATTCCTCAATATTGCTGTTTTAACTGCTCCATGTTGCCCTGGATATCAAGCGTATTGCTCTGGATATCCGAAAAATTATTGGCAGTATTCTCTGTGGACTGTTTTTCCTCATTAATTGCACCGATCATCTCGCGCACCACCGAAACCACCTCGCTGATCGCATTGGAAATATTCTCGATCAACTCTGTAATATGTACCGTTGCCTCTTTGGTCTGTGTTGCCATACCGGAAATCTCTGTCGCAACAACAGAGAATCCTCTTCCTGCCTCACCTGCTCTTGCTGCCTCAATACTTGCATTTAAAGCTAAAAGGCTTGTCTGCGAGGTAATACCGGAGATCAGCTCCACGATGGAATGCATCTCTTCAATGTATTTGTCTAATGTCTCTAGCTGTCCTGCAACACTGTCACCTTTTTCCACGGAATGTTCTACCTGTGATACGAGCACATCCATATCTTTTCCTGCGCTCTCAAGTACCTGCAAAGTCTGCTGCATACTCTGGTTAATGCGTTCCGCAACACTGCTGACCATCTCAACTTTCTGCTGGATTGCTTCTGTCTGCTGCATCTGTGTCTGCACAGCGTTTGCGGTTTCCGTCGTACCACTGCCAACCTCTGACATTGCATCTTTGGTCAATTTAGAAGCACTGTTGAGGTTCTCAACTTTTCCATAGATATCTTCCATTCCACTCTGCATCTGTTGTGACATATTGGAAATATCGGACAGCAAAAGTTCTGTCTTGCTCTGCGCTTCCTTAATATTCTCCATTTTCTGCTGATTGTTTGCATTCGATGTCTGCGCTGCATAGATAGAATACACTGCGACAAGTATCATGGCTGTCACCTGCACGATTGCCTCATCGCTGCCCTGATAACCGAACTTTCCGGTAAAAGCTCCACCAATCGTCATGATCAGGCTTAAGATAACCGTTCCTATATTGATCTGCACGGAAAATTTTACATCATTAAATACACTTACAAGTAAAATCATCGGTATGACAAGCACATAAATGTTCGCTTCCTCGGTCGTCAGCACCATGAAGGAATACGTAATGGCAAATCCGATTCCTACCGTGTGTTTGATCATACCTGTCTCTCTGTCCTTGAAAAAGAAAAACTGTCCCAGTATGACTGGGATCAGTGCCAATGCCGTGATCACCAGAAAATATCCAAGACTCCGCTCTCCCCTGATAAATCTGCACGCATAAAAGACGACCACGATCAACGCTTCTATGGTATGCCCTGTCAATGCGGTTCTGTTATTCCTCTGTGTATCACTGATCTGTGTTCCATTCATCTGCTCTTGTACTCCCTCTCTCCTGACGCTCTGTCAGTCTGCTATCACTGCCGGTTATTGTTTGAGTTTCCTCCTTTCACTATATCATTGATGGTTTCGCTCTTCAAGATTTTCTTTCCGGCAAATGACGTTATAACTCCAGTTTTGCCCGGAGTTTTGCAAGGATTTTACGCTCATTCCGGCTGATCTGCACCTGTGTCACTGCAAGTATTCCTGCCACCTCGCACTGCGTTTTATTTTCAAAATACCGCAGCCGGATGATCTGCTGTTCTGTCTCGTCGAGCGTATCCATCAGCTGCCTGATCACCATTTTGTTTAAAACAGCCTCCTTCTCCGGCTCCTCATAGACATCGCTCTGATCTCCAATCTGGTCAATGAGTAAAAGTTCATCTCCGTCTGAGCCGCAGACCGCTGGTAAATGGACTCCACCCCACGGTTAGCGTCCAATGCCATCACGATCTCCTCTGTGCCAAGTTCTGTCATGGCAGATAGCTCCAAAAGACTCGGATTTCTCCCAAGCTCTGTTGTGAGAACTTCTTTTGCCCTGCTGATTTTGTATCCATTTTCTTTTAAACTCCTGCTCACTTTCACCATGCCATCGTCACGCAGGAAACGCCGTATCTCCTGTGATCATAGGCACTGCATAAGTGGAAAATGCAAGGTTTAACGACAGATCAAAATGATCGATCGCCTTGATCAGCCCGATACATCCGATCTGAAACAATTCCTCCCTGTCATGCCCTCTTTTTTCAAATCTGCGGACAATTGCGTGCACTAATCCAAGGTTGTCCGAAACGACTTTGTCCCTGGCTTTTTTATCCCCATCCTGTGCCTGTCTGATCAGTTCCGCCTGTCGCACCATAGGCTAGCCTTCCTGATTTCCCAGTCTTCTTACCATATGTACGCTTGTCCCTTTTCCCGGCTCGGATACTACCTCAAGCCTGTCCATAAACGCTTCCATAAAAGAGAATCCCATCCCGGAACGCTCTAACTCCGGTTTTGTCGTATAAAAAGGTTCCATCGCTTTTGACACATCCGCAATGCCTGCTCCTGTATCCGAAACGGTGATGGAAACCTCATCCCCACAAATCTGACACAGGAGTTCCACTTTCTGTTCCGGTTCATGGTAACCATGAATGATCGCATTCGTCACCGCTTCGGACACGGCCGTCTTGATATCCGCAATCTCGTCTAACGTTGGGTTTAATTCTGCTATAAATGCCGCCACCGCCACCCTGGCGAAACTTTCATTCACCGACCTGGCATCAAATATCAGTTTCATCTCGTTCTGACTGCTCATTTTACTTCCTCCACTATCTCCTATTCTTTACCTGAATGATTTTTTCAACCCGGATACGGTAAATATCTTGTCCACGCGCTCGTTCAGATGGCACGCACTCACATCCCCACCGGAATAGCCTAAGTTTTTGCACCGCCCGATGATCACCCCAATCCCGGAGCTATCCATAAACTCTGTCTCTGTAAAATCAAACACAAGATGTCTGACATGGTAGGCGTCGATCAGAAGATCTGTCTCCGTGCGGATGCGGTTTGCCTGATGATGGTCTAACTCACGCGGCACATAGACAACTAAACATCCTTTTTCCATAATATACTGGCTTTTCATGCTCTTGTTCCTCTCTTTCCATTCTGCTTATGATTTTCAACAATAGAATGCTCGCTCCGCAGACATTTTATTGTCATGAATAAAAAAAAGAAGGAGTCTCCCCGGAATTTCCGGTTCGATCTCCTTCGTACTTTTTAATATCAGTTTGTCTTTTTTATTTAAACGGGCGGTGTCTGTCTCACTCTGATCCAGATAGTTCTGTGAGTTTGCAGCGCGCTCTGTATTTGGATACAATTCTACCACTTTCTGATAATAGATTTTGGCATTTTCCATATCCTCGTTCTTGCGGTATGCCTGTGCAAGATAGTACAGTGCATTTCCATTCTCATAGTTTTCATCCATCTCGACGACTTTGGAAAGTGCACTCACGGCATCGTCATACTTTTTGCCGGAATATGCATCATAACCTTCCTTATATAATGCAGCCATGTATTCGGCATTCACCTGTGCATTGATGGTATCATAAATACTCTTTGCATCTGCACTCAGGTCATCCACATTGACACTGCTCAATGCATCTCCTGCCTTCTCAATGTCTCCTGTGGTGTATGTCTCATATGCAGTCAGAAGTTTGTCATAGCTTTCCAGTTTGTTGGCAGATTCTTCCTCGCTGTTCTTCGCATCCGTAATCTGACTGGTAAGGTCATCCACCTGACTCTGCAGGCTTGTAATCGTCTGATTCTTGGAAGAAATCGTATTATTTGCATCCAGCACTTCTGCTTTCGTATTGTTCATCACGGTTCTTCTCACGCCAGGAACCACAAGGAAACAGGTGATTGCAATTCCGATTGCGATTCCGATCACCATGTTAATGATCGTACCGACTGCAGAATTGTCCTTCAGATATTTTGGCTGGATGATTGTCTCATTGCCACTCTGATAGGAAATGAGTTCATCATTCTTCTGCTTCTTGCTCGGATTCTGCTCTCTTAAGGCTGCATTGGCTTCTTTCAGATAGCGCAGTGTCACAGTATTATTGGCATCAATTTTTCCGGCATTCCGCAGTGATTTCTTCGCAAGATCATAGCTCCTTCCTGAATATATAAAAGCGCCAGAAGCTGATGTCCACTCACCAGCTTTGGATTCAGCGACAATACTTTTTTCAACTGAATGATTGCAAGATCACGGCTGTTCTGCTTGCAGTAAAGCAATGCCTGATTGTATTTCTTGATCGTCTGATTGACAGAATCCAGTCTTGCCTGATTCTTTCTGCACTTCATCTAAGTACCTGCTCGCAAGATTATCCTTCGGCTGATAATTCTTACTGATCACCCACTCCGTGAGGGCAGTCACCACTTCTCCCATCTCGTAGTAGATCAATCCAAGCAAATTTCTTGCATCAATATTTAATTTATTAAAACGCAGACTGATTTTCAGGCTCTCAATTGCCCCTGACAAATCCCTGACACCGGCTTTCTCCAATGCATCATTGTAATAGGCATTGGATGCCATCAAAATCTTTTTGTATACTTTTACATTCGTTCCGCAGTTCTGGCAGTTATCTCCCTTGCCAAGCTCTGCACCGCAATTATAACATCTCATGAAAAACCTCTCTATCTGTCATGCCACTGTGCATGTGATCTACCTGTTATCTGTTCTGCTGCTTTAATTCCTGCAGCATTTCCTGCATAACATCCGTCATGTCTGTCAGCTCATGATTATAGATTGCCTGCTCTGCCTCTTCCACTTCCAGACTTGGTTTAAAGTTTTTCAATTCTTCTTCAAAATTTATCATACCTTTATACCTTTCTTCATATAGTCTTTAGCTTCTGCATCATAATACCTATTTTTGCAAAAAAATCAACCCCCAAACATTTTCAGTATCGCATCACGATAGATTGCCTTCGCAGTGATGTACTGTTTCTCACCTGAGGAAGCAAAATGCTCCATCATGACACCAGCGTTGACCTCAAGTACCTTCCAGCCTGCCTTAGTTTTAATCATATCAATTGAAGCAAAACGGATGCCTAGTGCCTTGGCTGTTTTCTTTACAAGGCTGACAAGCTCTTCCTCCAAATCTGGAATGGAAAGCGTGAGCGCGCTTGCTCCCTGTCCAAGATTGTGCTTCCAATTTAATAAATACGTCTCATCTTTTGCCGGTACCTTGGAAAGCTCTGCCTCATTTGGCACGAGAAAGCTGTGAATCTGTCCCTTTGCAATAGCCTCTGCCAGCAATTTGCCAACTGTTGACACACCATCACCAGTAAGTGACGGACGAATCTTTGAAAAGGCAAGGCGAATCTCGCCGTCTAATACAACAAGACGATATTCGCTTTGAATGTCTTCATAGCGACAAACCGCCATTGCCTCTGATGATTTATAGATGTCAGAAGCGGCCTGCTCTAGCTCCGCCTGTGTCCTAACTTTAAAAACAAGATTGCCTCCCGTTCCATAATTGTCCTTGCAGACAAGCGTTCCCTTCTCAAGCTCTGCTAAAAGTGCTTTCCAGCTGCCTTTTCCTCCAGTATACTGCAGCATAGACGGTGCCATAAAACAGGCGTGATATACACTAGGAATATCTTCCTCCTTTAGTTACCTCACTTGCAATATTTTTATCATTGCATACCTGCTGCACAGACGAAGGATTTAATCCAACTGATACCCCAAAATGAAGGCACGCTTTTGATCCTTTCTCAGACAAAATGCCCAGTCATAGGAATAGCTGCTAAGCTTAATTCCTTCTTCTGCGCAAATCTCATTTATTATCTTTACATAACTACTCTTACTGTTTTCCATTGTCTTATTTTCCTCTTGCTTTTGGAATACTTGTATTATAAAAATTAAATCTGTGAAATAGCAAGAACAACTTTTCGCAAACATACACAGCAGATTCTGTATCATTCTGCAGAAAAGAAGGTTTTTTTATGTCCCGAATTCCTGAATGTACAGCTA
>ENA-OQIO01001715-OQIO01001715.1-human-gut-metagenome-genome-assembly--contig:-NODE-1715-length-10431-cov-2.473311_pt1 | contig 10431 bp, 16 predicted proteins | sample MGYA00242573_ERZ504737 | MGnify/ENA primary metagenome ERZ504737 (study PRJEB26092, sample SAMD00036203) | human gut metagenome | host: Homo sapiens | study: EMG produced TPA metagenomics assembly of... | reverse complement strand
GCCGACAAGAAGGCAAAAGAGTATGTTGTCAATGCAATCCAGAGATGTGCGGCAGACATGTGCTGAAACTACAATTTCTGTAGTACAGTTACCAAGTGATGAAATGAAGGGACGGATCATTGGACGAGAGGGAAGAAATATCAGAACTCTTGAAACTCTTACGGGTGTAGAACTGATTATTGATGATACTCCGGAAGCGGTTGTATTGTCAGGATTTGATCCGATCCGCCGGGAAGTAGCAAGGATTGCTCTTGAAAGATTGATCGTTGACGGTCGTATCCATCCGGCAAGAATTGAGGAGATGGTAGAAAAGGCACAAAAAGAAGTTGAGACGATGATCCGTGAAGAGGGAGAGGCTGCAGCACTGGAAGTAGGTGTTACAGGTATCCATCCAGAATTGATCCGACTTCTTGGACGTATGAAATTCAGAACAAGCTATGGACAGAATGCGTTGAAGCATTCCGTTGAAGTGGCACAGTTATCAGGACTGCTGGCCGGTGAGATTGGACTGGATGTAAGGATTGCCAAGCGTGCCGGACTTTTACATGATATTGGTAAATCCATCGATCATGATGTAGAAGGATCACATATCCAGATTGGTGCTGATTTGTGCAGAAAGTACAAAGAATCGGCAACTATTATCAATGCAGTAGAAGCTCATCATGGAGATGTTGAGCCGGAAGTTTGATTGCATGCGTTGTTCAGGCGGCTGATACGATTTCAGCGGCAAGACGGGTGCGAGAAGAGAGACAATAGAGACATATACAAACAGATTGAAACAGTTAGAAGATATTACCAACCAGTTTAAAGGTGTGGATAAGTCTTTTGCCATTCAGGCGGGTAGAGAGATTCGTGTTATGGTAGTTCCAGAGCAGGTATCAGATGATGATATGGTGCTGATGGCCAGGGATATTGCGAAGCAGATTGAATTTGAGCTGGAATATCCGGGTCAGATTAAGGTCAATGTGATTCGCGAATCACGGGCGACAGATTATGCTAAATAATTAAGAACCGTAACAGAAGATGAAAATGCAGCCCTTGTCGAAAAGACAGGGGCTTTTTTCGTTGTCAGGCATATGCCAAAAGATCCACGGGATCTTTTTGGCTGACAGGAAAGTTTGTTGAAAGTGGAAAGGAAATGGATCAGATGAGTGATGAAATTAAGCGTGTAAAAAGAGAACTGAAGTTTAAAGGCAAAATTATAGATTTCTATCAGGATACAATGGAGATCAATGGGGATCATACCGTAATCTGGGATTTCATAAAGCATAAGGGAGCTGCTGCTGTAGTTCCGGTTACGGATGAGGGAAAGATCCTGATGGTAAGGCAGTACCGGAATGCTCTGGAACGTTATACACTGGAGATCCCGGCGGGAGCATTGGATACAGCGGATGAGCCTGGAATTACATGTGCTTCAAGAGAACTGGAAGAAGAAACCGGTTATCGCAGTGAGAATCTGGAATGGTTGATTAATTTAAGAACAACGGTTGCGTTCTGCAATGAAAAGATTGAAGTGTTTGTTGCAAAGAATCTGATCCCTTCAAAGCAGCATCTTGATGAAGATGAGTTTATTGATCTAGGTGCATATACGATGGAAGAATTAAAGGAAAAGATTTATTCCGGTGAAATTGAGGATGCAAAGACGGTTTCGGCATTGCTTGCGTATGAAGTGAAGTATTGTAAGTAAGATTGTAAGTAACGTATATTCATAATCCCCCGGCATATAATGAAATATCGGATGACAGGAGGAAGTGTCTTGAAGAAATTTCATACAGGAAAGCGTATCCTTACGCTTTTTATGCCGGGCTTTTTATTTGGTATCATTTATACAAATTTTATAGCGAGACAGTATGTCGCGGAACCTGAGGTTTTCAGCGACTATTTTTTACAGCAGTTTTTACAGACCAGGATCGTTGCACAGGAATTTATCTGGTATGTTTTAAAGGTAAGAGCGATTCCGTTTGCAGTTCTTCTTGGGCTGGCATTTACGAAAATGAGAAAAATGACTGCATCGCTTTTTGCAATTTGGACTGGCATATCAGGCGGAATCCTTCTCTCAATAGCCGTGACGGAACTGGGAATCAGAGGAAGTATCTTTTGCCTGCTGGGGATTTTTCCTCAGTTCCTCTTTTATATTCCTTCTTTTCTGATTGTTCTTTCCTACTGCTGGATGTATCCGAAAAGCAGATGGAGCAGAGAAAAAACCATTATGTCTGTCGGTATGCTTTTAAGTGGGATGATCATGGAACTTATGTAAATCCGTTTTTGCTGCATGCTTTTCTGAAAAAATTTTAGTGGTATTTTTTAAGAACGGTTTTGCGGTTGTCAGACGCAGACAGAAGAGAAAAATAATACTCACTACCAACTGGCTGATAAGAAGTCCCCAGAGGTATCCCTGTATGCCAGATTCAGGGATCACAATATAAATACTAAAGAGGCGGATTGAAAGCCCGATGATATTGATCAGCAGGGTGAGGAAGCTTTTGCCCAGTCCGTTCAGGATGCTTGACAGAGCGGTATTGGTATAGAGAAATGGACAAAGCCATGCAAGTGTCAGAATAAATCTGGCCGCAAGCACACTGTGAAAAAGTGTATTACCGATAAAGTTTCCGGTAATCAGGAAAAAGAAGCAGCTTATAAGTCCCAGCGTGAAGCAGCCGCCAATGGCACGAAGAATCAGTCGGTGTAGAGATGAGACGGAACCGGAGCATTGTTCCTGGGCAACGGCGGGCATCAGCATAACACTGAGCGAATTAGTCAGTGCGGAAGGAAATAAAATGCAGGGCAAAGCCATTCCGGTCAGTACACCGTAAATACGAAGAGATTCTGAAGAAGTACAGCCGGAAAGTTTCAGACATACAGGAATGGAAGTCGCTTCAATCCCCTGGAGCAAGGCGATTGCTGTACGATTCATTGTAAGCGGGAAAGCAGTTGGCATCAGTTCGAGAGTATTTTGCGGAAGTGAACGAAAAAAATGACTGAATTTTCTCAGGGAAGGTAGTTGGGCAGGAGGAAGCTGATGTAAACACGCAAGAGAATAGAGTGCGGAACAATATTCTCCAACTACAATGCCAAGAACAGCAAGCAGGATGCCGGGAGTCTGCCCGTTCTTTTGAAACAGAAGGTGAAGTACTACGACAAAAGAAATGCGGACAAGTTGTTCTAAAAGCTGCGATAAAGCGGGAACTGAGGTTTTTTGCAGACCGTAACTATATCCTGAGATGCAGGTATGGATAGCAGCAGCGGGCAGAGCATAGGTAACCAGAAGAAGGAGATCGGCACATCTTGCATCCCCCATCCAGTGGATGGCAATCCAAAGGGCATACTTCTGAAGAAGCAGCATTTGTATTATGGAAAAAAGAACAGAAAAAAAGAGTCCGGTATATAGAATCGACTGAGCTTCAATATATTTGCCACGGGATGCCTTCTGGGCAACAGTCCGTGAAATTGCAGCTTCGATCCCGGCAGTACTCAGTGAAAGGCAGAAAAGATAAACCGGAAAGATCAGTTGGTAAAGACCGACATTTTCCTCACCAAAGATGTGACTTGTAAACATACGGAAGAAAAATCCCATAAACCGGCTGAGGATTCCAACGAAAGTAAGAATGAATGTTCCCTGAATCAATTTGGTTCTGGCAGGCATGAAAGAGCCTCCTGATGAATTGTTCTTTTAATATTTATTTCGGGAACAGCCTTGACAGAACAAAATACGAGTGATATCCTACTAAAGAAAATCCTAGTACAATACTAGGGATAATTAGCTGGATAAAAGAAGGTGAAAATTTGAAACTGTCAACGAAAGGCAGATATGGTCTGAGAGCCTGATCGATCTTGCACAATATAGTGAGGAGACACCGGTATCTATCACAAGTATTTCAAAAAGGCAGGATATTTCTGAACGCTATCTCGAACAGCTTATGTCCATGCTGAAAAAAGCAGGAATAGTAAAGAGCATCCGGGGAGCAAATGGAGGTTATATCCTTGCAAGAGATGCAAAAGAAATCTCAGTAGGTGAAGTACTCCGGGCATTGGAAGGAAGTCTGGAACCGGTAGAGTGTGCAGGTCTTGATCCCAGGGGAGGCTGTCAGGCATCAGAAAGCTGCGTGACAAAGTATGTATGGAAACGGATCAATGACAGTATTAACCGGACAGTGGATGATATCTGGTTAAGTCAGTTGGTGGAGGAAGGACGTAATACTCCATGCGATGATAAAGATCGCTCGCAGTGCAAAAACTGAATAAAATACAGGAAAAGAATCAGAACAAAATCAGAACGGATACGGAGGCAAAGGACAATGGGAAAACTAATTTATCTTGATAATGCAGCAACGACAAAGACGGCACCGGAAGTTGTTGAGGCAATGCTGCCATATTTTACGGAGCATTTTGGAAATCCATCCAGTGTATACAGTGTGGGTTCATCAAATAAAGAAGTTATAACGAAGCAGAGAGAGACGATCGCCAAGCTCTTGGAGCAAAGACGGATGAAATCTATTTTACAGCAGGAGGTTCAGAGTCGGATAACTGGGCTTTGAAAGCAACAGCAGAAGCTTATGAATCAAAAGGTAAGCATATTATTACGACTAAGATTGAGCATCATGCAATCCTTCATACAGGAGAGTATCTGGAGAAGCGTGGATATGAGGTGACTTATCTGGATGTGGATGAGAATGGTATTGTCAGTCCGGAAGCTGTGGAAGCTGCAATCCGCCCGGATACGATATTGATCAGTGTTATGTTTGCTAACAATGAAATCGGTACGATTGAACCGATTAAAGAAATCGGAGAGATCGCACATAAACATGGAATCTTATTCCATACAGATGCAGTTCAGGCATTTGGACAGGTTCCGATCAACGTAGATGAGATGAATATTGATATGCTCAGTTCCAGTGGACATAAGTTGAACGGACCAAAGGGAATCGGTTCCTGTATATCAGAAAAGGAGTTAAGATCCGTTCTTTTGTACACGGCGGGGCTCAGGAGAGAAAGCGTCGTGCAGGAACAGAGAACGTTCCGGGAATCGTAGGATTTGGAAAAGCTGTGGAACTTGCAGTGGCTTCTATGGATGATCGGATCAGAAAAGAGACAGAACTGAGAGATTATGCGATTGCAAGAATTGAGAAAGAGATTCCATACTGCCGTCTGAACGGAGACCGGACAAGACGTCTTCCGAATAATATCAATTTCAGTTTCCGGTTTGTAGAGGGAGAGTCCCTTTTGATCATGCTGGATATGAAAGGAATCTGTGCATCCAGTGGTTCAGCCTGTACATCCGGTTCTCTGGATCCGTCACACGTACTTCTCGCCATCGGTCTGCCTCATGAGATTGCACATGGCTCACTTCGTATGACCTTAAGTGCAGAGACAACAAAAGAAGAGATTGATTATACGATTGACAATCTGAAAGAGATTGTGGCACATCTTCGCAGTATGTCTCCACTGTATGAAGACTTTATGAAAAAGCAGAAATAAGAGTTAAAGATCAGGACAATAAAAGATAAGAATAGAGGATAAAAATAAACGGTAAAATCAGAGATTAATGGAGGAAAGTCAGAATGTATACAGAAAAGGTAATGGATCATTTTCAGCACCCGAGAAATGTAGGGGAAATTGAGAATGCGAGCGGAGTAGGTACAGTAGGAAACGCAAAATGTGGAGATATCATGAGAATTTATCTGGATATCGATGAAAATCAGATCATCCAGGATGTAAAATTCAAGACTTTTGGATGCGGTGCAGCGGTTGCAACTTCCAGTATGGCAACAGAAATGGTAAAAGGAAAATCTGTTCAGGAGGCAATGGAAGTAACGAACAAAGCCGTTATGGAAGCGTTGGACGGACTGCCGCCGGTAAAGGTACATTGCTCCCTGCTTGCTGAAGAAGCAATCCATGCAGCACTTTGGGATTATGCTGAAAAGCATGGCATCAAAATTGAAGGTCTGAAGAAGCCGAAGTCAGATATTCATGAGGGAGAAGAGGCTGAAGAAGAGGAATATTAATGAGTAAAGGAAAAGTAGTTGTAGGAATGTCCGGAGGTGTGGATTCATCTGTGGCGGCATGGCTTTTGAAGGAGCAGGGATATGATGTCATAGGTGTGACCATGCAGATCTGGCAGGACGAAGAAAATACTGTGCAGGAAGAGAATGGTGGCTGTTGTGGACTGAGTGCGGTGGATGACGCAAGAAGAGTTGCGGCTGCGATCGGGATTCCTTATTATGTCATGAATTTTAAGGATGAGTTCCAAAAGAGCGTGATCGAATATTTTACAAAAGAATATCTTGCCGGAAGAACACCGAACCCCTGTATTGCATGCAATCGGTATGTGAAATGGGAGGCACTGCTTCAAAGAAGCCTTTCTATCGGTGCTGATTATATTGCCACAGGCCATTATGCAAGGATAGAACATCTTCCAAATGGAAGGTATGCGATCCGCCGTTCGGCTACAATGGAAAAAGATCAGACGTATGCACTGTATAATCTAACCCAGGAACAACTGGCACGTACCCTGATGCCTGTAGGAGAATATTCCAAAGACAGGATCCGGGAAATGGCGGATGAGATCGGACTTCTGGTTGCACATAAGCCGGACAGTCAGGATATCTGCTTTGTACCGGATGGTGATTACGCTTCGTTTATTGAAAACACAACAGATCAGGTATTGCCGACCGGTAATTTTGTTACCCCGGAGGGAAAGGTTCTTGGAAAGCATAAGGGGATCATCCATTATACGGTGGGGCAGCGGAAAGGGCTTGGATTGGCTTTGGGATACCCGGCATTCGTCCTTGAAATCCGTCCTGAAACCAACGAAGTTGTGATCGGAACTTACGAGGAATCCCTGACTTATACAGTGCGTGCAAATGAACTGAATTTTATGAGTGTGGAGCAGATCACAGAGCCGGTACTATCTTTGCAAAGATCCGCTATAACCATAAAGGAGCATGGTGTACTGTGGAACGGACGGGAGAAGATGAAATCGTCTGTACATTTGACGAGCCGATCCGTGCAGCAACACCGGGGCAGGCAGTGGTATTATATGACGGAGAATATGTACTTGGAGGCGGAACAATATTATGATAAAAAGTGACTGCCACATGCATACGTGCTTTTCGGCTGACAGTGAAGCAACGGTTACTTCCATGCTGGATGCAGCGGTTGAAAAAGGACTGGAAGGAGTCTGTATCACAGATCATATGGATCTGGACTTTCCGGAGACCCCGGATTTTCCGGCAAATGCATTTCAATTTGACCTGGATGAGTATTTTGGACAGCTTAACCGTCTGAAGGAACAATATAAAGGAAAACTGGATCTGAGGATCGGAGTGGAGATTGGGCTTCAGAAGCATCTTGGAGAAGCGTATCACCGACTGACAGAAGCATATCCCTTTGATTTTGTAATTGGATCTGTTCATCTGGTTGGTGGACAGGATCCTTATTATCGTAAAATCTTTGAAGGAAGAACGGATGAAGAAGTCTACCGGATGGCTTTCCGGGAAATACTGGAGAATGTGGAGGCAGTGAAAGATTTTGATGCACTGGGACATCTGGATTATGTGGTCCGTTATGGAATCCATCAGGCAGCGGAATATTCTTATAGAAAATTTTCGGATGAGATTGATGCGGTCCTGAAAAAACTGATCGCAGAGGGAAAAGGACTGGAAATGAACCTGGCGGGTATAAAATACGGACTTGGATTCCCGAATCCCCACCCGGATGTACTGAAACGTTACCGGGAGCTTGGTGGGGAGATCATTACGATCGGGGCGGATGCCCATGAACCTGCCCATGTTGCTTATGAATTTGAAAAGGCAACGGAAATACTCCGGGAATGTGGCTTTAGTTATTATGCAGAATTTCATGGACGCAAACCTGTATTTCAAAGGATTGTTCCATAAAATTGTATTTAAATGGATTTAGTACTTGAATTTTTGTTCTTGTTTTAGTACAATTAACCTAGTTGATGAATTCTTAACAATCATCGCTTTGTAAAGAGTTTATCGCCATGGCTGAAGAACAGTCATAACTTTTTAAAAACTTTTAGGAGGAATTAATCATGGCAGTAAAAGTAGCGATTAATGGTTTTGGACGTATCGGACGTCTTGCTTTCAGACAGATGTTCGGAGCAGAAGGATATGAGGTAGTAGCAATCAACGACCTTACATCTCCTAAGATGCTTGCTCACTTATTAAAATATGACTCAACTCAGGGAACATACGCTCTTGCAGATACAGTAGAGGCAGGAGAGGATTCCATCACAGTTGACGGAAAAGAGATCAAGATCTACGCAAAAGCTAACGCAGCTGAGCTTCCTTGGGGAGAAATCGGTGTTGACGTTGTTCTGGAGTGTACAGGATTCTACACATCCAAAGCAAAAGCTCAGGCTCACATCGATGCAGGTGCTAAGAAAGTAGTTATTTCTGCTCCGGCTGGAAATGACCTTCCGACAATCGTTTACAATGTAAACCACGAGACACTTTCAAAAGATGAGAACATCATCTCTGCAGCTTCTTGTACAACAAACTGCCTGGCTCCGATGGCAAAAGCTCTTAACGACCTTGCAGCAATCAAGTCCGGTATCATGTGTACAATCCACGCTTACACAGGAGATCAGATGACACTTGATGGACCGCAGAGAAAAGGTGATCTTAGAAGATCTCGTGCAGCTGCAGTTAACATCGTACCAAACAGCACAGGTGCTGCTAAAGCAATCGGTCTTGTTATCCCAGAACTGAACGGAAAACTTATCGGATCTGCTCAGCGTGTTCCTACACCAACAGGTTCTACAACAATCCTTACAGCAGTAGTTGACGGAGAAGTTACAGTTGATCAGATCAACGAGGCTATGAAGGCTGCTTCCAACGAGTCCTTTGGATACAACACAGATCAGATCGTATCCAGCGATATCGTAGGAATGAGATATGGTTCACTGTTTGATGCTACTCAGACAATGGTTCTTCCAGTTGGCGATGGTACAACAGAGGTTCAGGTTGTTTCATGGTATGACAACGAGAACTCTTACACAAGCCAGATGGTAAGAACAATCAAATACTTTGGAAAACTTCTTGAGGCTTAATTCTTTTGAGGAATTAGAATCTCAGAGATTTATCTGAATTATTGACTCACAATGGGGTCCGGTCTTATTGTAGGACCGGACCCCATTTTCTTTGTGCAGAACAGATTCTGCACGTGAAAGTGACAGGAAATAGAAATACAGGAGGCTATGAAAAATGGCAGCACTTAATAAAAAATCCGTAGATGATATCAATGTAAAAGGAAAAAGAGTTCTTGTAAGATGTGACTTCAACGTACCGCTTCAGGATGGAAAGATCACAGATGAGAACCGTATCGTGGCAGCTCTTCCTACAATCAAGAAGCTGATCGCTGATGGAGGAAAAGTAATTCTTTGTTCCCACCTTGGAAAACCGAAGGGAGAGCCAAAGCCGGAGCTTTCACTTGCACCAGTAGCAGTAAGACTTTCTGAGCTCCTTGGACAGGAAGTTAAATTTGCAGCTGATCCGGAAGTAGTTGGACCAAACGCAAAAGCAGCTGTTGAAGCTATGAAAGACGGAGATGTTGTTCTTCTTGAAACACACGTTACAGAGCAGAAGAGACAAAGAACGGTGAAGCATTCAGCAAAGACCTTGCTTCTCTTTGCGATGTATTCGTAAACGATGCATTCGGAACAGCTCACAGAGCACACTGCTCTAACGTAGGTGTTACACAGTTTGTTGACACAGCAGTTGTTGGATATCTTATGCAGAAAGAAATCGATTTCCTTGGAAACGCAGTAGAGAATCCGGAAAGACCATTCGTTGCAATCCTTGGAGGATCTAAAGTATCCAGTAAGATTTCCGTAATCAACAACCTTCTTGACAAAGTTGACACACTGATCATTGGTGGCGGAATGTGCTATACATTTACAAAAGCTCAGGGCGGTAATGTAGGAAATTCCCTTCTTGAGGAAGATTACTTACAGTATGCACTTGACATGGTTAAGAAAGCAGAGGAGAAAGGTGTTAAACTTCTTCTTCCAGTAGATGCTGTTGCAGCAGATGCTTTCTCTAACGATGCAAATACAAAAGTTGTAGCTCAGAACGAGATCCCGGACGGATGGATGGGTCTTGATATCGGACCTAAGACAGCTGAGATGTTCGCTGATGCTGTTAAATCTGCGAAGACAGTTGTATGGAACGGACCAATGGGATGCTTCGAGATGCAAATTCGCTGATGGAACAAAGGCAGTCGCAGAAGCACTTGCCAACACAGATGCTGTAACAATCATCGGTGGTGGAGATTCTGCAGCAGCTGTTAACCAGCTTGGATATGGTGACAAGATGACACATATCTCTACAGGTGGTGGAGCTTCTCTTGAATTCCTTGAAGGAAAAGAACTTCCGGGAGTAGCAGCAGCTAACGATAAATAATATGAAA
>ENA-OQIO01001714-OQIO01001714.1-human-gut-metagenome-genome-assembly--contig:-NODE-1714-length-10432-cov-1.988355_pt1 | contig 10432 bp, 20 predicted proteins | sample MGYA00242573_ERZ504737 | MGnify/ENA primary metagenome ERZ504737 (study PRJEB26092, sample SAMD00036203) | human gut metagenome | host: Homo sapiens | study: EMG produced TPA metagenomics assembly of... | reverse complement strand
CGAGGACCTGCTGGCCGCAGGCGTCACCGACCCGGTCAAGGTACTCGTTCCGCTCTGCAGACGCAGCTTCCATCGCTGGACTGTTCCTGACCACCGAGCCGTGGTGGCCAACAAGCCGGAACCGCCGGCAGCCGCTCCGGCAGCTGGCGCCGACATGGGCTACTGATCGAAAGACCGGAAGCTTCCATAAGCTCAAATAGCTGATATGAGGCCCGCTTCCCGATGGGGAGCGGGCCTTTGCTTATCTGGAAGGCGCCTTACGCGCGCTTTCTACTGCGCGAACAAACGCGACGCCTGCATTTCGGTCTCCGAATACAACGTGGAGGCCTGCATCAATGCGCGCTGGATTGATTCAAGCGACTGCTCCATCTGCTGCTGCGCGGCACGCCACTGTTCGGCGACCGCTGTGAACTGCGTCGCAGCCCCGCCGCGCCAAACGCTCTGCAGATTGTTGAGATTGCCGTACATGCCCTGCACGGCCTGTCGGATGGATTGGATGGAGGCGTTGACGGCGGCGCTCGAGGACTGAATCTGCTCGCTGTCGACTTGATACTGTGGCATGTGCCGGTCCTTTCAATGATGATTGGTGTGTTTCTCCATGCGATCGCGGTTGGCGCAACCGGACGGTACAGTGGATGCTATGTCATCAGTGAGCGTGTGCAACGAAAAAAACGGAGCTGTGGTCGGAGAACATATGCATTTGGGTTCCGTCGGCGTGTCGCGAAACGGCGGCAGAACGGCAAAAGGTTGGAATATCGCGATTTGCATGTTGCTGGCGAGCGTGCTGGGTTTGTGTTTGATGCTGTGGATAACTCCGCCGGTCCATGCGGATGACAGTGCCGGATTGGGCATTACAGCCACGGACGACATCACCGACACGCAGAATCTGCTCGGTTCGAATGTCTCGGAGATCACGGACGCATCAACCAGACGAAAAAGGAGACCGGCGTCACCGTCCGTTTGGTGTATCTGGACAGTTTCAACGCCAAGGGCAAGCCGGATAAATGGGTGAGCGCGCTGCTGGAATCGTTGAACCCGAAACCGAATACCGTGATGTTGGCGGTTGCTCGAATGACGGTAATCTGGTGGTGGCCGTGTCTTCGAACTCGGAGGAATGGCTGAAGAAGAAGTCGACCGTCGACGCGCTGTCCGATGCCGCGCAAAAACCGTTGATGGAAAGCGATCCGGACTGGGCGAAGTCCGCGACCGACATGATGAATCAGATTTCGGTGCAGAAAAAGACCTCGACTTCGTCGCGGACCATATGGATTGGCGTGGAGGATTCGCCGGCGCGCTGCTGCTTCTGGTGGTGATTCTGGTGGTGTTCCATATCCTGCGCAAGAAGGGCGTGATCGGGCATCGGCGTAAGGGCCGCCATAGCGGCCGTCATGGTGCGGTCGCCGAACGTATCCAACCGGTCAAAGAGTGGGGCGCCGAATCGGAAAACGAGGATTATGTCAATCCGGATACCGCTTCAACGCAAGATTCAGAATCCGTTCAGGAAACATCCAGTGAAGGGAGCGATGCTTAAGCCATGAGCAAGCCTATTGAAGCATCCATTGTCGTTGTCGATGACGAGCCGTCCATCCGAGAGCTGCTGGTGGCATCCCTGCATTTCGCCGGTTTCGAAGTGAACACGGCCGCTTCGGGATCCGAAGCCATCGAGGTCATCGAAAGGCTGCAGCCGGATCTGATCGTGCTTGATGTGATGCTTCCGGACATCGATGGGTTCACGGTGACCCGACGCATCAGGCAGGAAGGCATCACCACGCCGGTGCTGTACCTGACCGCTCGCGATGACACCCAAGACAAGGTCATGGGGCTTACCGTGGGAGGCGACGACTATGTGACCAAGCCGTTCAGCCTCGAAGAGTCGTGGCCCGAATCCGCGCCATCCTGCGTCGCACCCAGCAGCAGGTGGAGGACGATCCGATCATCCGTGTGGGCGATCTCGAAATCAACGAGGACTCGCACGACGTGTCCCGAGCCGGACGGCCAATCGACCTGAGCCCCACCGAATACAAGCTTCTTCGCTACCTCATGGACAATGAAGCCGCGTGCTGTCCAAGGCGCAGATTCTCGATCACGTGTGGCAATACGATTGGGGCGGGGACGCGGCCATCGTCGAATCGTACATCTCCTATCTTCGCAAGAAGGTCGATGGCATCGTCATCGAGGATGAGAACGGCGACAAGCACAAGGTAACGCCGCTGATCGAAACCAAGCGCGGCATTGGCTATATGATTCGCGCTCCCAAGAACTAGATTCAGCCATGAGCAAGAATCCCAATTCGCCGTCCACGGGCCACGCCTCCAATCCTTCGGCCATTCCGGCCCCATACAGCCTCCCCGGTCGCTGCCGAAGCAGAACAAGGTATGGAGCCGTTTCACCCGCAGGATTCAAGCGATTCCGCTGAGCACGAAACTGGTCACCTGCATCATCGTGCTGCTGACCATCGGCACCATCGGCATCTCCTTTTCCATACGTACGTTGGTGGGCAATTATCTGCTGCAGAAGACCGATACGCAGCTGATCAACCAAGCCCAGCTGATTTTCAACAGCATGGACTCGCTCAGCAGCGACACCGGCGATGACGGGCGCAGCTCATGAACACGTATTACGTGGAGGTGCGCGACAGCGAATACAGAAGCACGGGTGCCGGATCGGTGCCCATGCTCCGTGACGGAGTGGTTTCGGAACCAAGCCTGCCGGCCGACGGCAGCATCGACGGCGTCACTCTTGGACAGCCATTCACGACACGTGCGGTGGTGCACATCACCACAAGCCGCACCCCGGATCATTCCATCATGCAGGCCGCGCAGTCGCCATGGCGTGTTGTCGCGTTGCTTGGAACGAGAAGACACGGACCGGGCAAGTCAAGGACAGTGGCGTCGTGTTCATCGGCCTGTCGCTGAGCGATCAGATCGACACGGCCAACACATTGACGCGATTCTGCGCGATGGTGGGCATCGCGGTGGTGTTGATCGGCGCGATACTCGGCACCATTCTGGTGCAAAGCACGCTCGCGCCCTTGAAGCGGATTGAAAAAACCGCCGCGAAAATCGCCGCGGGAGATCTCAGCCAACGTGTGCCAGACCTGCCGGAAAGCACGGAGGTCGGCTCTCTGTCCATGTCGCTGAACACCATGCTGACACGCATCGAGGAGAGCTTCCACGCGCAGGAAGAGACCACCGAAAAAATGAAGCGGTTCGTCTCGGACGCCAGTCACGAATTGCGTACGCCGCTCGCCGCCATTCACGGGTACGCCGAGCTGTACAAAATGCAGCGCGACATGCCTGGGGCTTTGGAGAGGGCTGACGAATCCATCGAACATATCGAGGCATCCAGCGCGCGTATGACGGTTCTGGTGGAGGACCTGCTGTCTTTGGCTCGTTTGGACGAAGGACGTGGCATCGACATCACGCAGCAGGTGAAGCTGACCTCCGTGGTGTGCGACGCAGCCGATGACCTGCATGCGCTCGACCCCGACCGCGGCATTTCCTGCGGACAGGTCGTGCTCCAACCAGGTACCGATATGGACCATCCCGCCCAATTCGCCTTCCAAAATGGCCAGATGCCCCAGATTGAGTTGAAGGGTGATGCTTCGAGACTGCGTCAAGTGGTCACCAACATCGTGGGCAATATCCACCGGTATACGCCGGCGGACTCGCCTGTGGAGATCTCCATGGGTGTGCTCCCCGCGTCGATCAGTCCCGAATCCCTATCCCGTATGCCGTCCAACGAGCAGTCGCTTCGCCATCTGGTCGAAGCCATCGAAGTGGGGCAGTCCATGCAAGTGGGTATGAACTACGCGATTGTGCGATTCAGCGACCACGGTCCCGGCGTGCCGCCGGAGGCACGGTCGAAGATCTTCGAACGTTTCTACACCGCCGACCCGTCGCGTGCGCGTCAGAAGGGCGGTACGGGACTCGGCATGGCAATCGCGCAATCCGTGGTCAAGGCGCATCGTGGATTCATCTGCGCATCCGGCAGCGAAGGAACGGGACTGACCCTGACGGTGGTGCTGCCGATCGCCCCGGTCGAACCCAAGCCGCAGCCGATTACGGCGAGCGAGAATCGAAAAAACGAAAAAAAGAATCGCAAATCAAAGAAATAACGCTCTTTTCCGTCGGGAAAGCAGACGCTATCGGCGCGGAAGGATGGGTGCGGCCCACCTCTTGCGCTAAACTGTATCTTTGGTTTGAAAATGGGCGAATGGTTTTACCTATTCGCGTGAAGGTATCTGATCAGCAAAATGTGAGGTGACAATGCCGAGCGGACGTGTTCGTTGGTTTGATGCGAACAAAGGCTATGGTTTCATTCAGACGGGTGAGAGCACGGATGATGTGTTCCTGCCCGCTGCCGCCCTTCCCGAGGGCGTGAAGACGCTGCGTAAGGGCGCCAAGGTCGAGTATTCCGTCATTGATGGTCGTCGTGGGCCGCAGGCGATGGGAGTGACGCTGGTTGCCTCGGCCCCGTCGCTGGTTAAAGCCACCCGTCCGAAGCCGGACGATATGGCCGCCATCGTGGAGGATCTGATCAAGCTGCTTGACTCCGCGGGCAATCAGCTTCGTCGACATCGCTATCCTTCACCGGCTGAAAGCAAGAAGCTCGCCACGCTTCTGCGCGCGGTCGCCGACAATTTCGACGTACAGGAATAGAGTTTCATGTCCGATACCACAATGGATCCCAAGGCAATCGCCCAAGCGGTCGCTGTCACAGTGTCCGACGAGGACGGTCAGGTCGGCGACTTCGTGGAAGCCATCGACCTGGGAGACAACGTCACCGATTTCCGCTTCGAATCCCGAGTACGCGGCTACGAAGGCTGGCAATGGTCGGTCACGTTATACCATGATGTCGAACTGGACCATTGGACGGTCAACGAATCATCCCTGGTCCCGACCGACAAGGCCCTGCGTCCGCCAAAATGGATTCCTTGGAAGGACCGTCTCGAGCCGGGCGATTTGGCGGTGACCGATTCAATCGGCACCGATCCCGATGACCCCCGCATGGAAGAGGGCTTCCGCAAGACGCAGGATGCCGAGACATCGGACGATACGGACGACAAACCGTCAGTCGCGGATGAAACCGTACAGGAACCGGCGATGGATGGAAACGCTTCGGATGAGTCTGAGAAGACGGACGTTTCGGAGGATTCCGAACAGCCTGTGACGTCCGAAGAGGATGTCGAAGAGGCGGTCGAGGAATTCGACCTGTCCCGCAGGCACGTGTTGACTCCGCTTGGCCGGTCGCAGACCGCAAAACGTTGGTACGAAGCCCACATGGGCCAAAATCGCTATCCACCAAGACGGCCGACGGCAATCCTTGCTCCACATGCGGATTCTTCATTCCGCTGAAGGGTGAGTTGAACCTGCTGTTCGGCGTGTGCGCCAACAAGTGGAGCCCGGATGACGGCAGGGTCGTGTCCATCGATCATGGCTGCGGAGAGCATTCCGAAATCGATCCACCGGAGCCGTCGCATCTGTGGGTGCAGTCGAAGCCGGCGTTCGACGACATGCATATCGATATCATCGCCCAGGCGCCGCGTGACGAGCGGGGCTCCGTGGACTGATCGAACAGCTTTCGTTCCGATGACGACCATAATCCGAATGAGGATGAGGAAGGTTCGGACGCGGACATCGAAGCCAACACCATCGACGACGACGCCAGCCAAGAGGATGTGCTTGAGCATGTGCCTCCGACGATGCGCCTGAAGTAGAGACCACCGTCACCGTGGTCGACGAGAATAAGCCGGAAACGTCGGACGATACCGAATCGGCTGATACGCTGAGCCGACTGAATCGGACGAGCCAGTCGAACAGGCTGAACAGGTTGATTCCGCCGATTCCGTCAATTCCGCCGAGTCGTTCGAGCCGGTTGAACAGATGGATGAGACGGTAGTTGAGCCGACTGCTGAAACCACCGGGCAAACGGAAAACAAATCGATGGAAGACGAATCGGCGGAAGCTGAGTCAACAGAAGCCGAATCGGCGGCGGCTGAAACAACGGAAAGCGAAATGACGGAAGCTGATTCGTCGGCCCAAGCCGAATCCGACGAATAATCGTCATCGTATATGAGAGGGCCACGTACCTGAATGTGTACGTGGCCTCTCATATCTTGTTTTCTTTTTATGCGGTCAGTGCACGACGGTGACGGTGCAGTCTGCGAAGTTGATGATCTGCTTGGAAACCGATCCAAGGAAATGCGCGTCCAGACCGGACAAGCCGCGCGAACCGACCACTAGATGACGTGCGTAGCGGGAAGCCGCGATAAGCCCCTTCGAGGCGGGAATATGGAAAGCGTGCGATTCGATTTGGAAATCGTCGGGAATGTTCGCTGATGAAACCTGAACCGAATCGAGCAATTCATCAAGCATGCGTTCCGCCTGCGCCTGGCCGACGGAGATGGGGCGACGGCGTTCTCATACCCTTTGACCACGCCCAAATCTTTCAGCTGCCAGCAGAACATGACCTGCAGGGGAGCGTGATGCAGGGCCGCGAAATCGATGGCGAAACGCAAAGCGTGTTTGGAGGTCTCCGAACCATCAACGCCTACAACCACCGGACGCTGGTTCCGAGGCAGGGGAGAACCCGGCATCGTGTAGGAGACCGTTTCCTCGGTCGGCGTAAGCGCATTGGCGATGGCGTCCTGCACGGATGCCTCTTCATCATCGAGGATACGCACACGGTGACGGGCACCTTCGCCTCCTCTGCAAGAGAAGCGGAAAGCGATCCCAGAAACCATCGTGCCACGCGTCCAAGCGAACGACGTCCGACGACGATCTGTTGGGCGTCCTTGCCGATTTCCAGAAGCGCTGCCGTTCCGGTGGCTTTGACGGAGGTGAGTTTGACGCGGTTCTCGTCAATCGTCATGCCTTGCGAGGCCTGGGCCACCCATTCGCGCAGCCGACGGGCGATATCATGACGCATCTGCGCCCATTGCTCCTCATCTTCTGGCTGGGATCCCATATCCCATGAATGGGTCCATGCGTAGACCGCATTCACCTGCTGTCCGGTCAGCGATGCTTCGCCAAGAGCCCAACGCAGGGCTGCGAAGGATTCATCGGACCCGTCGACGCCGACGACGATGTCGCCTCGGCGGGAATCCATCACATCATTCGATTGCAGGATGGTGTCGCTCATTTGGTGACCTCCTTGGTCGTTGCCATAAGTCAAGCATATCCGTTTCTTTGCGTCCATAGCGCAATTTACGCGCCGGCGGAATAAACGTCACCGCGAATCGGTAGAGTGTTGAAGGACTAACAAGAGTGGAAGGACAAGCATGTTCGAACGGTTTACCGACCGTGCGCGACGCGTGATTGTGTTGGCGCAGGAAGAAGCTCGGACCCTCCAGCACAACTACATCGGCACCGAGCATCTGCTGCTGGGCCTGATTCGTGAGGGTGAAGGCGTTGCCGCCAAGGCATTGGCCTCGAAGGGCGTGACCTTGGACGACACCCGCAAGCAGGTCGAAGAGATGATCGGCAAGGGAAATGCGTCGCCGAACGGCCACATTCCCTTCACCCGCATGCCAGGCAGGTGTTGGAGCTGTCGCTACGTGAGGCGTTGCAGCTGGGGCACAGCTATATCGGCACCGAGCATATCCTGCTCGGTCTGATTCATGAGGGCGAAGGCGTCGGCACACAGGTGCTGATCAAGATGGATGTCAACCTTGGCGAACTGCGTAGCGCCACCATCGATCTGATCCGAGGCAATTCCAGCGACGGCAAGAACGATAGCAAGGGCGAACTCGCCAATGCCGGTGGCGTGCAGGACCGTCGCAATCAGACCGGTTCCGCGATTCTCGACCAGTTCGGCCGCAACCTTACGGCTGAGGCTGCCGCTGGGAAGCTCGATCCGGTAATCGGACGATCCAACGAGATCGAGCGTGTGATGGTGGTGTTGAGCCGCCGCACCAAGAACAACCCGGTGCTGATCGGCAGGCCTGGCGTAGGCAAGACCGCGGTGGTCGAAGGACTCGCGCAGAAGATCAACGCCGGTGATGTGCCGGAAACGCTGAAAGGCAAGCAGGTCTACTCCTTGGACCTCGGTTCCATGGTTGCTGGTTCCCGCTACCGTGGCGATTTCGAGGAACGCCTGAAGAAGGTTTTGAAGGAGATCAGACCCGCGGCGACATCGTGCTGTTCATCGATGAGATTCACACCATCGTGGGCGCAGGCTCCGCGGATGGCGCCTTGGGCGCTTCCGATATGTTGAAGCCGATGCTGGCCCGTGGCGAACTGCAGACCATCGGCGCGACCACCACCGACGAGTACCGCAAGTACATCGAGAAGGATGCCGCGCTGGAACGTCGTTTCCAGCCGATCCAGGTGCACGAGCCGACCATCGCCGAGACCATTGAGATTCTGAAGGGCTTGCGTGAGCGTTACGAGAACCACCATCATGTGACGATCACCGATGGCGCGCTGCAGGCCGCGGCGGAACTTTCCAGCCGCTACATTCAGGACCGCCACCTGCCCGACAAGGCCATCGATCTGATCGATGAGGCCGGCGCCCGACTGCGTATCCGCAGGCTCACCGCTCCGCCGGAGCTTAAGGAATTGGACGCCAAGCTGCCAAGCTGGCCGAGGAGAAGGACCAGGCCATCAAGGACCAGGACTTTGAGAAGGCCGCCGAGCTGCGTGACAAGCAGGAGAAGATCGAGTCCGAGCGCAAGGAGAAGGAATCCGCTTGGCGTGAGGGCGAGTCCGATGTGAAGATGGTGGTGGATGAGGACGTCATCGCTGAGGTGATTTCCCAGACCACCGGCATTCCGGTGTTCAAGCTCACCCAGGCCGAGTCCAAGAAGCTCATGGGCATGGAGAGTGAACTGCACAAGCGCATCATCGGTCAGGATGAGGCTGTGTCCGCATTGAGCCGTTCCATCCGTCGCGCACGCGTCGGATTGAAGGATCCGAAGCGTCCGGCTGGCTCGTTCATCTTCGCTGGCCCGACCGGCGTTGGTAAGACCGAGCTGGCCAAGGCCCTCGCCGAATTCCTGTTCGACGATGAGGATGCGCTGATCCGCGTGGACATGTCGGAATTCTCCGAAAAGTACGCCGCGTCGCGCCTGTTCGGTGCGCCTCCGGGATACGTCGGCTACGAAGAAGCGGCGAACTTACCGAAAAGGTGCGTCGCAAGCCGTTCTCCGTGGTGTTGTTCGACGAAATCGAAAAAGCCCATCCGGACATTTTCAACACGCTGTTGCAGGTGCTGGACGATGGCCATCTGACCGATGGCCAGGGACGCAAGGTGGACTTCAAGAACACCATCATCATCCTGACCACCAACCTCGGCACTCGTGACATCGCCAAGCCGCCAACACCGGTTTCAACCTGGGCACGAACACCGAATCGAGCTACCAGCGCATGAAGGAACAGGTCTCCGCCGAACTCAAGCAGCAGTTCCGTCCGGAGTTCCTGAACCGTCTGGATGACATCATCGTGTTCAAGCAGCTCACCGAACCGCAGGTGCGTCAGATCGTCGACTTGGATGTCAAGCAGCTCAACGACCGTCTGTTCGACCGTCACATGTCGCTCGAACTGACCGACGCGGCCAAGGATCTGCTCGCACAGAAGGCTTCGACCGCTGCTGGGCGCCGTCCGCTGCGTCGCGTGATCCAGCGCGACATCGAGGACGCCATTTCGGAGAAGATCCTGATGGGCGACCTCGAAGATGGCCAGCGCGTGAGGGTGGACGCCGAAGGCGAAGGCATTCTGGGTGAGTTCACGTTCACCGGCGAGGCCTTCGAAGAGCCGAACCAGAAGGATAATCCGGCGGAGGCGACCGAAACGGCCGCTGAAACCGATGCCGCCACTGAACCGACGGCATCGACGGAACCGGCTGATTCCGCGCAGTCACAGAACTGATTTCCAACGTTGCGGGGTAAGAACCCCGGCAACGCGTATGCAAAAAGACCGGTGTTCATGATGGAATGTCATGAAACCCACCGGTCTTTTTTACATATGCCTATTCGTCCAGCTATCCGGTCAGCTGGACGGTTGTGGTTCCGCCCGCTTCCAAAGCGGAACCACAACCGTATCGCTCTATGGGAGCGTCATTACTTGATGGCGTTCAGCCACTGCTCCTTGGTGGCCTTCTCCGCCTCAAGCTTGGCCTTCTTCTTCGGATCGGACTCAGCGGCGATCTGGGCGTCAAGTTCGGCGAGCTGTGCGTTGAGCTGCTCCTCGAAGGAGGACTTACGGGCGTCGGCTTCCGGATCAGACTGCTTCCAGGCGGCATCCTCAACAGCCTTGATCTGCTTGTCGACAGCATCAAGACGGCTTTCGATGCGGTGCATGTCATCGCGCGGAACGTAGCCGATCTGGTCCCATTCCTCCTGAATGGCGGCCAATGCCTGGCGAGCCTGCTTGGCGGCCTTCTCATCCTTGACCGGCACCAAAGCCTCAGCCTTGGTCAGCAGTTCTTCCTT
>ENA-OQIO01001713-OQIO01001713.1-human-gut-metagenome-genome-assembly--contig:-NODE-1713-length-10452-cov-2.886295_pt1 | contig 10452 bp, 11 predicted proteins | sample MGYA00242573_ERZ504737 | MGnify/ENA primary metagenome ERZ504737 (study PRJEB26092, sample SAMD00036203) | human gut metagenome | host: Homo sapiens | study: EMG produced TPA metagenomics assembly of... | reverse complement strand
GTCGAGCAGTACCGGGTTCGCGCCGCCCTTGAACCAGTCGTTCTGGCGTCGGCGCTGTACAGGTATTCCTCCCACAGGCGGCTGCGGCCGGGTGCGGGGCGTCCACGTTGATGGCCTGGTTGTAGTAGCTGACCACCTGGGCGTTCTTGAAGGTCTTGAACTTCCAGTTCACGCCCTTGGCCTTGAGCTCTTCTGGTAGGAGGCCTGGTTGTAGGTCCAGTCCATCACCACGCCGGTCTGGCCGGAGTCGATGGTGCCGTCGGTCACGTCGACGGTGGTGAGGTTGCCGCAGTCCTTGAGCTTCTTGAAGAAGTCGAGGCCCGGCTGCAGGTTCTTGATGTCGCCGCCGGCCAGCTGGTTGATCATCAGGTAGCCGTTGAACGCGGCGCCGGCTTCGGCCGGCTTGCCGTTGAGCGCCACGGTTCCGGCGAACTTCGGGTCGGTCAGGTCGTTGATGGACTTGATGTCGCCGTACTTGTCGGCGTTCCAGCCGATGGACATGATGCCGGTGTAGTCGGCGTAGTACTTGCCGTCCTTATCCTTGACGGAATCCGGGATCTTGTCCCAGGCCTGCACCTTGTACGAGGCGAAGTTGTCGGTGCTGGTGGAGGCCACGGCCAGGCCGAGGTCGTACACGTCCGGAGCGGCGTCGGTGCCCTTGTTGGTCTTGCCGGCGTCCACTTCCTCCTTGGAGGAGGCGTTCGGGTTCTGCTCGTTGATCTTGATCTTCGGATACTTCTTCTTGAAGCCGCTGATCACGTCACCGTAGTTGGACCAGTCGTGCGGAAGCGCGATCACGTTGAGCGCGCCTTCCTTTTCGGCAGCGGCCACGAGGCCGTCCATGCCGCCGAAATCGGAGATCGAAGTGGCCTTTGCGGACTTTTCGTCCACTTTCACGGTTTTACCGGTGTTGGAGCGCTATCGGTGGAATTGGCGTTGCCTGATCCGCAGGCGGCCATGGAGCATGCGAGCACGGCGGCGAGCGAGCCGGCGGCGATCTTGCGCAAAGCGTTCATCGTTTTCGTTTCCCTTGTTGTGTTGTTGTTCTTGGAATCGACAACATGGAAACGTAATGGCGTTACCTAACGTAGTGTCAAAGAATAAGTAAAGCCGAAGCGATTTTTAGGAATATTCCCGTTTCGCTTCGGCAAACTTACGATGAACTGGCCTTTTTCGTGTTGCTTCGTGTTGCTTTCTTTGCGCTTTTCAGCTTGGAATACGGCACGGCTTCGGCTCAGTTCGGCTGAGATTCAGGATTCAGCGCAGCACGCCTTCGATGAGCATGGTGATCAGGTCGGTGTAGCGCACGCCGGTGGCCTCCCATGCCTTGGGGTACATGGAGATGGACGTGAAGCCCGGCATGGTGTTGATTTCGTTGACCATCACCTTGCCGTCCTTGGTCACGAAGGTGTCCACGCGGCTCAGACCGGCACCGTCCACGGCGACGAACGCCTTCTTGGCGGTTTCGCGTACGAGGTTCAGCGTCTCTTCCGGCAGGTTGGCGGGCACTTCCACGTGGCTTGCGGCGGCGTCCATGTACTTGCTGTCGAAGTCGTAGAACTGGTCGTCGCCTTCGGCGCGCTTGTCGAGCACGATTTCGCCCGGCCAGCTGGCCTGCGGCGCTTCGCCAGCCTTCGGACACAATACCGCGCATTCGATTTCGCGCGCGTCGATGCCCTGTTCCACGAGGATACGCCAATCGTGGTGGGACGCCTCGTACACGGCGGCCGCGAGTTCGGCCGCATCGCCCTCATGCTCCACCTTGGTCACACCGAAGCTGGAGCCGGCGCGGGACGCTTGACGAACAGCGGATACTGCAAGCCGGCTTCGCTAACCTGCGCCATGATCGCATCGGCGTCGGTCTTGAATTCGGAAGCCTTGTCGAAGGAACGCGCGTCGAGCGTGATGCCGGGCGCGACGGGAATGCCGGCGGCCGCAAGCAGCACCTTCGTGTAATGCTTGTCCATGCAGGCCGCGGAGGCGAGCACGCCGCACCCCACGTACGGCACGCCCATCATTTCGAACAGACCCTGGATGGTGCCGTCCTCGCCGTACGGCCCGTGCAGCACGGGGAACACCTCGTCCACATGGCCGAACGGGGTCAGCGTACCGTCATCCTCGCGGGCGAAGAAGCCGTCCTGTCCGAGAGCCACTTCAAGCACCACGTCCTTGGCGCCTGGGGTTTTCTCCACGGTCGGCAGGCCTTCGTCCAGGCTCCATCCGAGCGGATTCTCACCGTTGACGATCCACTTGCCGTCCTTGGTGATGCCCACCGGAATGGCTTCGAACTTGTCCGTGTCCAGCGCGCGCAGCGCACTCGCAGCGGAGATGCAGGAGATCGAATGCTCGTCGGCCTTGCCGCCGTACATCACCACAATGCGCTTTTTTGCCATATCTATAGCCTTTATTCCTTAACTTTTATGACTTTTCAGGATTTTTGCCAAGCATCCAGCATACAAGCCGGCTGCTACTCCTCGGTGATGCCTTCGCCGAACAGTTCGGACAGCATCTGCGCGCAGGAGATGCCGTCGTCCAGCACGTGGCTCATGGCCGTGGCGAGCGGGGTCGGCACACCGTACTGCTTGCCCAACGCCACCACCGCGTCGGTGGTCGGCACGCCTTCGGCCACGCCGTTGCTCACCTTGGTGGCCTCTTCCACGCTCAGGCCCTTGCCAAGGTTGGAACCGAACGTGTAGTTGCGGCTCAGCGGGGAACCGCAGGTGGCGATGAGGTCGCCCACGCCGGCAAGTCCGGCGAAGGTCTTCGGATCGGCTCCGGCCGCCTCGCCCAGCGCGGTCAGTTCGGCAAGGCCACGGGTTTCGATCATGGCCGCGGTGTTCTCGCCGTAGCCTGCGCCACGGGCCATGCCCACGGCGAGCGCCACCACATTCTTCAGCGATCCGCACATTTCCAAGCCGATCACGTCGCGCGTCACGAACGCACGGGAAGTAGTCGGTGGTGCAGGCGGTGGCGATGGTACGCGCGTTGTCGATGTCCGCGCAGGCGACCACGGTCGCGGCCGGCTCGCGGTCGGCGATCTGCTTGCTCAGGTTCGGTCCGGAAATGGCGGCGAAGCGTTCCGCCGGAAGGTCGAGCGTTTCCATGACACTTCGTCCATGCGTTTGCCGGTGGTGCGTTCGATGCCTTTCATCAGGGAGGCCACGAGCGCGGTCTCGGGGATGAGTCCCTTGAATTCGGTCAGTGCCACGCGTGCGAACTGCGCGGCGATGGCCACGATGACGATGTCGGCGTTGGCCACGGCTTCGGCGCGGTCTCCGGTGGCGGTCATGTTGCTGGGCAGCGTTTCCACGCTGGGCAGGCGCACACCGTTGTGGTGATGGTCACGAATACCTTCCACGATTTCCGGTTCGATGGCCCACATGGTCACGTTGTTGCCCGCGTCGGCAAGCACTTGACCGAAGGCCGTTCCCCAAGCGCCAGCGCCCAGTACCGTCACATTCGCCATGAATTTTGCTCCTTGGATTATTTGGATTGCTTTTTGCGGCCGAGCGTATGCCACATCGGCCGCCGCTTTCAATCGACGTTGTCTTATGCTACCGCCGGCTACGCACACCGGCCGCGTGTTCCGGTCGCACGCGTATTTTGTTCGCCGCCGGAACGGGTGTGTGGGGGAAAATCAGTCTTTCACGCGACTCATGGTGCGGTAGTCCCAGTAGCCGTCAGGTGCCTGTTCGCCGCGGATTTCGGCCATGATTTCGGTCATGCGCACGCGGATGCGGCGGGTCAGTTCGTCGGCGCGGTCCGTCGGCACTTCGTCTCCCCAGGAATCGCAGCGTCAAGCAGGTCCGCGTAGTCGAGCGCCTCGTCGTAGCACATCACCACGTTCTTGCGCGGCCACGGCCACCAGTGTTGATGCTGGCCGCGCCCCAGGTCACGGCACAGTACAGCGCACCTGGCAGCCGAGTCGGCGTGAGGATTCGAGGGCGATCACGCCCACGCCGTTTTCATGCTCATCGGCCACTTCTGCGGGTCGCGCGTCACGGTGCCTCCGGCCATACGGTCAGTGGACGGCCGGAGGTGAGGATTTCCACGGACGTTTCCTCGATGGCTTTGGCCTTGCCCGCGCGGCGCTGCACCGGCTGCATGCCGACCAGCTGGAACCATTTGCCGATCAGCGGCCATTTGGCCATTTCCGCCTTGGCCATGTAGCGCGGACGGCGGCCCTGATGGAACAGCGACACCATCGGCACGAACACGTCGTACATGGTCACATGCGTGGCGGCGGTGATGAACGGGCCGGTTTCCGGCACGTGTTCCAAGCCCCAGGCCTTCACTTTGCTGTGATTGCGCAGCACCACGTCGCAGCCGGTCAGCAGGCGATGCGTGGCTTTGGGGTTCTGCGCTTCGATTTCCGCGGTGTTGGCTTCGCGTGGGCCGGTCGGGAAATCGTGGGTCGGGTCTACAAGATGATGCTTCTGCGCGAGTTTTGCGACTTGCTCGTCACTCAGCGGCTTCACTGCGGAGCGCGGCGACGGTTTTCCTTTGGATGCCATGGCTTCCATTGTGCCACCGGCCGCCGATACGTTCGTCATCGATGTTTTCCGCGTTATCTTGCTTTTTTACTGCCTCATGCCATCGTTTTCTGCATCATTTGGCCGTCAAATGATGCAGAAAAGACGGGCGATAAGGCAGAAAAGGGAATGTGCGGAAGATGCGGAAGGCACGGAAAGCATGTTTGCGATTGCGGCGGCGGCAATCGCGGATAAAACAAAACCGGCACCCGCGCAAGGCGAGTACCGGTGAAAGCAACATGGGCGTTCGACGCGACTGTCAATCGCAACTGTTCAATTGCGAATCATCAATCACGATTGGCCAATCGCAATAAATCAGCCGCAGCCGATTCATCGAACCAATCGCAGCGAATCAGTCGAAGTCGGCTCCGAGGGCTTCCAACTTGCCGCGGAAGTCGGCGTAGCCACGGTCGATCAGGGAAATGCCCTGCACGTTGGACGGGCCCTTGGCTGCGAGCGCCGCGATCAGGTGGCTGAAGCCGCCGCGCAGATCCGGCACGTCGATGTCACGGCCGGTCAGCGGGGTCGGTCCGAAGATGACCGCGGAATGCTTGTAGTTGCGCTGTTGGAAGCGGCACGGCAGGGAGCCGAGGCATTCGCGGTACAGCTGGATGGTGGCGCCCATCTGCACCAGCGGCTTGGTGAAGCCGAAACGGTTCTCATACACGGTCTCATGCACGATGGAAAGGCCGTTGGCCTGGGTCAGCGCCACGACGAGCGGCTGCTGCCAGTCGGTCATGAAGCCCGGGTGCACGTCGGTTTCGATGGCCACCGGCTTCAGATCTCCGCCCGGATGCCAGAATCGGATGCCCTTGTCGGTGATGTCGAATTCGCCGCCGATCTTGCGGAACACGTTCAGGAAGGTCATCATTTCCGGCTGGGTGGCGCCCTTGACGAAGATGTCGCCATGGGTGGCGAGCGCGGCGGACGCCCAGGAGGCGGCCTCGATGCGGTCGGTCAGAGACGTGTGCGTGTAGCCCTTGAGCTCCTTGACGCCTTCGATGCGGAACGTGCGGTCCACGTCCACGGAGATGATGGCGCCCATCTTCTGCAACACGCTCACCAGATCCATGATCTCAGGTTCGATGGCGGCGCCGGAAAGCTCGGTCTTGCCTTCGGCGAGCACGGCGGCGAGCAGCGTCTGCTCGGTGGCGCCCACGGACGGGTACGGCAGGTGGATCTTCGCGCCATGCAGACCGTTCGGAGCGGTGATGTGAATGCCGTCCTTGTGTTCCTTGTCCACGTTCGCGCCGAGCTTGCGCAGGGTTTCCAGATGGAAGTCAATCGGACGACCGCCGATGTTGCAGCCGCCGAGCGCCGGAATGAACGCCTCGCCCAGACGGTGCAGCAGCGGGCCGGAGAACAGAATCGGAATGCGGGACGAGCCGGACAGCGTGTCCACGTCGGCCACGTCGGCGAGTTGCACGTTGGTGGCGTCGATCGTCACCACGCCGTTCGCGCCGTCCACGGTCACGTCCACGCCGTGCAGGCGCAGCAGGTCGGACACCACGTGCACGTCGCGGATTTCCGGAACGTTCTTCAGCACGGATGTGCCCGGGGCCAGCAATGCGGCGACCATGGCCTTGCTTACGAAGTTCTTCGCGCCACGCACCTTGATGGTGCCGTTCAGCGGCTTGCCGCCTTCGACGTGCAGAATGTCGTTCTTATTGTCAGACACGCTCAACCTCTTTCGATTCCCTTTTGGATCAAGCTCAAAAAACACTGCTGCTTAGTTTGCCATAAGGCATGTAGCATGTTCGCGAAAAACGGAATTCAGCGCAGTGTCTCCTTAATTTCGCGCGCGAGATTCGCGTCCCACATGGCTCCGGTGGCGCTCATCACGCGTTCGCGCCAGCCTCACGGTACGCCTTGTAGTCATCAGGCGAATCACGCCGCCCACGCCCACGATGCGAAGTCGAGGCCGAGCTTTTCACGGATGGCGGCGAGCCTGCCGACCATGTCGAGACCGGCGCCGCGGATGGCGTTGCCGCACATGCCGGAACGGTCACGTCCGGCTCCCGGCAGCGCCTGGTTGCCGTTCGCGTCCACTAGGCGCGCGGAAATCGTGTTGATGGTGGAGAAGCCTTGCACGGTGCCATGTCCGACGGTTTCCCTGACCATGGTTTCCAGGTCGGTGTCGTTGGGAATGTAGGCGAGTTTCACGATGAGCGGGCGATCGCCGATTTCGTTTTTCACGGCTTCCGTGATCTCTCCCACCAGATGCGGGTCGTGGCACAGCAGGCGATTGTGACCTTCGTTGGGGCAGCTGGTGTTCATTTCCATCAGTCCGGCTCCGGTTTCCGTAACCAGATGCGCGGTGGTGACATGGTCGGCGATGTACGCCTTGCGGTCCATGCCGTCCACGCGGGAGCCTTGGAAGCTGGGCACGAGCAGCTGCCCGTCGCCGGCGGCGGCGATCGCCTTCTTCATGTCCGGCTGCCATTCGTCGGGGTCACGCGACGGCACGCCGAAACTGTTGGAGATCGAAATCGGAAGCTCATATCGGGTGTCGGCAAGCACGCCTTCATCCAGTTCGGCGCTGCCGGGAACCAGAGACCCGTCTGCGTTCTTCGGATGCACGGCGAGCACGTTCGGGAAGGCGTTGCAACCCCACGCGCGGGAGCGGACCGTCTTGTACACCGCCAAATCGAAACCCATGCGGAAGGCGGCGGTGGTGAACCGCTCGTTCAGCAGCGGACCAGCGGGAATGCCAAACGGCAGGTTCACGCGGAAGCCGAGGAATTCCTCGGCCTGGTCGGACGACTGCGACTGGGTGGTCTGTGCAGACTGCGCGGAGGCGCCGGCAGCGGAATCGCCCTTCATCACTTCGGCGAACGCACCGAACGGCCCCTGCAGATAGTTGTCTTCATACGTGCGATTGACGTCGTAAAACGGCGCGAAACCCTGGCTCATACTGCTCCCCGAAATTGTTCTCGTGTCATGTTTTGGATATGCGATGCGAACACACGAAATGTCATGTCCACTGTAACGCGACACACGTCCCGCCTGCACGCCCCGTCTCACCTTGGAAACCTCCTTGGCTAGGACTTCCCCAGACGAGTTTGGGCTCTCGATCCAGGTCAAGTCCAGAGAACCGGAACGCCGTCATGAGCCGGTATGCTCGGCAAGACGGTACTTGCGTCCACGTCCGACGCCTATTGGTTCAATAACACCGTCTTTCACCAGTGAGGCCAATATCTCCCGGGTACGGGTGAGGCCAAGCCCCAGCACCACAGCCAGATACGAGGTGGGTTGCGGTCCGCCGACCGTCAACGCATAGGTGATTTTCTCCAACTGGCTTTGCGGCCTGATCGCATTGCCGAAATCGGCAGGTAGGGCCACGTTCTTGCCGAATGTGCCGACCATGTCGTTCAAACGGTCAGCCCCGCGAGCGCCAATCCTATGGACGTACCAGTGCCATGCTCCGAATTCCGCATTGTCGGCGACTCCGCACCAACAGGGCCCCCGCCATCTGCAGAGACTCCGGGAACAGCAGAAGCTCCGGCGATCATGGAATCTCCGGCGATCTTGCGCGGATACAACGTAAGCTGCACACGCCCCGGATCGTCGAACACTTCCAATTCCGGCGCGGCGGTTCCTGCGAACAGGCAGCCTTCACGCATCACGTCAAAACCACTGCCCGCCTTTTCTCCGATGCCAATCAGATTGAACATTTTCATCAACGTGGGATTCCGCGTATCCGAAATGCCGCCTTGCATCACCTCTTCGGAGGAAAGACGCAGGCTGCCGGGATTCGACAATACGATTCTGTCGTAATACTGAATGATCACCGTGCCCCGGCGAATGAAGTAATCGGCATGAACGAGCGTGTTGGTGACAGCCTCACGAACGGCCTTATCCATCAGATTGTCATCAATCCTATGCAAATCGGCATCAAGCTGGAACGGATGGGCAACAGCCGACCGCAGACGATTGACCACCTTGCCCCAAAAATCGTACAAGTTGCCCGACCAAGTGCCATCATCCGACGTGAATCGGTCATTCCACCGCTCCTGGTCGTCCATGACCTCGCGATAGTCCAGGAAATAGTAGGGGAATTCGGACGTGATTCGCCACGCCTCACCGAACATCAGCAATCCGGCTCGTGTGGGACGCACCTGAGAACCATCAAGCCGCAACGCTTCGATGCGAAGCAGGAAATCCTCATCAGACAATCCGACCCATGGATGGCCGGGCCGTCTGTTCTTGAACTGCCGACGATATGATGCGACGCTATCCGCGTTGAGCGCGTCAGCACCCATGCCTTCAACAATCGTTCTGTCCAAGGGAAGCAGGTCACTGTCCCGAAGCATGGCACGAACCGTTTCCTCATCGCACAGATAATCGCCATCGCCATTACGCCGGTATGAGCCCGTCATCGGATTCTGGCCCACGTACACGGGAATACAGTCCCTCGCCGCACGAGGAATGTCGATGGAAATAACATCTCCCTGCGAGGTATGGCGAATCACCACGTCGTTGTCGCTCAGCACAACGGCACTGACCTTCGATGGATCATGCACCATGTTCCAAAAATCCTGCGCCATGTTCCGCGCATCATCTACTCCGGTGATATACAAAGAATGATCTTCATGCTCGGACACGCCCAGCAGAATCAGCCCACCTTCGGTATTGGCGAAGGAGCTGTACGTCTCCCATAAACTGTGGGGCAGGCCACCCTTGGCACGTTTCGCTTCCAAACGGTTGCCTTCACGCATCCGAGGAACCTCCCGGGACCACCAGGCATCATCGTGCTCGCTACCGTCCATTGGCCATCACCGCCTTACCTACCACGCGTTTTACGCTCGCTTTGCCGCCACTTTGCCGTCGTATTATGATTTTACCACCGCTTTGCGCGCGCTTTGCCACCGCTTTGTGGAATTTGCTGTTGGCGGAAAGGTGATGGAAGGTAAACAAAAAGCCCGGCTTGGGTGCCGGGCTTGGGAAAAGTTAGATGTGGTTGCGGTCAGCCAATGATGAAATGGGCTACCGTCGCGATCAGCCAACGGGCCTATCTGCAATTACGGACTGCGCTGCGCGCAGGCTCATTGCTGCCCTCGTTTCGGACTCGGGCAAGGCCCTGTCGGCAGTGCACTGCACTGCGACCAGCCATCGCGTCAGATGATGCCGCGATCGGCCAACGGGCCTTGCCAATCAGGGTATTCACCCTCACGGCGGATTCGATCGGCTGTTCCGGCTCGCGCTTGACCGGCAGGGTCTTCGGCTTGAACGGGAACTTTTCGGCGCGCATCTTCTCGTATGCGATGATGTCGTCTTCGTGCTGCAGCGTCAGGTCGATGTCGTCGTAGCCGTTCATCAGACGCCAGCGGGTGTAGTCGTTCACTTCGAACGGCAACGTCACATCGCCGCAGGTGACGGTACGGTCTTCCAGGCTGACGGTCATTTCGCGGCCCGGCTCCTCGTCCAGCAGCTTCCACAGCAGCTCAATGGATTCCTGCGGCATAATTGCGGCCAGCACGCCGTTCTTGGCGGTGTTGCCGTAGAAAATGTCGGCGAAACGGGAGGAAATCACCACGCGGAAACCGTAATCGTGCAGCGCCCACACGGCGTGCTCGCGGGAGGAACCAATGCCGAAATCCGGGCCGGCCACAAGGATCTTGCCCTGCTTGTATTCCGGCTTGTTCAGCACGAATTCCGGGTCGCGGCGCCACGCGTAGAACAGGGCGTCGTCGAAGCCGCTTTTCTTCACGCGCTTCAGGAACACGGCCGGAATGATCTGGTCGGTATCAACGTTGGAACGGCGAAGCGGCACGGCCACGCCGGTAAGGGTAGTCAGTTTTTCCATGTCAACAAATCCTTCGATTGCCTATCGATATTCGATTTCGATATTTCGATTACTTACGATTGCGCTCGCAGCTTCCGCTCGCAGCCAGGCTCACAGGTCGGCCGGCGAGCAGAT
>ENA-OQIO01001712-OQIO01001712.1-human-gut-metagenome-genome-assembly--contig:-NODE-1712-length-10461-cov-3.942520_pt1 | contig 10461 bp, 15 predicted proteins | sample MGYA00242573_ERZ504737 | MGnify/ENA primary metagenome ERZ504737 (study PRJEB26092, sample SAMD00036203) | human gut metagenome | host: Homo sapiens | study: EMG produced TPA metagenomics assembly of... | reverse complement strand
TAACACTTTTGTTACTGCGTGCATTTCTTTTTTCTTTCGTAGCTTCTTTTGCAGCTTCTCGCTGCAACGTGCGCTGTGTTTGTCCCAGCATTGTTACTTTAAGTTCTTCCTGTGTAAGTTTTAATTTTTCAATAATCCACGCGTCAGATAATTTGTAATATCCACTGTGTGTTTCAGTAACATTTCTATCAACAGAAGCGATTACATGCCCCACTTCCTGATCGGAGAGTGGACTTGTAAATTTACTATTAAATTCAAACAGTAATTCTTTCGCATTTGCATATATCTGTTTCGCTGTATTGTAATAGACAAAGCACATATACTCTCTACGGTTATTAGTACATGCCGAATTAAAATATGTCTGTAATTTCGTTATTTGCTGTAACCTGTTATAAAGAAACGTAGATGTACAACCTGCAAATGAAATAAGCTGCATCTTTACTGCCTCTTTTTTCACTGTCGGCATTATACATTCACTTTCATATTTCTTTATGTAGCCTTTAAAGTCAGAAAGTTCATAGAAATGTACATTTCCAAAATAATCTGTTCCAATATATGGAAGTGTACAATATGTTTTAGCTGCTGTATTGTATGTTCCAGGTAATCGCACAATTCTTGCTAAATCATTTACAACAACCCTGTCAACTTCCAGTAAGTTTTTATCCTGCATATAATACTGTAATATATCTGCGATTTTGGAATATAAATAACTATATAGCTTTCTCTGTTTCTCTGTATTTTCAGTAACTGCAAGCGACCTCGAAAAAATATAATACAGACCTAATCCTCGTCCGGTATTAGTTATAGCCGTAGGAGCAGGAAGCACTTTTTTATTTACAAGTTCCAATATTTTATTATACGTTTTTAAAATGGCTCTTTTAATTTGTGCAGATGTTCCATCATGTTTGTCCAGGTCAAAGTAGAAGCCATTAATTTCACGGACATTTGCGGCCGTCCTACTTTTCCCGGAGGCATACAAATTAAGAGATACCCATGTATCCGTATGTGTATCAGAAGGAATCAGGTTGCACTTATCTAAGCATGCTTTCTGCTTCATTTTATTTGCAGTCTTCATGTTTAGAAATGCGTAACTATTATGGTCATTGTGATAGAGCAGTTCAAGAAACTGTTGTGTACAGTTCATTTGCTCCAGATTGTTGCCAAAATATTTAACCGCTGCAAGTGCCATATTTCCAGAATCCTTTCTAAAATCTAAAAATGGGTAAACTTAAATAAAGGTACACATATTCCCATTTCAAAAAATATGTACCAAATAATTTATATTTAATATATTTACTCCAAAAAAGTGTAACTTTAATAAAGGTAACGCAATCCCTATTTTAAAAAATAGAAAAGTTACCACTTTCACTTATTATTGGCATGAATAAACAAATAAAAAAGAGTGCCAATCATACTTCATTCCGTATGATTAACACTCTCTATACTTATGTTTAATAAATCCATTTCATATTCTGTAAAAATACAATAATTTATTTATTTTTCATCGTTTAGCCCTTGACAATTTTGTTTAGACTATTATATAATTTACCTACGATGATTCCATAAGTGTGGTATGTGAATCATACGGAATAAACAAGTCGGCCAAAACTTGTTTATTCACATCAATAATTGTATGATACTTTAAAAAAGTTGTCAACAATTATTTTTTAATTAAATAATACAATAACGGAGCTGTGTTTACAGCTCCGTTTTGTATTTTTAAAAGCAAATCATATATCACCATCTAAAAGCCTCCGGTATTCCCTTGGCATCCAGATATTTTTTTCTTGCATTTTCACGTTCTGCCGGGGTAGCGGCAGTGCAGTATGTCGAATATAATTCACGCTCAACTAACTTATTTAGCTTATTCTCTAATTCTGTTTTAATTTCATCATGTAACTTTTCATCATCAAACAAAAAATATTTCACTAAATTATAGAATACTTCTTCCGGTATCATAATATTTTTCATAAAATCCTCCTTTTTTGTCAGATATTGACAATTTTATAGAAAATATATATAATTAATTTTGTAACTGTCAAGTTACAAAATGGCATTACATTTAAAACTGCGTGAAACTTATGTTTCACGTAGAAAAATGTAAAGGAGTCATTTATGAACAATTATTATGAACAAAAGCAACAGCAGGAGAGTATTAAGTTAAATATAACTCTTGCCAGATTACCTCAATTCTGTAACCAATTTTTTATAGGTATAAAAAATACTACGCAAATAAGTACACAGCTTCGATATGCTCGTGATCTTATACCATTTTTTGAATATTTTTCAAAGAGAAGGCAATGAGAGATATCTAATATGTCCATACACATTTTAAATGAAATAACTCCCGCGGAAATTGAGCAATATCTATTTCATTTGCAAATTATACAGATTCTTCCGGGCATATACGAAGTAATGGGAGAGTAGGCATTAAAAGTAAGTTATCTGCTATTCGTGCATTATACCGTTATTGTTTTCATCATCAGCTTATTAATTTCAATAGTGCGGAGCTAGTTGATATTCCTATAATTGAGAAGAAATTAATTAAGCGACTTTCCACAAAACAAGTAGAAGATGTATTAACAAACATAGAATATGGCATTTACTTAAATAATAAGGAATATGCCTGGAATAAAATACTACGGACACGAGATTATGCGTTAATATCGTTATTACTCGGCACTGGTATTCGAGTATCTGAATGTGCTGGAATCGATACCGATGATATTAACTTTTGTCAGCATTATGTAAAAATAATTCGTAAAGGTGGAAAAGAAGATATACTATACTTCTCGGATGAAGTCAGCGATTCTTTATTAGAATATAAATCAAATAGAGAAAAAATAATTGCAAAAAATCCTTCTGATTCAAATGCCTTTTTTCTGTCTAAAAATCGTACTCGCTTATCTGTTCGTGCTATACAAAATATAACACATAAGTATACTAAACATATAAACGAGGTATCCCCACATAAATTACGTGCGACGTATGCCACTAATTTGTATATGGCAACACGCGATATATACTATGTTTCTAATGTATTGGGACATAGCAGCGTAGAAACCACTAAAAAGTATTATGCAGAAATTCCAGAAGAAATAAAGAGAAATATGCGCAATGCACTAAAATTAAGATAATTTTTTCGTTAAACGTAGATTTAGCGAAGTTATTCTACTTTGCATAGAACACTATAAAATCAAGCCAGAGGAACGTCTATCCTCTGACCTGATTTTATAGTTTAACACATTGTTCATTATTTGTTTTGAATTTCAAAAAAAAACAGAGCGATACTTAAAATGCTCTGTTTTTATAACCTACATCTGCATACTATAATCTGGTTCAGGATATTGCATCGACATACTGTTCTGCATTATGTTTTGTATTTGCGGGTCTTTATTAAAATAATTCTGTGCTTCAAGCTTTCTATCCTGGTACATTTCCATAGCTGCTTCTATGTATTTATCCAGTTCCGCTTCAATAGTGTGGTATCGATTAAATACATCCTGTACGACATCTTCAAAAAGATAGTCTTCATCGGCATTTATTAGAGAATCATCCATTTTATGAAAATTATCTGCAAGATGCGCTTTTCTTCCTTCAGTAATATCTTCTCCAAGATGTGTACTTAGCATAATCGAAAAACAGTCTGCTTCAAATTCTTTTCGGTATGTATTCTTTATTAGATCAAATGCGCTGTGATCCATTACTGCATGTCCTAATTCATGCGTTAAAGTTGAGAGTTTTTCACTCGAATTTAACGCATGATTTAATCCAATAATTTTATTTTGTGTATCAAAAAATCCTTTTAAGCTAATGCTGTTAATTTTTCTGTTTTCTACCGGCATTTTAAGATACTGTTTACAGAAATCTGAAATACCTTTGACTAAAACATCTTTGTCTACACTGTTATATCCCATATTATAATAATCAGGATATTTTTCCTTTGGAAAATCTGTCTGTGAAATATCGAATACATGTCCCTCTTTAAAGTAAATCTTCTGTTTTGCTTCAATTTTTCCTTCCTTATACAGCTTTTTTAATTCCTCCGGAGCTTCAGACAGCTTCACATACTGGTTACTGCCTGGAAGTGGTAACAGTGTAGTCTTTGCCGGTGCTAATACCTTTAATCCTTTTTCACCGCGTTTTACGCTGCACCCTTCCTCTTTCCATTTGGCAAACGATTTAACGAATGTAGCACCCCTATTTTGTCTTAATATAAGCATACTGTTTCTTACACTATAGCTATGGAACTTTGTTCCAAATACAAGGAGTTCCGCAATTCTTTCTGGCCGGTTTGTGTAATTCATAGCAATATCCCGTATTTCCATGTTGATATTGTGCATTTTTTCAGCCCGATCTTTTATAAAATCTTCCTTTTTTTTCAATAATTGTTCCGGTGGCTTTTTAGCTTTTCCGGCCACTTTTTCATTTGTAGTGGCATATATTATTTTCTGCGCATTATACGCTACTTTTCCAATATTGCTATGCTATATACACCATACTGTATGCCATTATTCTGTAGCAATTCTTTTATCTTTTCATCAATTATTTTTGCTTCCTCTGATGTTTGTAGTCTTCCGTCCTGTTCATAACTTGCATCTGCATCACGCTGTACAACAAATACAAAATTATTAAATTCGTTGTATTTTTGTACAACTTCTTTCTCATATTCCGGTGTAAGTTGTTTATTATACACGGTATTAAGAAGCAACGGTGCATCGGTTATAATAGCATCAACTTTTCCTTCGAGCCGCATCATGCGGTTATATTGTTCTTCTAAAATCTTTCTTTGACTGCTTTCAGAACCGTCAAGCAGTTCATTTCTGCCTTCCCATGCAAGTTCTTTTGCATATTCCTGGACATATTCTGCAACAAGCCCTCTTTTCTTTAATGTTGCTGCAATTTCCATACAGGCTGTCGTCTTCCCTGCTCCTGGACCTCCAAAGGCATTTATAACCAGTGTATGCTTTTTATCTTCCATATTACACACCCCCTATGCCATTTCTAAATCTGCGGCTGTAAACATCGGGTCTTGCAGTTCTTCGTTGGCCATTCTTGTAAATATTACACTGTCCTGCATTGTCTGTTGTTCCGGTATATTTTTTTCCTGTTCTGCCTGTTCCGGCTCACTTCGTTCAAGCAGCCGCTGTAATCTTAAATCTCCGACCTTATAAACCAACTTGTCATAATCTGTAAGTGTAAGATTTTCATTTGCAAGTATTGCAGCTTCACATTCCTCATACGTCTTATATACTTGTTCACTATAAGGTTTTAAACCTATTTCATCGCTCTCATCAATTACTACTATTCTGTAATAATCTTTCCATGTACCGAAGGCTTCCGCCGACCATTGCTTCTTGTAAAAATTTTCTTCCGGTGGTACATCATTTGTGCTTTCTATTGCAGCCAATGTTACGATGTCACCTTCAGAAATGTATTCATCTTCTTGCTCTTTTTCCTGTGCCGGTTCTTGCTGTACCGACTGTTTTACTTCTTCAGACTGCACTTCCTGTTTTACCGGCGCCGGTTCTTCCGGTACTGGCTGTTTTGCTGGCTCTGGTTCTTTTTCTACCGGCTGTTCTGTTTCAGATTGTTTCTGCTGGCGCTCCTGCATCTGTTCTTCTTTTAAGTGCCGGTCATGCTCCACAGATTTTTCCAGGTTATCAAGTCCTGTTATCGCTTTTTGTGTAACAACGCTAAGTTTATGCAGAATACTATTTTTCAATTCGTAAGCTTCAGGGCCATTTTTGTTTTTGAAAACTTCTTTTCTACTTTTTCATAATCAACTGCTTCTCTGCCTGCGAAGATACGAAAAGCATTGGCAATCTGCTGGTTTGCTCCCCGTAAACTTGTACCAAAGTTATCAATTTTTTCCAGAGTTTCCTTGACGGCTGCTTCTGACATTTTATTGTGTTCCTGAATAACTTCCAGTCGATTCTTAAATTTTCCAAATTCTGCAACCTTATACAGTGCTTCTTTTCCTTTTATCTTTGTTTCATTTAAGATTACAGCCGATTTTTCTTTAAATTTTTTTAATACATCCTTGACAACAGATTTTTGATAAGTGTTATATATTCTTGCCTGTCCAACCGCGCCATTTGCTGTCTGATATACCGTATAATCTTCTTCCTTAAATGCAGTTCTGCGCAATTCTCTTAACTGCTTCTGCGTTTCAGAAATTTTTTCTGCCATGTCATTTAATGTGTTATCAAGCTGTTCCAATGTTTGATATATGTCAGATACATTTTTTGCCTCACGCTGCATATTGTATATTTTAAGCTGCTCTACCAGTTCATTAATCGTTTCATCATTTAACATAATATCCATATCAATACACTCCCTTTACAATATTTTTTAGTATTTCTTCCTGTTCTGCAAAATCCAATGCCGTAAACGGAATGAGAGTTCCGTAACTGTCACAGAACTCTCCTCCATTCAATATTTCATTTTCATCAGGAATAAATGCAAGTTCATTATCTTCATCTAAAAAAATAGCTTTGTCCTTGTATCTTCCTACGCAGACCACTTCATCTAATACATCATTCCCCATAAAGCCTCCTAAAGTTCAATTCCTTCATTCATATCAATTTCCGGTTCTGGCACAGCTTCTTTAGATAACATTTCATTTAAAATGCTGCTTTCCTTTTTCATATCATTTGCTGTTTTTTCAAGGTTGTCCAATTCTGAATCAAATACCAGGCTGAAGTCCTCTACCACATACAGAATTTTTTGATTCGCATCGTATTCATACAAGGTATCTGATAAAACTTCTTCAGGTGCTACATCAGGATTAACTGCATTTAACATGTTCTGCAGTTCTTCTGCTTCAATTCCGGTTTCTTCCGGAACTACAATAACCTCATGCACGCTCGAAGGAATAACAAAATAATTTCTTCCAAATTTTTCTGCCAGTTGTTCCATTACTCCTGGATAAAACATTGCAGCTGCTCCATCAAACTGCTCTGTATTGGTAAGCGTATACATACCAAATCCCAGCTTTTTACCGTCATTTAACGGTATTTCTTCTTTAATTCCATATGCCATTTTCTCTACATCAAGCAGTTGTGGTGGATTCAATATTGGCGTATTTTTTACTGCCAATGTATGTAACTGTTCCTGTGTGATTTTGTAATACTGCATCATTTCATTTGTTATAACTGCCCGCCCATTAAATTTTTCTCCGGAGGAAGACGTCATACCGCAATCAATCTGATACAGCATAACCAGGTTATTCATCCTCATGTGCGGATGAGCCGCAAGATATTCCGGACTTTGTTTATCATAAGAAGATACCGTAAAAGTAATTTTATCCTTGACATTTGAAAAATCTTTTATGTCTTCCAACTGAGGGATATTAGTTACTGTCTGCATACGTAATTCAGCGATTTCTTCCAATACATCATTTATTCCTTTTTTCGGAATATCCGAATAAAATTCATTAAGATGAATTGCTGGTACAACCATTTCTCCAGGCTTTTTGATAAGCAAACTGTCTAACTGCACACCATTATTCTTTTCCGTATGTCTTATTGCAATATCCGCATCTTTATATTCTTCCGGAAGATAATCCTTAATGGATTTTCCAATTTTGTCTAAAAATTCACTGTACTCCATCTCTTGCTTTCTCCTTTAAATTTTTATACTTTTTGCTATACGCTGCATATAGTTCTTTCTTTGCTTTTGGAATTTTTTCAATTTCTACTACGACTTTTAAATCTTCTCTTTTCATGCTGCTCCTTAATGCTTTTTAATTAAATGGTAAATCATCGTCTGCTACATTATCCGGTACATTTACAGAACCGGTATCATTCACACTTGAACTTTTGCTCTCTGCAAACTCAAATCGGTCAATAACAAATTGCACCGTATATACTTTTGCCCCTTCTTTGTTGGTATACTTTCCTGTCTGTACATGTGCTTCAACTACAAGTTTTGTACCCTGCGTACAGTATTGCTCTATACGCTCTGCATTTTTTCCAAATGCTACGCATGGCAAAAAATCCGCAGTCTGCGCCTCTGTTTTTGTGTATCTGTCAATCGCCAGATTAAAATTTGCAACTGCCATATCACTCTGATCTGCTCCGGGAACATATCGTACTGTTGGCATTCGCGTAAGTCTTCCAACTCCAATAAATTTGTTCATAAATTTTTTATACAACCTCCTGTTTAAATATTTTTAAAATGTAATTTATTTAAAAATCAATTGTATTTTACTTAAAAAAAAATGGGGAATCATCATCATAAATGATATTGATTTTTGATTTTATTTGTGTTATAGATGAAAAAAAACAGGGTGTGTAATACCCTGTTTCATAAGATTTTTTATTCTTTCATTATGTCGTTTATAATTTTGTTTATTTCTTCATATGTATCTTTCGTTGTATGCTGCATATATTCTCGAAAAGCGGCCGGATTTTTTATAATTGCAAAATCGTTAAATTGAATTTTTTTACAATTTATTACAATACATATTACCATTAATATCATAAGTACAAACCATGTAATTAAAAATGTTTCACCAATTTGTCTGCTAAATAAAAAACCTGATACTGCAAAAATAAATGTAATAAATATATATTTACCTGTATTAATTACTCCTCCAAAACAAATCTTTCTAATTTGTTCATTTGTATACTCTTTAAAATTTGATTTTACATATGTCTTCGACTGTATTCTTTGATCTTTGAGTATATATATATCGATATCTTTATACCTAAAATATCTATCACCTAACGTCCTACTTCGCAATGTTATTAATACTTTGTCACCTAACTTTTTTGCCTCTCTTGCATGACCAATCTCATGATAAAAATCAAATATGTAAAACAACATATAATAAATGATTACATAAAATAATGCTCCAATACTATTATACATTTTTTCACCTTCCGTTCTTATTTATAAATTTTCATTAGCTTTCCAAATAATAAAAACCATTACCCCCAAAAAGCACACAAAAGCTGCTAATTCAATTGAAATGCAGGCAACACCCAATAATATAGTTACTATTATTGCAAAATAGAAAGCTCAGTTACTCGAACAGTAGACAAAAATCCCACTAATATAATCACTATTATTAGTATCGTAATTAATGTATCCATAATCAAAAATTCCTTTTCATAAAATTCTGTTTCTTAACTCTGTACCGCTAGCAATTTATCAATTTCGGCTATTCTTTCTAGTAAATCTTTTTTCTCCTTTTGGAGTTCATTTATATCAATTTTATTATTTTTTTCAATATTTTCCGCATTTACAGCATGTTCTTCCTGAATGATTTCAACTATCATCTCATCCGCATTAATAGAATATACATCTTTTTCATATATACTTTTAATAACATTTCGTACTATAACAACACTTCCTTCAACAATAACCGTTTTCCAATTAACTGCACTTCCTTCACTGGTAGCATATCCTTTTGTAAATGCAATATCTTCACCAACTTTTGCCCCTGAACGTCTTCCTGTTGCATATGCTATTGTTTTACCAAAAAAAGAAATTCCTTCACGCATACTTTCAATTTCTTTTAAAAATGTAATTCTAAGTGTAATTGTATCTATTTCAATTGTTGTGTCATCGTAACCATAGACATCCTTTAACAATTCACGAATTGCCGGTACAAATACCTTATCAGTAACCCATGCACCACCTCGCCATGATGCATCCCCAATCATTTTAACTCTTTTTATAAATTCTTTATTATAAGGCGTATATATATATGCCTTATTACCTTTTATTTCTATTCTAATATTCATTTTCCTTGTCCTTTACATTTAATATATTTTACTTTTAAAACTTCCCATAAACTACCTGTTTATTCAGACAGCTTAATTTATTCCTGCCGCTTTTAACAACTGTTTTAAATTATTGTGTGTATCTATGCTTAAAGCTGGAACTTTTATCAATTCTACACCATTTTCATTACAAAACTGTTCCAGTAATTTAAGCCCTGTTCCATTAAAGGCTAATCCATATTGCATAAATCCATTAGAACACACTCCTGACCCCTGTATAATCATTTTATTTTTCTCATTAAATTTTTTTATTGTTTGAAAAAGATTATCTCGTGTCCAAGCGTATATATATATTCCATCTGTCACAATTTTTTTCATTTTTCCTCCTCTGCTGGTGCTGCCTGAATAAGATGATTTAAATATTTAGCATTATCTTCGAGCAAATAACCAACTGTTATGTTCACAATTTTTCCATAGGTGTAAATATCTTCATTCACAACTCTGTTAATATAATATTGTGCAATATTTTTTGCTACTTTTTTTTGCCACACGCACAAAAAATCTCATTCTGCATTTCATCTGATTTAATTTTTTCATCAATATCTTTGACTATTTGCCCAACTTCATCTTCCGTTAATTTGGAGCTATTACAAAAAATAATATCTTCATAATCTTCATCAGTTAATTCATCTTGATTAAGTTTTTCCATAATAGTCTTTTTTTCAAG
>ENA-OQIO01001711-OQIO01001711.1-human-gut-metagenome-genome-assembly--contig:-NODE-1711-length-10461-cov-7.548771_pt1 | contig 10461 bp, 11 predicted proteins | sample MGYA00242573_ERZ504737 | MGnify/ENA primary metagenome ERZ504737 (study PRJEB26092, sample SAMD00036203) | human gut metagenome | host: Homo sapiens | study: EMG produced TPA metagenomics assembly of... | reverse complement strand
TGAAGAAGCGTCTAAGTATTTCCGTATCGGAGAAAACAAGTTAAGACGATTGGCAGAGGAAAACAAGGACGCTGGCTGGCTCATTATGAATGGCAACCGCATACAGATTAAACGCCGACAGTTTGAACAGGTTATTGATAAATTGGACGCAATCTAATGCAAATGAGCCTTGTATGTGTTATGATGAACACAAGTCATATCAAGGCTCTTTCCAACAAGGAAAGGAGCAGACACCATGAAAGAAAAAAGACGGGATATCAAAGGACGCATCCTGCATACTGGAGAGAGCCAACGAACAGACGGAAAATACTTATATAAATATGTGGACGCATTTGGAAACACAAAATATGTGTATGCTTGGAGATTGACACCCACAGACCCGACACCAAAGGGAAAACGGGAAAAACCCTCACTTCGTGAACTGGAACAGCAGATAAGACGGGATATTGAGGACGGTATCGACAGCACAGGCAAGAAAATGACACTTTGCCAACTCTACGCCAAACAGAACGCACAGAGGGCAAACGTGAAGAAAAGCACAATAAAACAACGGGAACAGCTCATGCGGTTATTGAAAAAGGACAAGTTAGGTGCTAGGAGCATTGATACAATCAAACCCTCTGACGCTAAAGAATGGGCTTTACGCATGAAAGACAAAGGCTTTTCCTATAACACCATTAACAACCATAAACGCTCGTTAAAAGCGTCATTCTATATCGCCATACAAGACGATTGTGTAAGGAAAAACCCTTTTGATTTCAAGTTGAGTGAAGTCCTAGAAAATGATACCAAAGAGAAAGTCGCATTGACAGAGGAACAGGAACAAGCCCTACTCTTATTCATCAAGACGGACAATGTGTATCATAAGTATTTTGATGATGTGCTGATACTGTTAAAAACTGGACTTCGTATCTCGGAACTGTGCGGACTGACAGTAGCCGACATTGATTTCAAGAATGAAGTTGTGATAATCGACCATCAGTTACTAAAGAGCAAGGAACAGGGCTATTATATTGAAACGCCTAAAACAAAGAGCGGAATAAGGCAAGTGCCATTAAGCAGAGAAACAATACAGGCATTTCAACGGGTTATGAAGAAACGCCCAAAGGCAGAACCATTTGTGATAGACGGACAGAGCAATTTTTTATTTGTCAATCATAAAGGCAAGCCCAAAGTTGCGATTGATTACAATGCTTTATTTGTCCGTATGGTAAAGAAATACAACAAGCACCATAAGGATAACCCCTTGCCACATATCACACCGCATACGCTACGCCATACGTTCTGCACAAGGCTGGCAAGCAAGAACATGAACCCAAAAGATTTACAGTATATCATGGGGCATTCAAACATTAGTATCACAATGAATTGGTACGCTCATGCGTCCATAGATACCGCGAAATCAGAGGTTCAGCGTCTAATTGCATAGAAGTATTTACCACGATTTTAACCACGTTTGATAGAGAAAATATAAGAAGATAGACCTAGATATGTGAGGTTTACCACAAAAGCAAAATGCCCCGTAGAGCCTATAAAATAAGGCTTTGCGGACATTTAAGAAGATATAAAAAGATAGTCAAAAAGACATATATAATTTAGATACACATTATATTGCATTAAGTATATTTGGAAAATAGATGCGAAATATATTTTGTTGATGGTTGTGATTTCGGTTCTTACAAGTATATTTAATGTCATAAATCTTAGTATCTTAAGATATATCACAGAAACTCTGATGAAAAGAGCAACAGCCTATTTCCTTGGGGTAATAGGAGTTATGTTTCTTTTATCTGTTACTATTGCAATTATCAATGGAAGTTTGAAGTTTGGAATCCGTGTGGAAGACGGAACTGCCATGAAAGAAGAAATCCGCGACTCCTATGCGGAATTGATTCTCTGCACCGGAAGTACACTCTGTAACGGATCGATCATCGATTATTTAGATCTTGATAAAGATGTACTATTCTTCGGAACAACTGCTTCCGGAGCCGCACCATTATTAGGATTAAAACGCGTCTGCTTTGCAGATAAATATGAATAAATCTTTTAATATCTTTTTAAGATAATCCGCCTCTGTCGATTGACAGGGGGTGGATTATATTCTCCCAGAACTATACAGTTGATCATGTTTTATGTTATACTTTTGTTAGAAATATCACTTGATTTTTAAGAAAGCAGAGGTAACTATCATGGAATTCAAAAGCATTTTAATAAAAGATACAACCGTAGAGGAAAGAAAACAGATCGTAAAAGAATCTTTAGGCAATATTTCCGCAAGCTGCATGGTTGCATGGCAAGACTTTCAGAAATGTACGATGAGTATATCGAAGGTAAAAAAGAGATCCGTGACATTAATATGGAATTTAATGGGCACTATTTACGCGGAGACATGGACAAAGGAGAAAAAAGAAGCTGTCCAATGTAAAGTAAATCTACTCCCCTTTTAACCTTCACTCAAGACCTACTGATAGAATGGAGGTGTTTGTATGAAATTTAAGAAAAGAATCGCATTTTTTCACAGCAATTATGATGGCACTATTGACTGTCGGATGTGGCAGCAAATCAATGTCAGCATCCGAGGACAGTGCAACCATGGAATCAGTCTACGGTACAGATTATTCAGAAAACGAATACTGCGAAGAACCTGCAGAAACAGCCGATACAGGAGTCACTTCCGGAAATGGACTGGAAGCTCAGGTAGAAAACGGACGAAAACTGATCCGAACGGTTTCTCTTTCTTTGCAGACAAAAGAATTTGATTCTGTACTCAATAGCCTAAAAACAAAAACTACTGAAACTAGGTGGCTATGTCGAGAATTCTTCTATCAGCGGCAATAGTTATTCTTATACAACAACCCGATATGCAAGCTACACCATACGAATTCCGGCAGACAAGTTAAATGAGTTTGTGGATATCGTTGGTGAACTTGGATATGTAACACAGGAAAATGAATCCGTGGAAGATGTGACACTTCAGTATGTAGATGTGGAAAGTCATAAAAAAGCTTTAGAAACGGAACAGGCACGTTTGATGGAGCTGCTTTCTACAGCAGAAAATATGGAAGACCTCTTAGCCATTGAAAGTAAATTATCCGATATCCGATATGAAATAGAAAGCTACGAAAGTCAACTTAGACTTCTGGACAATCAGATTGATTACAGCACAGTACATGTGGAGATATTTGAAGTCGAACGTATGACAGACGCGGGTGAGAAAGGCTTCTTTGAAGAAATCAAAGAACGATTCGGAGACAACCTGTATAAAGTAGGTCACGGTTTCAGGAATCTCATCATTGGAATTCTTGGTGCATTACCGATCCTTATCGTATGTGCAGCAGTCATAGCTGTTATCGTAGTTATAGTTAAGAAAAGCATCAAAAAAATAACATTCAAAAAACAGAAAAAAGCAAAAGAAAACGATCATGAAGAAAACTTCAAATAGCGACTCTCCTTCGTTTCTCTTGTAAAGCAAAGCACTCAAAAGCGAAAACCTCTGAATCTAATGAGATTTTCCGCTTTTTGTTTTCCTCTTATTCTCTATTCTTTTTTATATTTTTTTCCATTGCAGCAATTTCCTCTGCCGTATATTCTTCCACCACTGTCTTTGTCACTTGTTTTATATTTTTTTCCTTCAGACGAAGATATACAAATTCCCTGAAAATAGTGTACAAAACTGAAACTAATGGAATAAAAATAAGCATTCCTACGATTCCCATGAGATTGCCACCGATCGTAACAGCAGCAAGCACCCAGATTGACGGAAGCCCGACAGAGCCACCAACCACATGCGGATAAATCAGATTGCCTTCAATCTGCTGAAGAATCAAAAATACAATAATAAATAAAATTGCTTGCTTAGGACTTACCATAAAAATCAAAAAGCAACCCACTGCACATCCGATAAAAGCTCCAAAGATCGGAATCAATGCAGTAAATGCAATTAAAGTTCCGATCAAAAGTGCATATGGCATTTTTAAAATACTGAGTGTAACGACAAACATACTTCCGAGAATCACAGCTTCTACACACTGCCCTGTAAGGAAATTTGCAAATGTTCGATAGGTCAGAGAACAAATTTTCAGAAATGCCTCTGCTTTTTGTTTCGGAATAAATGCAAAAAATACTTTTCTTATCTGTACATACAGTTTTTCTTTCTGAAAAAGAATGTAGCATGCAAAAGAAAACGCAATGAAAAATGTAGCAAATCCACTGACAATAGAGCCCACTGCCGACATTGTCGTATTCATCATATTTCCTGCTCCGCTGCCAAGAATACTGATCCCCCATTTAATGGCCTGATCTTGATTAAACTGAACCTGATTTACTAATTTCATAATATCTTGATTATTATGTGAAAACTCTCGAATCCAGTTTTGCATCTGTGGAACAAAATTCGCGATACTTATCATCAAACTTCCCATTGTCCGAGTAAGCTGTGGAATCACACCAAACATTACTAGTGCGATCACACCAACCGCCAATATAATTGTGAGAAGAAGACTGATCGGTCTTGCTAACTTTTCTCCCATCTTATTTCCATCTTTTGTCTTGCCGAAAATTTTCTTTTCTAAAAAACTCATTGGCACATTGATTACAAAAGCAATTGCGCCACCAAGTACAAATGGAAACAGAATTCCCCATATGTTTTTAGCTCCCTCAAGCACAGTATCGAATTTCCATAATGCAACCACAAGAATTGCTGTAAATACAATCAATTCTCGAATTTTTTTCATAGATTTTTTATTTAAATCCATTGCCATTCTCCTTTTCAACATGTCTACTCATAAGCCTTGTTTTTGATCATTTCTCTTACTGTAACACTTGAGTAGCATACATGTCTATAACTGCTTCCTATTTCCTTTCATTTGTCTTACATTTATGGTAATGTTATGTAAGAACATTATGCAATGAATATCGAATTCTGAGAAAATCAAGTATTATATGGAAGGAAAAGTGACTTATGACAAAACGACTTATAGACACAACAGCAACTGAATTATCTTCTTATAGCAAATCAGATTTATTAACTTCTATTGCAGATAGTGAAGGAAGAACACTTGCTGCAGAAACAATTGGAACCGTAACCCCAATGTTAGTAAATATTACAAACGCAGAATTTGTGACTTCCCTTGGCGCAGACTTGATCATGCTAAATATTTTCGATGTCGATCAGCCTGTTATCCAGGGATTGCCACATGTATCACCGGAAGATACTATTCGTGAAGTAAAACGTCTTACCGGAAGAATGGTTGCGATAAATCTAGAACCGGCTACAATTAAAAACAATGACGAGGAGTCTGTCTGGAATCTGACAACAGGTCGCCAAGCAACCGTTGATAATGCAAGAAAAGCTGCCGATATGGGAGTAGACATGATTGTTCTGACAGGCAATCCTGGAGTAGGGGTAGACAATGAAGCAATCATGCAGGCACTTTCAAAGCTAAAAGATGCTGTTGGTGACCGAGTAATCCTTACAGCCGGGAAAATGCATGCATCCGGAATCATTTCAGAAACAGGCGAAAAAATTCTTACTGAAAAAGATATTGTAGATTTTATCGATGCTGGCGCCGACGTGATATTACTTCCGGCACCTGGAACAGTTCCTGGGATCACAATGGAATATGCCGGTAAATTAATTAAAAAGGCGCATGAGAAAGGTGCTCTGGCGATGACAACGATTGGAACATCTCAGGAAGGTGCAGATGAAGATACCATTCGTCAGATTGCTCTTATGTGTAAAATGGCCGGTGCGGATATTCATCATATTGGAGACAGCGGATATATGGGCATGGCATTACCTGAGAATATCACAGCCTATAGCGTGGCAATTCGTGGAAAACGCCATACATACCGAAGAATGGCAATGTCCCTTCTTCGCTAAAGGAGAGTAGAAATACTCTCCTTATTTTTGAATAATCCCCTGATAACCTGCTTTAAGGAAGAGATCAAAGCAACCCTGGAATCTGCACCATTCCTCATCAGACTCTCCCAGATGCTTTCTGCACATCCCCAAACATCCCATAATTTGAACTGTCAATAAATCTGTTAATGAAGCTTCATCCAATTCCGTCTTGCCACTCATTAAATCAAGAAAATCTTGCCTTAGTGCCGCAACAGTATGCTTTACAGCTTGAAGAAACAACGCTTCTGAGAAAAAAAGCGGCTGATATTTTGGATTCTTTCGAAGAACCCAACAAAGCCCCTTCTTTGAATTTGAATTCGATGCATTTTCTGATAGCAACGCCATATTTTTAATATCACATAATGCATCTGAAAACAATTCATCAACCACCTGTCCTATGTTACCAAAATGAGCATAAAATGTTCCTCTGCTAACACCTGCATATTTGCAAAGATCCGTTATAGTGATTTGCATATAATCCTTTTTCATAAGGAGTTGCAGGAATGCATCTTTAATAGAATTATGTATAAAATTGTCTTGAAATAAAATTGTTTTTTCTTCTTTCATATATTTTTAAAAGCTCCGCAATATATATGTAATTATAGTATAAATTGACATAAAAATAAAGTATCTTTTCCAGATTTTAGGCTATTTTAAACAATCTGATTAGCTTTGTTCAAACACATCTGAAAGAGATTGGTTTATCGATTTGTTTATGTTATGTTGGGTATATAAGAAGCGTGTATATAAAAATAGAAGGAGGTAGGTATTCTATGGGAGAAACATTATACACAATAGGAACGGATCAGCAGCAGGCATGGATGAAAAAAAACTGTTTTCCACCTAGAGGATACGGTTACTCTGAACCGGGAACATATTCTCTTGATGCTACAGAAGTTGCAGCATATAATGTTGCGAAGTCATTTTATCAAGTCTATCCTGAAGTCTGGAATATCGATTATATTGCAAAAGAAACCGGAATCAAACCAGATGATATCAAGGATCGATTAAAACGAATGTATGATGAACATCTTATCATGTTCGTTATGAATCCAAATGTTGGTGTTTACGGTTGGGGACTTTATTATTGGGTTGTCAAATTAAAAGACGGTACAGATCCAAAGGTAAAAGCTGAATTTGCCAAATGGTATCAGAATAAAGATGATATTTGTACAGGATATCTCGCAGAGGGCGATTTCGATTTCTTTAACGGAAATCACATGAGAGTTCTGGACAATCTTCTTGCAGATGTTATCCAGCCATGGAAAGACAGACCGGAGGTTGAATATGTACATCTTTGCCCGATCAGAGCAGATGTCAGAGAATCATTGGTGAACCAGTGGGATGTTCCGGAAGACAGATACAGAAAATTTATTTTTGGAGAAGAACAACGGAAGAAATTCCTTAAAGTTCAGAACAAAATAGATAAAAAAGATTTTGCCATTATTGAAGCTCTTAACAGCACAAAATCCATCGCAGATATGTTTGATTTTGATATGTTGGAGAAGTTATCTGGCCTGGATGGCAAACAAATGAAAAAAGACATTGTAATGTGTGTTGATGAACGAAAATTTATGCTGCCAATGATTTATATTAATTACAGAGCACTTGGAATATCAATGCATATGTATCTGGTTCGTATGTTCCAGAACGTTCCGAGTTACAGAAAAGCAGAAATTGTAGATGAATTCTCACTTATGCCGGAATTTGTAGACATTCTTCAGTTCGGTGATTCTTTCTACGATTGTATGCTGACTGTTTATACTGAGGTAAATGACGTCGAAGCAATCAGAAGAATGTTGGAAGGATACGCTGAGATCGAAGAAGTAAAGGTAGCAAATTCAAAGAGACAGTTCAGACGTTGGGTAGCCCGTCTTGATGATGATAACGGATATTGGGAAGAATGCGTTATGACGGATGACTTTTTACAGAACAGACTGGAATCCGGTTCCGTAAAATGTCGTTTCTCAACTGACTCAGAGGAGGTGCAGTAATATGATCGTAAAACATCCAAGAGAATATGTTGTTGATAAACTTCAATATGCATTAAATCCAAAAACGATTGCCGTAGTCGGAGCCAGCCGTTATTCTACAAAAGTCGGCTATAAAGTTGTTGATGGCCTTTTAACATGGGGATATAAAGGAAAGATTTATCCTGTAAATCCAAGAGCAGATAAAGTTGCCGGATTTACAGCTTATAAGACTGTAAAGGATATTCCTGATGAAATCGATCTTGCTTTTCTTGCTGTACCTGCACACATTGTTAAATCTGTTTTGGAAGATTGTGTTGAAAAGAAAGTTAAGATTGTTGTTATTGCCACAAGTGCATTTAAAGAAATCGGACGTGGAACACTGCAGGATGAACTCACTCAATATTGTCGTGATCATGAGCTGCCTCTGATTGGACCAAACCTTGTAGGAATGGGAAGTCCATACCTTAATTTCAACTGCGGATTTATCCCTTATCTTCCAATCAAAGGTCCTGTAGCAATGATTTCTCAGTCAGGTGCCAACTTGCTTGCGGCACTTGGAACCTCACAGAAAGATCATTTTGGAATGAGCTTCTTCGTAGGACTTGGAAATAAAGCTGACGTTGATTTCTGTGAGTTTATATCCTACGCTGGAAGAGATGAAAACAGTAAATGTCTTGCAATTTATATTGAAGGACTGGATAGTCCTGATGCATTTATTGAAGCTTGCCGCAGTGTTGATAAACCAATCGTAACAATAAAAGTCGGTGGTTCAAAGATTGGTGAAAAAGCTGCATTTGCACATACTGCTTCTGAAAACAAAGGAACAAATGATGCATTTTATGATGATATTTTTGAAAAGGCTGGAGCTATCCGTGCGACCACATGGCAGGAATTCCTCGATATATCAATGGCATTAGGAATGCAGCCTGCACCAAAGGGTGACAATATCGTTATGATTACCAACGGTGGTGGTTCAGGTCTTCTCAGCTGTGATCACTTTGAACGTCGGGGAATGCCAATGCATGAGCTGGCAGAGATCTCTCCTAATCTAGCAGGAAGAATCCGTGCATATATGCCAATGTTTGGTTCTCCGCTTAATCCTGTTGATATTTCCGGAACAGCTTCACCTGTTCAGTATAAAGGTGCATTCACACAGGTAATGCGTGACCCGAATGTACATGGAATACTTGGATCCATCTGTCCGACAGCAGTAACAGATGTTCCGGCTGTAACAGATCTGGTTATCGATATTTACGAGACATATAAGCATCTTGGAAAACCGTTCATTATGGAATGCCAGGGTGGTGAAGAATGTCAGGAAGCTATCATGAAGTTGAGAGATCATGGAATCCCAGCTTATCCGACTGCTGAACAAGCCGTAAATGCTATGGTCGCTCTCTACAAATATGGCCAGATTAAAAATAAGAAATAAATTATGAGCAGACATTCAGATTATGATAGAAGTTGTATAAACGACTACTTCTCTTCTATAAAAAGCTCTTATAAGAAAATGACACCTCATTTAGGGGTGTCATTTTCAATAGCTTTATTTTCATTGTATTAAAATCTTACCCGCTCCCGATCCGGATGTTCTCCCGACCATCCGATCTGCGGTAAAGTCATCAACTGATACATATCATTTTCCTCTATTTCAAATCCGAAAACATCCAGATTCTGATGCATTCTCTCACTGGAAGAGGATTTTGGCAACGGTAACACACCGCACTGCAGAGCAAATCTGATACAGATCTGTGCGACAGATATCTGATATTTTTCTGCAAGTTCCATAAGAAGTGCCTCCTTGAGAACTCTGGCTCGACCGATTGGACTCCATGCCTCTACCTGAATCCCCATCTGCTTACAGAAATCAAGTGTAACATTCTGCATATATCCCGGATGGAACTCTAACTGATTCACCATAGGAGTAATGCTTGTCCGCTCTAACAGATTATTTAAATGATGTGGCAGAAAATTGCTGACACCGATTGCCCGTACCTTTTTCGACTTATAGAGATCCTCCAATGCCTTCCATGTCTCCACATCCAAATCTCTCCACTCTGCATTCAGATCAGAAGGTCTTGGCCAATGAATCAGATAGAGATCCAAGTAATCTGTACCTAATCTTTTACAAGTGCTTTCGAACTCCTGCAAAGTTGAATCGTATCCAAGCTGATCTTTCCATACCTTTGATGTCAGGAAAATTTCTTCTCGTGGAATTCCACTCTCGCGTACAGCTTTTCCTACTGCTTCTTCATTGAAATAAAAGGCTGCCGTATCAAGATGGCGATACCCCTGTCTGATTGCTTCACTTATAATCGCTTCATCGGTGTTGTCTGCGGCTTTATAGGTGCCAAACCCCACTGCTGGGATTTCCACTCCATTAGCTAATGTAAATGTATGTCTCATATGATGCTTCTCTTTCTTGTTATATAGATTCTGCGAATATTATTCGAATTCCACTGTTCCTGTCGGCTTTGGTGTAAAATCATAAAGTACACGGTTGATTCCCGGAACTCATGTGTGATACGTTCTGTAATATGAACCATTAATTCATGCGGAATCTCAGCAACAGTTGCTGTCATAACG
>ENA-OQIO01001710-OQIO01001710.1-human-gut-metagenome-genome-assembly--contig:-NODE-1710-length-10463-cov-2.123742_pt1 | contig 10463 bp, 11 predicted proteins | sample MGYA00242573_ERZ504737 | MGnify/ENA primary metagenome ERZ504737 (study PRJEB26092, sample SAMD00036203) | human gut metagenome | host: Homo sapiens | study: EMG produced TPA metagenomics assembly of... | reverse complement strand
CGCAGGTAGTACAGCTTGGCGCGACGCACGCGGCCCTTGCGGACCACCTTGATGGAGTCGATGACCGGGGAGTGCAGCGGGAAGCGACGCTCCACACCGGTGCCGAAGCTGATCTTGCGGACCACGAAGGTCTCACGAACGCCGCCGCCCTGACGAGCGATCACCACGCCGGTGAAGGCCTGGATACGGGAGTTGTTGCCTTCCTTGATCTTCACGTTGACTTCGACGGTGTCACCGGGACGGAAAGCCGGGATTTCCTCGGCCGGCTTCATGTGCTTGGCGTCAAATGCCTCAATAGCGTTAACCATTGTGTTTCCTCGAGTCGCCGCCGCATATCGGCGCACAGGTAAGGGCCTCGTACGACGTTCTTGCGATTGCCGTCTCGGCCTGTTCTTCCGCTCCGCAGGTCTGCCTGCGAAGGGTTGCCGATCCGCCGGAAATATTGCGATTGCGCACGTCCGCAGCTACCTTCGGACGTTCCGGCTGGACCTGAAGAAAAGCGGGATTATGCGGCGTCCCGCCTTTCGGCACAGCAATAATCAAAAATACCCCATCCGCAAGACACGGATGGGGCATCTCGTTCAGCCACACGTCACGCGGCTTTATGCGCGCCGATCGTGAGTCAGGACTCGCGATACGAACAGCCCAGCGGGCTGTTCGTGGCGGCTCTCAGAGAAAGAGTCGCGCACGACACCAGGCACAGCGTTCTGCCCAAAGGTCAGAACTCACGGTTCGCGCGGTAGAACTTGATCAGGGACTGGGTGGACGGATCCTGGGCGGCCAGAGCCTCGTCATCCTTGGAGATGGCCGGGGTGATTTGCTTGGCAAGCTGCTTGCCGAGCTCGACGCCCCACTGGTCGTAGGAGTCCAGACCCCACACGGTGCCCTCGACGAAGGTGATGTGCTCGTACAGGGCGATGAGCTCGCCGAGCGCGAACGGGGTCAGAGCCACGCCGAAGATGGAGGTGGTCGGACGGTTGCCGGTGAACACGCGGGCCGGGACGATCTCTTCCGGGGTGCCCTCAGCGCGCACTTCGTCGGCGGTCTTGCCGAAGGCCAGGGCCTTGGTCTGGGCGAAGTAGTTGCCCAGGAACAGCTCGTGCACGTCCTGGTCGCGTCCTTGGTCGGGTTCGGGGTGTTCACGAACGCGATGAAGTCGGCCGGGATGAGCTGGGTGCCTGGTGGATCAGCTGGTAGAAGGCGTGCTGGCCGTTGGTGCCCGGCTCGCCCCAGAAGATCTCGCCGGTCTCGGAGGTGACGGGGGTGCCGTCCCAACGCACGGACTTGCCGTTGGACTCCATGGTCAGCTGCTGCAGGTAGGCCGGGAAGCGGTGCAGGTACTGGTCGTACGGCAGCACGGCGTGGGAGGCGACCTTGAAGAAGTTGCGGTACCACACGTTCAGCATGCCGAGCAGCACGACGACGTTCTTCTCGAACGGGGTGTTGGCGAAGTATTCGTCGATCTCGTGGAAGCCGTGCAGGAACTCCTCGAAGCGGGCCGGGCCGAAGACCACGGCAAGGGAGGTGCCGACGGCGGAATCGACGGAGTAACGGCCGCCCGACCCAGTTCCAGAAGCCGAACGCGTTGTTCGGGTCGATGCCGAACTCGGCGACCTTCTCCAGGTTGGTGGAGACGGCGACGAAGTGCTTCTTGATGGCTTCGGCGTTCTTGGCGTCGGAACGTCGATGGCGCCCTTGGCCTTGAGCTCTTCGAGCAGCCAGGTGCGGGCCTCACGGGCGTTGGTCAGGGTTTCCAGGGTGGTGAAGGTCTTGGAAACGATGATGAACAGGGTGGTCTCCGGATCGAGGCCCTTGGTCTTCTCGGCCAGGTCGTTCGGTCGATGTTGGAGATGTAGCGGGCGGAGATGCCGGCGTCGGCGTACGGCTTCAGAGCTCGTACACCATGACGGGACCCAGGTCGGAACCACCGATGCCGATGTTGACCACGGTCTCGATCTTCTTGCCGGTCACGCCGGTCCACTCGCCGGAGCGGACCTTGTCGGCGAACGCGTAGATGCGGTCGAGCACCTCACGCACGTCCTTGACGGTGTCCTGGCCGTCGACGATGTACTTGCCCTCGTCCTCGACCGGGCGGCGCAGCGCGGTGTGCAGCACGGCGCGGTCCTCGGTGTTGTTGATGTGCACGCCGGTGTACATGGCCTTGGTGCGCTCGTCGAGCTTGACGGCCTTGGCCAGGTCGGCGAACAGCTGCAGGGTCTCCGGCTTGATCAGGTTCTTGGACAGATCGAAGTGCAGGTCGCCTGCATCGAAGCTCAGCTTCTCGACGCGCTCGGCGTCATCGGCGAACCACTGCTTGAGGCTGATGCCCTCGGACTGCAGCTCGTCGTAGTGCTTCTGCAGCGCGGCCCACTCCGGGGTCTTGGTGGCGTCAACGGGAGGATTGATGGCCATGTTGATAGGTCCTTTCATCATCACTGTGAAGCGGAACGTGACGGTGGAATCTCGTTCGATTTTCCACGGCACGAGCCGTTTTCTTCACCTCACAAGATACTCACAAAAGCCGACAGAACAACACAAAAATGTTTCCCGAGTTAACACATTCGGTCGGAAGCGCGATATACCGCGGTTCGACCACTTTTCAGCGGCGACATGCCAGATAAACGACGATTACTGAAATCGTATGCAACGTTCAGCGGAAAAGCTTCAACGCACGTGAAAACGGCTGTCGTATGCAACGATCGCATTACGATTACGTACGCAACTTACGCACGACCACGCACGCGGCTTACGCAAGTCAGGCGATGGCGGCGAGCAGGAAGTGCGCGCCGGTCATCATGACCAGGCCGATGATCGCGGACACGGACAGCGAGAAGCCGGCGAGTTTCGCATTGCCGAGCACTTCGTCGGTGAACAGGGTGGAGAACACGGCGATTGGCGCGAGGCAGCACATCACCACGGCTTCGCGCACATTGGCGCCGAACGGCAGCACGAACCATGCGCAGACGGCGAACAGCAGCCGAATGGCAGTCGCAGTTCGATGATCTTCAGCAGCTTCATCACATCGTCACGGCCGGCGGGCAGGTCCATCAGCATGCCGACCATCAGCATGGCGACGAACGAGTTGGCGTTGGCGAGCGGCTCAACGAACGTGGCCACGACGGCGGGGATCTTCACATTGGCAAGCATGAGCACGATCATGACCAGGTAGGTGTCGAACGGGATGGAGCCGAAGAAGCCTTTCGCCACGTTGCGTAGCAGCGCGTGGCGGGCGAGCCTGCGGGCGTCCTTGTCCTTGGGCTTCACGTACGGCAGCACCGGAGCGTTCCCCTGGTACTGCTCGCCCAGCGTCTTGCCTGGCTGGATGTGCAGTAGGGTCTGCGTCATGACGTTCGTGCCGGCCGCCACCATCACGCAGTTGCCGATGTCGAACATGGCCGCTGGCACGATCGCCGCGGTGCCGAGAAACGCCTGTACCACGGGGAAGCAGAAGCAGCCGATGTTGAAGCCGGAACCGTTGAGCATGGTGAACGCGCGATCCTGCACAGGCGTGTGACGTGTGGTGAGGAAGATGAGCACGGGCGGGATGAACGCGACCACGAAGCCGAAGACGGAGATCCACAGCATGCTGGAATCATGCGGGTTCGTGGCGAACGAGTAGATGATGGCGCAGGGCAGAACCAGGTTGAACAGGGCGACCTGCATGATGCGGTAGTCGCGGTTTTTGAATTTGCCGGCGCGTTTGAACAGGTAGCCGGTGAGGATGATGGCCAGCAGCGCGATTGGCTGAATTAACGTGGACATGTGCGCGAGATGGGACTTGAACCCACACGTCAAAGACACAGGAACCTAAATCCTGCGCGTCTACCAATTCCGCCACTCGCGCAATCACCATCCGCGCACGGCGAAAACCGATACGCACGGATGCACATATGCAAAACCCTAGATGCTCGGAAAACCTCCGAACATCTAGGGCAGTGGAGCCACTTGACAGAATCGAACTGTCGACCTGCTCATTACGAGTGAGCCGCTCTACCGACTGAGCTAAAGTGGCGCAATGCCCGGTAAGCATACGCTAGCCGCGCACAAGAAACAAAGCATAGCGGAAAAACCGGACGAGCACAAATCGCACGCACGCCATCCAGTGTCGTGCGCCACGGCAAGCGCCCGTCGCGGCGTCATCCGATGTTATTTGACCAGCGCTTCGATCGATGCGACCAGCGCGCGCAGCGCCTTGCTCGATGGGAGACCGCGTTCTTCTCGGCCGGCTCCATTTCGGCGGACGTGAGCTTTTCGCCGGCATCGACCGCACGCTGCGGCTGATCGTTCGGCACAAACAGCGGATCGTAGCCGAAACCGTTGGCACCGCGCGGGGCACGCAGCAGCACGCCCGGCATTTCGCCGACTTCGACGGTTTCGCTGGCGATCGTGTACGGCTTATCATCATCCGCACCGTCCGCTTTGCGCTCTCCCGGCACGACCAGCGCGGCGGCGCAGCGGAACCGTGCGGTGCGCTTGCTGTCGGGGATGTCGGCCAGCTGCTTGAGCAGCAGCGCGTTGTTGGCCTTGTCGTTGCCGTGCTCGCCGGCCCAGCGTGCGGACAGGATGCCCGGCGCGTTGCCCATGACGTCCACGATCAGGCCGGAATCGTCCGCGACTGCCGGGCAGCCGGTGCGTTCGGCCACGTCGCGTGCCTTGATGAGCGCGTTCTCCTGGAAGGTCACGCCGTCCTCGACCGGATCGGGCAATCCCAAGGAGCCTGCGGAGACGAGCTCGATGTCGGCGGCGTCCGCGCCGAGACGTTCCTCGAGAATGCGGCGGATTTCCGCCAGTTTGCCTCCGTTATGCGTGGCGACGATGATCTTCATGCCTTACGGTTCCTTCCGTCGTTTTCCTACTTATATCTGTTTTGCGTTGTTCTATGCGCCGAGTCGCCGGCATCGGACCGTCAACGTCCTACATTCAGCGCATGCCCGTGCCGTCGATCGGCTCAGTCGAGCGCGAGCGCGGCGCGTTGGGCGGCCTGCAGCTCCCTGTTGCCTTTTTCGGCGAGGTCGAGCAGGGTGTTGAGTTCGGCGCGGTTGAACGGACGATGCTCGGCGGTGCCCTGGATCTCGATGAAATCGCCGGAACCGGTCATGGCCACGTTCATGTCGGTCATGGCCTGGCTGTCTTCGATGTACGGCAGGTCCAGCATCGGCTTGCCGTTGATCACGCCGACGGAGACGGCGGAGACCCAGTCCTTGAGCACACGGTCGGCGGACTTGATGTGCTTGTGTTCCTCGGCCCAATGCATCGCGTCGACGAGCGCCACGTACGCGCCGGTGATCGAAGCGGTGCGGGTGCCGCCGTCGGCCTGCAGCACGTCGCAGTCGATCTGCACCTGGTTTTCGCCGAGTGCCTTCATATCAACCACGCCACGCAGGCAGCGACCGATCAGTCGGCTGATCTCATGCCGTGCGTCCGCCGATCTTGCCGCGCACGGATTCACGATCGGTGCGGTCTGCAGTGGCTCGCGGCAGCATCGCATATTCCGCGGTGACCCAGCCAAGCCGGAGTCCTTGCGCCAACGTGGGACGCCTGCGGTGAACGTGGCCGTGCACATCACTCGCGTATTGCCGCATTCCACAAGCACGGATCCTTCCGGAACATCCGTGAAATGACGGGTGATGCGCACCGGACGCAGCTCATCCACCTTGCGTCCGTCCGTACGAATCATCGTTTCGCCCAACAAGTCTTTAATCGCTACCATCGCTGACTTCTCTGCTTTCGATTGATCACACGATCAACAATCGTTTGTATTTTCCGAAAAAACAGTATCACCAGCCGAAAACCCGTCTTTCCGTCTTGAACTCGCCTCTTGCTGCACCTCAATTTGCTATCCCAATTTGCGTCGTGCCCGAATTTGCGCGCATCTCACGTTTGTCTCACGTAATACAGGCATGCAAGCACGTATGATGGAACGAAAACCTGTGCTTGGCCACGGCGAGGCCTACACTTATGGTCAGTTTCACCAAAAGTCAGAAAGGCTTTGGAAATGCTGGATTATTCACCTGCACTCATGACCGACATGTACGAATACACCATGCTTGACGCGTGCCTGAGGGACGGCACCGCCAATCGCAAGTGCGTATTCGAGATTTTCACCCGTCATCTGCCGCTTGGCCGCCACTATGGGGTGCCGCCGGCCAAGGTCGTATTCTTGACGCGCTTGAAAATTTCCATCTTGACGATAATGATCTGAAATTCCTTGCAGATCGCAAAGTAGTGGGCCCCGAAACTATCAAATGGCTTGAGAATTTCCATTTTTCCGGTTCGATCAAGGGATATCGCGAAGGTGAGATGTTCTTCCCAAATTCGCCGATTCTGCAAGTCGAAGGCACGTTCGGCGAATGCACGCTGCTGGAAACGCTGCTGCTGAGCATTCTGAATTACGATTCCGCGGTTGCGTCGGCCGCGTCCCGCATGGTCAGCGCCGCGAAGGATCGCCCGTGCATGGATATGGGCGGGCGCCGTACGAACGAGTGGGCCGCCGTTGCCGCTGCCCGTGCTGCGGTAGTGGGCGGATTCAAGGGCACGGCCAATCTGCTGGCCGCGCAAATGTATGGCTTGAATGCCATCGGCACGGCCGCGCACTGCTTCACGCTGGTGCATGATGATGAGCGCAGCGCGTTTGAATCGCAGATTGCCGCGCTCGGCAAGAACACCACACTGTTGGTTGACACGTACAACATTGAAGAGGCCGTGAAGACAGCTGTTGACGTGGCCGGACCCGAATTGGGCGGCGTGCGCATCGATTCCGGCGATCTGGCGTCGTTGGCGCAGCGCGTGCGCAACCAGCTGGATGCGTTGGGCGCTACCAACACGAAGATCACCGTTACCAACGATTTGGACGAGTATGCGCTCGCTTCGCTGCAGACCGCGCCGGTCGATTCGTATGGCGTGGGCACCATGCTCGTCACCGGATCGGGCGCTCCGACCTGTGCGATGGTGTACAAGCTGACTGAACGCGAGAATTCCGCTGGTGACATGCAGCCGGTGGCCAAGAAGTCGAAAGACAAGGCCACGGTTCCGGGCCGCAAGCTCGCCTTCCGTTCGTACGAGTATTCGCTGGCCGACTGCGAACATGTGATTTCCGGCTCCGAAGAGCAGCTGGCCGCCTATCAGCCGGAAGAAGGCTGGAAGGATCTGCTGGTCGGCTACGTGAGCAACGGCGAAATCAACTCCGATTATCAGGGACACGAAGCCATCGTCAACGCGCATAATTACCGCGCCCAGGCGCTGGCCGAACTGCCGATCGGCGCGCAAAGCCTCATGAAGGGCGACCCGGTAATCCCTACCGAAATCACCGTCCTTTGACTCGTGCTACCATCATGCTGGTTGCGTACGGCAATCAATCTCGTAATCAACCAGCATGAAGGGGTAGGATTACATGCGAGCATTTTCTCTGGTTACGTTGAGTCCGGAGGCGTTTGACGATTTTTCCGCACATCACGCGGACGGCAACTTTCAACAGACCTCTGCCGCAGCCGTCTGCGTGCCGGCCAAGGGATCGAAGTGGAATACCTTGGCGTTCAAGAAAACGGCACAATCGTTGCGGGAGCGCTGTTCGAAACGCATCGCAGCCGCCTTTCCACCTTCAGTGTGGTGCACGACGGCCCCTTGTGTGACTATCGCGATCGCGAATTGACCGAATATTTCATGACCCAACTCAAGCAGCACGCGAAGGCGAAAGGTTCCGCACAGATGGAAATCGTGCCGGAAATGCCATACTGCCTGCATGACTCGCGTGGCGGCGAACTGCCAGCTGACCAAGGTGGTGCTCCTGCTGATGATGCCGTGGAAACGTTGAAAAACCTCGGCTTCATGCATGACGGCTTCACCATCGGCTACACTGCGGTGCCGCGCTGGCGTTACCTGAAAGACCTGACTGGCATTACCGACGAAAAGTCACTGCTCAAGTCGTATGACAAGCGCACGCAGTGAGCGTGAAACGTGCCGCATCCATGGGCGTGCATGTGCGCGAGCTAGGCGAAGACGAGCTGCAGGTGTTTGCCGACATCGAGCAGGCCACCGCCGAACGCCGTAATTTCGAATATCGTGGTGAAGCTACTTCCGCAAGTTCAAGCAAGCTTACGGCAGTAAGGCGCACTTCATGGTGGCGCAGATTCACATCGGCGAATACATTGCCGACATGGATCCAAGTGTGACGCCTTGCGGAAGAAGGTCGATGTGCTGCAGGCCAAGTACGACGAGCATCCGACCACCAAAACGGAGCGCCAGCTAGGGGAGGAGTCCCGAAACTTGGCGGCGGCGGAAAAACGTTTGACCGAGGCGGCCGAGTACGCCAAAGACGGTGACGTGCTTCCGGCGGCAGCATCCCTATTCGTGGAACACGCTCGTGAAACGGTGTATCTGTTCTCAGGCAGTGTGGAAAAGTACAAGCCGTTCTACGCTTCCGCGCTCATTCAGCATGATGCCATGCTGCATTTGTGTGTGGAACGCGGTGTGACCCGCTACAACTTCTACGGCATCAACGGAGTGTTCGACGATCCGGAAGATGAGGGTCGTGGCGTACTCGAATTCAAGCAAGGCTTCAACGGGTACGTCGAGGACTCATGCTCATTCGTGCTTCCCGTACGCCCGCTGACCTTCAAACTCAAGACCGCCCTCCGCAAACTCCTGCGCCACTAGCTATTAGCTCACCTTCCGCTTGGAGGATTCTGGTGGGGGCTTATAGGTGCGCGAGGGTTATGTGAACGCTGTTGACGGCGACTGTAGGCCGGACTAGGTTATCGCTTTTGGTGAAAAGGGATTTTAGCCAGTTGGGATAGTGAAAGGTAGTTACGGATCGTGATGCGCGAAGTGAATGCGAGTGAGGAACAAGAGCAAGAATCGTCTGAATGGAATGTGCGCGAGCTGAGCGGTAGTGAGTTTGATGAGCTTTCCGCCGCGAGCAGATACGGCGGATTCCAGCAGACTTCCGAAATGGCGGCATTGGCTCAGTCCGACGGCATGCAAACGCAATACGTTGGATTGGTGGATTCGCACGATGCTCCGGTGGCTGGCGCGTTGGTGGCTTTTTCGCAAGGGCGTTTCGGCGTGGAAGGCTCGTTATGGCTTGGCCCGTTGTGCAATGGGAATAACGGAGAGCAGATGACCGCGTTGACCGAAGGTTTGCGCGAGGCTGCCGAACGGGTTCACGCCATCAGCCTGACGTGCTGGCCCAACCAGGTGTATTGCGTTCGTGATTCGCAAGGCAAGGCCATGGCCGAACCCAATGATGAGATGGTGCGGGAGTACGAGCGGCTGGGTTGGAAGCATGCTGGCTTTACCCGTGGATACGATGCCTGATGAACCGTTGGAATTACGTCAAGGACTTGAGAGAGTTCTCGAATGCCGGCGAGCTGCTCGCTTCGTATGCGAAGAACACGCGTCGTAACGTCAAGATCGCGCGGAACAGCGGCGTGGAGGTTCGACGCCTGGATCGCAGTGAGCTGAACGTGTTCCACGATATTTGCGAGCTGAGTACGAACGCCAGCATTTCGCCAACCGTAGCCTTGATTACTTCGAACGCGTATATGATGCGTTTGGAGACAAGGCCGAATTCATGGTGGCGGAAGTGCATCTTGACCGCTATTTGCAGTCCTGGGAAGAAAAGCTGGCGAAGTTCTCGAAAGACGTGGAACGCTTGGAGCGTTCGCTTGAGCATACGAAGTACCCGGATGATGTGCGCAAGAAGCTCGATACGGCTCAGAAGAATGTGGAGTCCGCACGTCGCCGCATTGAGGATGCGAACGAGCGCATCGCTCGTGATGGCGAGGTGGTGCCGGTCGCCGTAGGTCTGTTCATGTGGCATGAACGCGAGCTGGTGTATTTCTCCAGCGGATCCGACGATCGTTACGCCAAGTTCTACGCGCCCACCGCCTTACAGCATGAGATGATGTCGCGTTGCTTGGAACGCGGAGTGACGCGGTACAACTTCTATGGCATTTCTGGAGTGTTCGACGATCCGGAAGACGATGGACGCGGCGTGCTCGAATTCAAGCAGGGCTTCAACGGCTACGTTGAGGAACTGCCGGGCGAATTCACGCTTCCGGTGAGCAAGCTGCGCTACGGCGTGAGCGATTTGGCCCACAAACTCCTGCGCCGCTAGCTTTAGGGGGTTTCAGCCATGCTTGGCGCGACGCGGATTTGCGTGGGGTGAGACTTTCTGGTACGCTTTGTGTCTTGTGCGCGGATGGCGTGTGCTTCCGGGCAGTGCCACTTTAGCTCAGTCGGTAGAGCGGCTCACTCGTAATGAGCAGGTCACAGTTCGATTCTGTCAAGTGGCTCCAGCGCTAGATGTGAAAGCATCTAGGGTTTCGCATATCAGGAGCGTTTCGCCCCGATATGGCTACTTGCGCGAGTGGCGGAATTGGTAGACGCGCAGGATTAGGTTCCTGTGTCTTTGACGTGTGGGTTCAAGTCCCATCTCGCGCACTTCAGAAACGGCGGAATTCCGA
>ENA-OQIO01001708-OQIO01001708.1-human-gut-metagenome-genome-assembly--contig:-NODE-1708-length-10471-cov-2.084687_pt1:0-5000 | contig 10471 bp, 8 predicted proteins | sample MGYA00242573_ERZ504737 | MGnify/ENA primary metagenome ERZ504737 (study PRJEB26092, sample SAMD00036203) | human gut metagenome | host: Homo sapiens | study: EMG produced TPA metagenomics... | reverse complement strand
ATCCAAACTGACTGTCCCACTGTGGATTTCCTGTATCCGGCAAAATATTTTTTAAACCTATAAAAACGTTATTCTTTAGTTGTGTTTCCGTTTCTGCCTTTCTGGTGTCCAAATTGGACTCTACCAGATTTTGCACATTTTTCGTCATCAGCTGCAGTTTTTCCTCCCAGCCTTTCTGTGACATCCGGATCAAAAGTCCCGTGGCAGTAATTGCTACACACAAAAATATTATTTCGATCAGAAATGCCGTTCTATATTCTCGCCATATTTTTTTCCGCTCTCCCCATAGTTTTTTCAGTTTTTTCAATTTCATCCCTCCTGCCCTTCTCCTGTTCTGTTCTTTTACCATTTTGTTTCTTTCAAAAATATATCCTTTTTTTACGATTGTCCGGATGCAGCTGCCATAATCCCCTAATGCTTTCCGCAGGTTTTTTACATGTGTATCTACCGATCTGTCATTTCCGCCATACTCGTAACCCCAGAGTTTTAAAATAATCTGCTCTCTTGTCAGGATTCGGTTCGGATTCTCATAAAAATAGGATAAAAGGCGGAAATCCATCGACTGCAGTTCTACCGGCTGTCCATCGCAGAAAACTGCTGCCGTTTTTCGTTTTTCCACAGACCTTTTTGCTGTTCCGCCTGCATTCCGCACTGATAGCGTTCCAATACAGCCTGACATTTGGCAAGAAGCACCCGCAGAGAAAATGGTTTCAATATGTAATCGTCTGCCCCAAGTTCGTATCCACGCAGCTGATCTTCTTCCAGCACACGCGCTGTCAGGAAAAGCACCGGCACCGATTCCCGTTCCCGGATTTTTCTGCAAAGAGTAAATCCATCCATCCCCGGCATCATAACATCAAGCAAAACCAGCTGATAACGAGTTGTCTGCACGGCTTCCCAGGCATCTTCCCCATCCACAGCCGCATACACATCAAATCCATGTTCTGACAGGAAATCTGTAATCAGTTCCCGCAGATCATCGTTGTCTTCTGCCAGTAAAATTCTGTTCATGTTCACCATCCCCCAATATCCTCTATCTTTCGTTGCATTTATTGTAACATGCCGATATGTATTCTTTATGTACTTTTTTAAGTTGGATAAAGAAATGACTCCAAACAGTCATTCCTGTTGGAGTCATTTTCGGCTTATTGCTCACCATCTGATATACAAGATATTGCTTCCCGCACATTTGACACTCCGATCAGGCGGATACCATCGGTACGGACTTCATCTGTCAGAGATACTTTGGCAAGATACAGGTCTCAAAGCCAAGTTTTTTGGCCTCCTGTACCCTCTGTTTGCCATATTAACGGCACGGACTTCACCACTGAGCCCCACCTCGCCAAAACAGATCGTCTTATCTGAGATAGCAAGTTCCCGGTAACTGGACACAATGGCAAGAATGATACCGAGATCTATGGCCGGTTCGTTCATCCGGATACCGCCCGCGATATTCACATAAGCATCGCAGGAAGATAGCGGAATCCCTGCACGTTTTTCCAGTACCGCCATCAGCAAGTTTACACGATTCAGTCTGCGCCTGCTGCTGTTCTTCTTGGCAGACCAAATCCTGTCTTACATACCAGAGCCTGGATTTCCAGCAGGATTGGCCGCGTTCCTTCAATGGAACAGGTGACGATAGAACCGGAAGCCCCCTCCGGCCGCCCGTTCAGCATGTATTCAGAAGGATTTTTCACTTCCACCAGTCCCACCTGCTGCATCTCAAATACACCGATTTCATTTGTCGAGCCAAAACGGTTTTTCACACTGCGCAGAATCCGGTAAGCTGCATGACGGTCTCCCTCGAAATACAATACCGTGTCCACCATATGTTCCAGCACACGCGGGCCGGCCACCACACCTTCTTTTGTCACATGTCCGACGATAAAAAATCGTAATGCCGAGAGATTTTGCCAGCTGAAGCAGTAAAGATGTCGCCTGACGCACCTGGGAAACGCTTCCCGGCGCAGAACTGACTTCCTCACTGTACATGGTCTGAATAGAATCAATGATAACCACTCGTGGTTTCTTTCTGCGCAAAACCGAGGAAATATCTGCCAGATTTGTCTCGCAGAACAATTCTAAGGACTCTGTGAATGAACCGATCCGGTCTGCACGGATTTTGATCTGCTGCAACGATTCCTCGCCCGAGATATAAAGCACACTGTGATGCGCATCTGCCAGATTTTTACACACTTGAAGCAGTAAGGTGGACTTTCCGATTCCCGGATCACCGCCCACCAGCACCAGTGAAGCCGGTACGATTCCGCCACCCAGCACCCGATCCAGTTCACCGATTCCGGTGGTAAAACGCTCCTGATCGGTCATTTCCACTCTGGACAGCGGCATCGGTTCCACAATCTGGGAATTCCGCCGGTTGCCTGCGCTGATTCCGGCATGCTTTTCCTCTGCCGGTTCTTCTACAAATGTATTCCACTCCCGGCAGCCCGGACACTGTCCCATCCATTTTGCGGTCTCATAGCCACACTGCTGACAGAAAAATATCGTCTTTTTCGCTTTTGCCATTTCATATTCCTCGCTCTCTATCTCTCCATAGATACATAAATCCGCTGCCTGCAACATCACTTGCACAGGCAACGGATTATATATCATTAACAGAACACAATCTCATCTTTGCGGATACGCACAGTCACGGTACTTCCCCGTTTGATTGCTCCGGATAACAGCTCATCCGCAAGCGTATCCTCCAGTTTCGTCTGAATCATCCGGCGCAGCGGACGTGCACCATATTTCGGATCATATGCTTTATCCACAATATATTGTTTTACACCGTCGGTAATCTTCAGTTCCAGATCCAACTGTTCCCGGCAGCGCTGCTGCAGTTCTTTCGTCATGATGCCCACAATCTTCTTCATGTGCTCTTTTGTCAGGGCATGGAACACAATGATCTCATCAATACGATTTAAGAATTCCGGCTTGAAGATCCGGCGCACTTCTTCCATCACATTGGATTCATCCGGTTGTAGTCTGCTTTTTCATTTTCTACCGTTGCAAAACCAAGTTTTTTCGGCTCAATGATAGACTGTGCTCCGGCATTGGACGTCATAACTGATGATGGTATTTTGAATCACTTTCTCCCTGGGCATCGGTGATATGTCCGTCATCCAGTACCTGCAGTAAAATATTAAACACATCCGGATGTGCTTTTTCAATCTCATCAAACAGCAGGACCGAATATGGATGACGACGCACTTTCTCGCTGAGCTGTCCACCCTCTTCGTAACCAACATATCCCGGCGGAGAACCAATCAGTTTTGAAACACTGTGCTTTTCCATATATTCCGACATATCCACCCGGATCATAGCTTCTTCCTGACCAAACACTTCCTCTGCCAGTGCTTTGGAAATCTCTGTTTTTCCGACACCGGTCGGTCCGAGAAACAGAAAAGAGCCTACCGGTCTGGACGGATCTTTAAGACCGACTCTTCCACGACGCACCGCTTTTTGCAACTGCCTGAATTGCCTCGTCCTGTGCAATGACACGTTTGTGCAGTGATTTTTCCAGATGCTGAAGACGCACGGCTTCCCCTTCGGTCAGTCGTTTTACCCGGAATATGCGTCCAGTCTGCCACTACATCGGCCACTTCATTTTCTCCGACTGCCGCCTTTTTGCGGTTCAGACTACGTTTGTATCTGGTGAGGGCAGACTCAATAAGTCTGCTTTAATTCCTGCGTTCGCTTCTGATACTTCCTGCAAGTGTCAGATTTCCCTGTAGGATCGCTTCTTCCATTTCATCACTCCGCTGCTGCATGGTCCGTTTTATCTCTTCCAGCTGCTTGGGCTGCTCCATACTGCCGATATGCACTTGGAAGCAGCCTCATCCATCAGGTCGATTGCCTTATCCGGAAGAAAACGGTCGTTGATATAACGCTCTGACAATTCTGCCGCAGCCCGCAGTCCTTCTTCTGTAATCGTCACATGGTGATGTTTCTCATATTGCGGACGCAGTCCACGCAATATCTCCACGGTCTGTTCCACACTCGGTTCTTCCACGATCACCGGCTGAAACCTCCGCTCCAGTGCCGCATCTTTTTCGATATGCTTACGGTATTCCTGAATCGTAGTCGCACCGATGATCTGGATCAGTCCACGGGACAATGCCGGTTTCATAATGTTGGATGCATCCAGTGCTCCTTCGGCACCACCTGCACCGATGATCGTATGCAGTTCATCCACAAACAGCAGGATATTGCCTGCCTGCTGCACTTCCTGCATAATCCCTTTGATCCGTTCCTCGAACTCACCACGGTATTTCGTGCCTGCTACCATTCCGGATACATCCAAAGTCAGGATCCGCTTTTCCTGCAGATGCTCCGGTACGGCTCCTGCTGCTACCCGTGCTGCCAGTCCTTCCACGATCGCGGTTTTCCCACACCGGGTTCTCCGATCAGGCAAGGATTATTTTTGCCCCGGCGGCTCAGGATCTGGATCATCCGCTGCAGTTCGTCACTGCGTCCGATCAGCGGATCCAGTTCTCCCTGCCGGGCACGCTCCGTCAGATCTGAAGTATAGGTCTCAAGCAGACCTGATTTTGCATTTTCTGATTTTTTTCCGGTACGGAATTGTTTTCCTTCCTCCCGGGAATACAATGCTTCTTTTCCCATGGCAGACAAGATTTCCGCATACACTTTTCCCATGTTGACATTCATTGCCATCAGCAGTCTGGCTGCTGCGCTGTTGCGATGCTCGATCACAGAAAACAGCAGATGTTCCGTACCGACTTCTTCACAGTCAAACCGCTCTGCTGCCGCATAAGCACCGTCAATAACCGCATGCCCCTCCGGAGTCAGGAAATCCTCCTGTGCCGGAAATCCTTCTTCATTTGGCAGTGCGATCTCGTGGATCAGTGCCAGAATATCCTCACAATTTACGGATAACTGCTGCAGGGATTTCATATGCTACTCCATGTCCTTCCAGCAAAAGCCCTGCCAGCAGATACTCACTGCCCATCTGTGTCTGTTGTTCTTTTTCTTGCCAG
>ENA-OQIO01001707-OQIO01001707.1-human-gut-metagenome-genome-assembly--contig:-NODE-1707-length-10477-cov-3.136715_pt1 | contig 10477 bp, 12 predicted proteins | sample MGYA00242573_ERZ504737 | MGnify/ENA primary metagenome ERZ504737 (study PRJEB26092, sample SAMD00036203) | human gut metagenome | host: Homo sapiens | study: EMG produced TPA metagenomics assembly of... | reverse complement strand
TGGACGATGCTCAGAGTCGTACTGTACATCGATTCGATGCTCAGACGTACGTAGCTGTACATGGATCGATGCTCAGACGTACGTAGCTGTACATCGATCGATGCTCAGACGTACGTAGCTGTACATCGATCGATGCTCAGACGTACGTAGCTGTACATCGATCGATGCTCAATTTATGATTTTTAAGAAAATCAGAAAAGGGCATGCTGACTGGAGAAACTTTTTATGTAGTACTCCGGCAAGGGATTATGTATTCCAAAAGGATGCATATGAAGACCAGATTGACAGGGCAGCAAAGAATATAAGAAATACAGACTGTGTTATAATCGGGGCAGGAGCCGGGGCATCGACAGCTGCGGGAATCCAATATGGTGGTAAAAGGTTTACAGACAATTTTGCAGAATTTATAAAAAAATACGGTGAGTACTACATGACAGATATGTATGCAGCCGGATTTTATCCATATCCGTCTGAGGAGGCAAAGTGGGGATACTGGTCAAAACATGCATTGATGAACCGCTTTGATCCTCCGGCATTGCCGCTTTATACAGAGCTTTATGATATTGTAAAGAACAAAGAATATTTTGTACTTACAACCAATGTGGATCATCAGTTTTATAAAGCGGGATTCGATGAAAAAAGAATATTTGCAACACAGGGAGATTATGGGAAAATCCAGTGCCAGAAAGCCTGTCATCCAAAGACTTACGATGCAAAAGACCTGTTTCGTAAAATGGATAAAGCAAGAAGAGACTGCCTGATTCCATCAGAACTTGTACCAAAATGTCCGGTGTGTGGCGGCAATATGGCTATGAATCTCCGTTGTGATAATTATTTTGTGGAAGATGAAGCGTGGCATGAGGCAGCGACAGGTATGCGGGTTTTCTGGAACAGAATAAAGATAAAAAGGTTGTTCTTTTGGAACTTGGAGTTGGATTTAATACGCCGATTATTATACGTTTCCCTTTTGAAAAGATGGTGAGGGAGAACTCGTCTTATAGTTTGATACGCCTGAATATGGATGAAGCGGTAGTTCCGGAAAGCTTCGGGGAACGTGCAATCGGTATTGGCGGTGATATGGCAAAGGCAATTACTGATATAAGGGGGCTGGTATTATGACACAGGATGAGCGAAGAGAATATCTGATTCAGTATCTTTTAAAAGAAGAAATACCGTTTGGCAGACAGAACATTCCTACGGATAAGCAGGGGCAGGAAAATCTGCTCCGCTCACTTATGAATGTCAGACCGCCAAGACCAATCAGTAATGATTTTTTGAAAATACAGGATGAGTATCTTACAGAAAGAAATATAGAGCGTGGAATCACAGATGTTGACACGCTTGCACCTGTAAAATCCGATTCGAGATTATATATCTGGCAGGGGGATATTACCACTTTGAAATGTGATGCGATCGTGAATGCGTGTAACTCACAGATGCTTGGTTGTTTTTCACCGATGCATGCCTGTATTGATAACTTTATTCATACTTATGCTGGAATGGAACTTCGTCTGAAAATGCATGAAATTATGGCAAAGCAGGGGCATGAAGAAGAGACCGGCAAAGCAAAGATAACATCGGGATACAATCTTCCGACAAAATATATTCTTCATACGGTAGGACCTATTATACAATGGAAAGTCACAAAAGAAGATGAAGACCTGTTGGCAAGCTGCTACACAGAGTGCCTAAAGCTTGCAGCTGATACTGGTGTGGAATCTATTGCATTCTGTTGTTTGTCTACAGGTGTATTCCGTTTTCCACAGCAACGAGCTGCCGAGATTGCAACGAACACTGTAAAGCAGTATCTTAACAAAGACAGCAGAATAAAAAAGGTAATCTTTAATGTGTTTAAGGATGAAGATTTAAAAATATACAGTGGATTGTTATAAGCGTCTGTTGAAATATCCGATAAATCTTATTGTACTGTTACTGCCTGAGAATGTGATTTATATTGGAATCCGATGTTAAGTGAAAGACTGGTGGGAAGAACGAGAATATTATTAAAAAGTGGACAGTTCACCAATTGGGGGCTGTCCACTGAGAGAACGGCGGTTTAGTCACCGCCTCCTACTTCAATTTTTAAATATAATATTCCAGATATCCTTATATTCTGTTTTTTATCATTCAATTCACTAATTACATTACATCTATTTTATTCCAGCGAATATTTCCGTTAGCATCAAGATTTGTAAACCTGTTCATATTGAAAATGCGAAAGTTGCTGTTCTGCATTCCACATGGCAGCGTACCTTCCGTCCTTTGCTAACAATTCTTTGTGCGTACCAGCTTCGGTGATCCGACCATCGGAAACAACCAGAATCTGATCGGCATTTTTTACGATGGACAGGGTATGTGCGATCATCACCACGGTTTTTTTCTCTTTCAGCAGGTTTGCAATCGCCTGTTTTACCGCCAGCTCATTCTCAATGTCTAGGGAGGCCGTTGCCTCGTCAAGCAGCAGGATTGGGCTGTTTTTCAAAATGGCACGTGCTATGGAAAGGCGCTGGCGTTCACCGCCAGACAGGAGATTACCATTTTCCCCAATCGGCGTATCATAACCTTTCTCCATCTTGCGGATAAAGCCGTCACAGTTTGCCTCCAGGCAGACCGCTTCAATTTCTGCGTCCGTAGCATCCGGGCGGGCATGGCGGATATTCTCCCGAACTGTATCATCAAACAGGAACACATCCTGGTCCACCATAGAAATCTGGTCTAATACCCGTTCCGCAGCCACATGATTGATCGGTCTGCCCCCTATGGAAATCGTGCCGCCAGATACTTCATAGTATTTTGCAATCAGGTTCAGGATAGTAGACTTGCCGGAGCCGGAATCCCCCACAATGGCGGTCAGCTTCTGATCCGGCACAGTAAAGGAAGCCTGTTTTAACACTGGTTCCCCGGGAACATAAGAAAAGTCCACATGGTCAAATACAATCTCATGGGAGGCTGCCTGCAACGGCTCCATGCTGCCGGTTTCTTCCGGTTCCTTCATCACAGCCATGATTTTATTTTTCGAGATCATCAGATTCTTATAGCTGGTGAGGTCTACAAAAATGGAATTTGCCAGCTTTGCGCAGAACAAAGGCAGCATACAAATCAAAAGATAGGACACGGTATCTAAAGTTCCGGCTGCCCAGGGGCCATAGGCTGTCCAGATCACAACCGGACAGGACAGCCAGCTCAAAATACCAAATCCTGCACCAATCGGAAGAACCTTTGCTTCATACACAAAGCTGATCCTGCTAAACTCCTGCATGGCATGGATCACGGTTTTGTTTTTCAGACCGCCAACGCCATAGGCCCGGAAAGTCTGGATACCGGATACATACTCCACAATGCTGCTGACATTCTCCGCACAAATATCGTTCTTCTTTTTTCCATATTTCGCTACCTGCCGGAAGGAAAGCCATAATCCGGGAATCAAAAGCAAGTCAGCAGTCAGTAGAATCAATCCGGCAGGAAAGTAAATCGTCATCACAAAAACGATCAGCATCAGCGACAAGGCAAAATTCTTTGCAATGTCCCCAATCTTATGCGTCAGAATTTTTTCATAATTATTTACATCACTGGTAATTGTATTGATATAATCGCCAGTCTGCCCCCTCGTAAACCGGGAAAGCGGGATACGCTTGAGATGGTCGCCCATAAACAGGCGGATATTTTTACTGACTCTGGCACCGCCGATCTGTGCTTTGGTATAGCCATAGCTGTATATCAAAATGCGGAACAGGAAGATGACAGCGATAATACCCGTTAGTACCAGTACACGATTCATGTCAAACTGACCATCCCATAAAAACCGCATGACGGAATAAAGCAGCATGAACAAACTGCCAGAGAGCAACCCCTCCAGAACCGTCCCGGCAACGCAATATAAAACTCCCTGTTCTTCTTCCATACGTTATTCGGATTCATTCTGCCCGCCTCCTTCCAGTTGATAAGTAATTCCCCGAGCTGTTTCGTAGTCCTCCCATGCTTTCTGATAGTAAGCGTTCTCTTTCCGTACTTTATCATGGGTGCCGACATTGGTAATTGTATGGTTCTCTACCACAGCCACACGGTCGCACATTTTTAGGGCACTCAGCCTGTGCGCTACCACAATGACCGTCCTGCCTTTACAGAGGTTCTGGATGGCCTTATCAATTTCCATCTGATTTTCCGGGTCAGAGGCGCTTGTCGCTTCGTCCAGAATCAGGATGGGGGCATTTTTCAGGATTGCCCTTGCAATGGCAATCCGCTGTTTTTCTCCACCAGAGAAACGGGAGCCGAAGCTGCCTACCTTTGTGTCATAACCATCTGGCAGTGACATGATGAAGTCATCAATCTGCGCCTCCCTGGCGGCAGCCCGTACTTCCTCCAGGCTGGCGTCTGAACCCATGCGGATGTTTTCTAGGACACTGTCACGGGTAAGGAATGTCTTTTGAAATACAATGGCAATATTCTTCAGAATGGTATCGTAGTTCAGTTCATTCACGTTGATCCCGCCAATCAACACCTCCCCCTCCTGCACATCATAAAACCGGGAGATCAGTTCAATCACGGTACTCTTGCCCGCACCGGACTGTCCAACAAGTGCCATGCGTTCCCCATTCCTGATCTTGAGATTGACACTTTGTAGGACATTCGTTTTCCCATCGTAGGAAAAGCGTACATTCTTAAGCTCAATATCATGGTTTTCCGGGAATCCATTCCACCTTCATAAACAGGAACGTCCAATATTTCTTTCGTTTTGGTAATGGCGCCCAGGACATTCGCAAAGTTTGTCCCCAATTCCTGCAAAGGCCGGATCTCCGTCAGATACATGGAGCCGACATAGACGAACAGCAAAAATGCACTGGCCGCCAGGGAGCCTTTCAGAAAGAACATCCCGCCCAGGGGAACCATCAGCAGCATCCCACATTCGATCAGAACCACAAAGGTTGCGTAAGGAGGCCCCATTCTCCGGGAGGTTTCATTCCACATGGCGTTTTCCTCCTGGATCGCGCAGGAAATTTCTGGAACGACTTGCTCCCCATGTTGTACGCTTTAATCAGTTTCATACCGTTGATATACTCGATCATAACGGAATTGAGCGTTGTAATGGATCGGTTCGCCCGGTCCATCAAATCGTCCGTATTCCGAAACATAACCCCCATTACCACAACGGCCAGAATCAACGGCACCAGTGAAACCAGTGCCAATGGGATATTTACTGTCATCAAATAGATAAAAATCGCTACCGGCCCTACCATATAGCACACAAGGTCTGGAAGGTTATGAGCCAGGAACAACTCTAATTTTTCAATATCTTCATTCAGTACTGTTTTGATATCCCCGGTCCGCCTCTCATTCAGCGTACCAAGAGGAACTTTTGCCAGATGCTCCGCTACCATGCAGCGTACCTTGAACAAAGCGCCGTAAGCACCTTTATGAGCAGCCACGCCGGAACACCCAAATAAAACAAAGCGCAGAACCACAGAAACGGCAATCATCATGATCGTCTGTACGACAAGCTCGTTTGTGCAGATATGTTGGAAAGCGGCATCCATCACACGGTAAATCCCAATATACGGAACAATGATGCATAGGCCGCTTGCCATAGCCAGCAGAATTGCCAGTAGCAGCCAGATTTTCTGCTCACCAGCCCATTGAAGCAGCAATGTAATCCTGTTTTCCTTTTTCTGTTTCATCACTTCACATCTCCTTTCCCCCTGAAACAGAGAACAGTTCCCGGATCTTTGGGAGGAAATCCATCACAACAGGGATGTCATCCGGCATTTCCCCTTCATCAAAATGCAAGACACGTGAGCAGGTACGGCAGACAAATTCAAAATCATGGGTGACAATAAAAATGATTTTTCCCTGTTCGGATAACCGTTTGATCAATCCCGCCACCTGCGCCATGCTGTCAAAGTCCAGTCCGCTGGTGGGCTCGTCGAACACCAGCAAATCTTTTCCACAGATCATGCTGACTGCCACAGCCACCCGCTGCTTCTGTCCACCGGAAAGCGTGTTGGGATGCGTTCCCGGTAGGTTGTAAGCCCCAGTTCCGCCATGGTTGTTTCTACTAAATCCTGATCCGGGTTTCGAATTCCGAAGGAACATTCTGCCTCCACACTTTCTGCAAACAATTCATAGTTCACATCCTGCATCACCATATAAGAGCGTTTCAGCCTCAACTTGTGTTCTAGCGGCTGACCATTCCAAAGGAACTCACCTTCACAGTCTTTATGAAGCCCGCACAGAGCACGGGAAAACGTGGTTTTTCCGGCTCCATTATGACCGACAACCCCAATGACTTCTCCCTTTGCGACAGAAAGAGCAATTTGGTGTAGAATCGTCCTCTTTTTATAACGCAGCTTAACATCACGGATTGCTAATGTAGGAGGGAGAACCGTAGGATGGGTGGCTGGAGGAAGAACCCTTGTCAGGTCAACTGCCCGCAGCCCCATGTGTTCCCGTTCGTTTTCCGTCAAACGGAGAAATTCCTCTGGCGTAAAAATCCTTGCTATTTCCCCATCTTCCAGATAAACAATGTGGTCTGCCAGCTCCATCAGATAATAGAGCCTGTGTTCCGCAATCAAAATGGTTTTGCCCTGGCTCTTTATCAGCCGCAGATGTTCTTTCAATTCCTGGATGGAAGCCATGTCCAGATTTGAGGATGGTTCGTCCAGCAGATAGATTTCCGGGTTCATGGCATAGACCGACGCAAACGCGATTTTCTGTTTTTCCCCGCCCGACAGTTCAAAAATATTTCGGTTCCGTAGCTTTTCAATATGCAAATCTTTTGTTGTCTGTTCTACCCGTTCCTCCAGTTCCTTTACCGGCCTGGCTTCATTTTCAATTCCAAAGGCAATCTCACTGTCCGTATCCATATTGAAAAACTGTGTCCGGGGATTTTGAAACACAGACCCCACCTTTGCAGCGATCTGATACATGGGCAGGTCACTGATTTCCTGTCCGTCCACTAGCACGCGCCCCTGAAGTTCTCCCTGGTAAAATTGTGGGATCAAACCGTTTACCAGCCTTGTGACCGTTGTTTTTCCGCACCCGCTGCGGCCACAGAACAAGACACATTCCCCGTCTGCAATTTTCAGGCTGATTCCATGCAGACTGTCATGCTCCTGTCCCTCATAAGAAAATGATACATTTTCAAACTCAATCACCCGATCACACCTCCCCGCTTACATAATTCAAAAATAAAGAAAGCAACCGCAATCAACAACGCCGTCCAGTCTGCAATCCCGCATTTTATCTGGACAAGACAGGTCCGGTGATTGGGATTCTCAATCCCGCGGGTAACAGAAGCGATAGAAAGCTCGTCCGCTGCCTTGGAGCCATCATCAGCAACGGAACATAGATACACTCTACTGTCATTCCCGGATGGGAAAGGAATCCGCCCAGGGAGGGCGATACATCCCGCATCCGCATGGCGTCCTTGATAAAATGCAGTCCTCCTGGACGGTTGGAATATAGCGCAGCATGACCGCAAATGTGATGACAAATTTTTTCGGGGCATGGATTCGGTTCATGGCGGATAAAAATTCGCTGACCTTTGTTGTAGACAAGACTATCCCTGCCAGCATCCCGCAGGCGTAAACCTTGTGAAATAGCCCAAGGAACGCAACAAACATGGTTCGCAGCGTCCCCGTCATAGCTGCCATGATCCAGACTGTCAGTACACAGACTATCGCATAAAAGCATACCCCTTTTACGGCATATTTCCACTTTCCACAAAGCACTCCTAATACAGCAATCAGCAGGACAAGCGCAAACTGATAGGTAAGAGAAGGTGCGAACATGGAACTCAGTACACACATCAAAATAAGAAAGAGCTTGGCCCGCGGGTCAAGCCAAAGCCCTTTCTGTACAGTGTTACCCATCATGCTGTAATACCCGCTTTTTCGAACTGCTTCTTCAACATTTTGCAACCCACAAATGCACTGATAGAAGCTGTTACAAGGAGAGCGGCAAACATTGCGATAAAGATTCCTGCATTTGCGGTCGTCTGCATGGTGTCGATATAGCTTTGCTCAGTTCCATTTCCCAACATGGTCTGCGCCCACCCCTGGGGATCAGCGAAGAAAACAAGGTACGACCCTGTTCCGCCCAGGGAGAAAAGGATATAGGACAGACTGTTGATCTTCTTGCTTTTGTACTGCTTTGTACCGGCAACAAAATCAGCTACGACAGCCATAATGAGATAGCCCAACGCAAACGCCCAGTGCATACCAGTGACAAACCAGATGATGGCCATGATAACGCCCATGATCGTGACGCTCCAGCGTTTATGTACTTTTGCAATCATCAGCAGATAAATTGGTCCTGCAAGCAAAGCGCTCCCGGCGGGCATGAAAAAGGTCAGCACCGTTGGTAGCAAAAAAGACGCTCCTACCATGATGAATACGAACAGAAGCGCAGTAAAAATTCCCGTTGTTACTAAGTCCTTGACAGACAATCCTGCCTTTGCATTTACTTGATTACTCATATTTTTTCCTCCTGCTTTCAAGAACGGTTGACCTACCGTCTGAAATCTGTTATATTGTGATTAGTCGCCACTAACCACGGTCTATATCATACTAACTTTACGGGCGGGCTGCAATACATTACAGGCACATTCGTCTTTTCATTGCAATACTCCGTCCAATCGTTGCAAAGGAGGCCGTCATTTGAACAATAACATTATTGCGGATTACTATGAGCCGCTTTTAACAGATAACCATTTTATCCCGGTAGATAGCAATAACCACTTCAATTCTGCCGGACAATGCTGGCAGTTATCGCCTGAATTTGGAGAAGGCTTTTACTGGTATATGCGAAGAAAGACCTGTACGACATTAAAATCCATGATTTTTATTTCCATGAGGATTTCTTCATGGAATTTCATTTGCCGGAAGCTCTGAGTATTACTCAGTATGAATCCATCTCCGGCGAAGAATTAAATCCCTACCGGCGGATGTCTGCCGGATGTATCAAAGCCTTTATTGGCGGCTATAAGCCATACAAGGCAATCATCCATAAAAAAATCCCCATCCGGTCTATTGGTATCGAAGTCATGCCTGCATACTATGAGGATTATTTGCAAAAACAATATCCGGGGGACTATATCAGCCACTTGCAGCTTTCCGGCAGGTTGATCAGACCACAGACTTCCCGGCTATGGCAAAGCTGCTCCATGAGGTAAAGGTTTACCGTGGGGATGGGATTGCCGCAGGACTATTTTATGAAGCGAAAGTGGCCGAGGCCGTATCCCTTGTGGTGGAAGAACAGAAAAAAATTCTGTCCCGTAAAGAGAAACGTTTGTCCGAGCAGGATGTGGCGCAACTGAAAAATGTGATTGCTTATCTCAATGACCACTATGCTTTTGATATTCCATTAGAACGGCTTGCAAAAATCGCCTGTATGGGAACCACTAAGCTGAAAACATCTTTTAAGCAGCTGCAAGGCTGCACGATCACAGAGTACATTCAACAGCGCCGCATGAGCCAGGCAGAGCATTTGCTGATCGATACGGATTTCACAATGGGACAGATTGCGGAAATGATCGGTTACTCTACTTCTAGCCGGTTTGCGGAATTGTTTCGTAAGAGTACGGGACTCCTGCCCATTGAGTATCGGAAAATGGCTCAGCAAAAATAAATTCACAATGCAATGCCACGACAGATCACTCTATAACGGAGGTTCAGTCGTGGCATTTTTCTATTTCCCTTTTCGGATACAGCCATTTTACCATTTTCCAGATTGTAGTATTTAGTAGATGGAAAATAGAAGGTAAGGCTTCGATGGCAAGCACAGCAAGCGAATACACGCTTGCGATTTTTCGTATTTTCAGGTTCCTTGTCCCAAAATGAAGAATGCTTATTGGGATAATCCCAAATCCTTATGAAGAACGGAGACAGTGCATGGCGAACCGAAAACGGAATATCTAGATGAATTTTTATGTCACGGAGGATGAAAAACGGCTCATAGATGAGCGGATAAGACTGCCACCGACTCGCTCTATCAGGCAGATAAGAACAGATTCTTTCCCACAGCACCGCATACATGTCAGTTTATACATATTCCTACAATGTCTGCTGCTACGAATATCTGCCTATGCCTTTTAACTATTAAAGTTCTAAAGAATCTTCTGCATCTACCACATCTGCAAATTTCCGTCAAGATACAGCCTTGCATATTCTAATGGTTCATCAACTGCAAGGGCATTTAATGCACAATCCGATCCGGGGTAGTTTTCAAATTTTTTTCCGCTTCCCAGCAGTCAATGCGAAGCATATACCTGCACTGATATAAACATCAATGCTGTTGCACTGTGGATTGTATTCTGCAAATATTGTTCTCATCGTATAAAATCTCCTTATCGTTAAATCAATCATTTGTTGCAAAAATCAGAAGCATTTCAATCAGTTCACCATGTCACTTTTATTTTGTGTTATACTGTTTTATAGGATTTTCTTGCCCTTTGTATTTGCCCTTATCAGAGTTCGTAAACACT
>ENA-OQIO01001706-OQIO01001706.1-human-gut-metagenome-genome-assembly--contig:-NODE-1706-length-10479-cov-1.556028_pt1 | contig 10479 bp, 12 predicted proteins | sample MGYA00242573_ERZ504737 | MGnify/ENA primary metagenome ERZ504737 (study PRJEB26092, sample SAMD00036203) | human gut metagenome | host: Homo sapiens | study: EMG produced TPA metagenomics assembly of... | reverse complement strand
TGACGATCCATGCGAAGGGCCAGCGTCTGAATGCCGCGGCGCACCGCGTCGCACTCAGCAGGAGCCAACACACCACCCAAACGGTTCTGCGCGAAGTACACGCGGTTCGCCAGATCCTCACCGGAAACGACCACCAGACCGGCGTTCACATCAGAATGACCGGCCAGATACTTGGTTGCGGAGTGAATCACCACATCGGCACCCAAAGCAAGCGGCTTCTGCAGATACGGGGTCACGAACGTGTTATCCACAATCGAAAGCGCCCCGAAACGGTGGGCCACCGTGGAGATGGCGCGCACGTCGTTCACCTTGAGTAGAGGATTGGTCAGGGTTTCAAAGTAGACGGCTTGGGCAGGCACGATGCCGTTCGCGCGGTCGCCCTTGACGGCGGCCTCCAATGCTGCGATGTCCTGAGTGTCGACGGCCTCAACGATGATTCCCCAGCGAGTGAAGAACTCATTGAGCTGGGAATACGATCCGCCATAAATATTGTCACCGACCACGATGCGGTCGCCGGGCTTGAAAATGCTCAGCACCGCGTGGATCGCCGCGAGACCGGAGGCGAACGCAAAACCACGCGTTCCCTGCTCGAGCTGGGCGATCTGCTGTTCCAGGAAGTCACGTGTGGGATTGCCGCTGCGCGCATAGTCGTAACGGGGCATCGCGTCGACCCTCTCGAAAGCATATGTCGTTGAATTGTAGATCGGCGGGTTCACGGCTCCGGTGTTGTTGTCTCCAACCGGCAGTCCGTGGACGAGCTGAGTATTGAACCTGGTCATTGCGCACCCCCTTAAAGTGTTGCGTCATCTGCGCGAAGCCGTTCCCCGCGCGGCACGATTACGACCTTAACGCAAAACGCCGGCCCGAAGGCCGGCGTTGCTATATGTGTTGGTTATGGACGGGTATAATCAGACCTCTCCGTCCTGCAAGAATGGACGGCCTGACGACCGGCCCAACACACCTCGCCGCTGCCGCGGCTCGGCGTCGCCTACGGACAGTCCACCGGACTGTCCGTCAGACGGCTCCGCCTTCTACCACGATGTCATCGGGGTTGACTTCGTTGCCGTAGACCGGCTCCAGAGTCTCCTGGTAATCCTTGTGGAAGAAGTTGTCTTTGCCGAGCTTGACGATCTCGTCGTTCACGAAGTTCAGCAGTTCGGTGTTGCCCTTCTGCACTGCGGGCGCGATGGTGTCGTCGTCACCAAGGTGGGTGATGCCGACCTTGAAGCCCTTGTTGGACTTGGCCCAGGCGAGCACCTCGGTGTTGTCGGTGGAGAAGGCGTCACCACGGCCGTCCAGCAGCGCGTTGTAGGCATCGGCGTACTGGTCGTACTTCTGCAGCTTGACGTTCGGCGCGTTCTTCTCGAACCAGGTTTCGGCGGTGGTGCCCTTAGCGATGATCAGGGTCTTGCCGTCGAGCTGGCTGACATCGGTGATCTGGGCGCTCTCCGGGGAGACCACACCAAGCGCCACCTTCATGTACGGCTTGGCGAAGTCGACTTTCTCCTTGCGCTCATCGGTGACGGTGAAGTTAGCGAGCACCAGATCGACCTTGTTGGAGGTGAGCACGTCCACACGGGCAGCCGGGTCAACCGACGTGTATTCCGGATCCACACCCAGATCCTTGGCCAGCTGTTCGGCGAAGTAGACGTCATAGCCCTGGTACTTGCCGTCCTTGTCCACGTAGCCGAATGGCGCCTTGTCGGAGAAGACGGCAATCTTGATCTTGCCGCTCTTCTTGATCTCGTCGAGGCTGCGGGCCTTGGCATTGGCGCTGGAGCTGGTGCCAGTGTCAGAGGACTTCGCTTCGCTCGGGGTGCCTGCCGACGGACCGCATGCGGCCATGGACGCCGCCATTACCAATGCCGCGCCTGCGGCAATCAGTGCTTTGAATGATTTCCCAACCTTGATACTCATTGGGTTCTCCTTCTCTTGTTGTTATTGATATTTCTTCTCAAATACGTCGATATGACACAATCGAATCACTCGAATTCGAAGGTGTGCAGGAACTGCTGCGCACGTTCGGTTTGCGGGTGTTCGAAGAACGCCTGCGCATCATACGATTCCTCGACGATGTGCCCGCCGTCCAGCAAGATGATGTGGTCGGCGATGGCTCGCGCGAACTGCATTTCGTGGGTGACGATAAGCATCGTCTGCCCGGACTTGGCCAGTTCGAGCACCACGTCGAGCACTTCACGCACCATTTCGGGGTCGAGAGCCGCCGTAATCTCATCGAGCAGCAGTACTTCCGGGTGCAGAATCAGCGCACGGCAAATGGCCACACGCTGGCGCTGACCGCCGGACAATTCGTGCGGCCAAGAGTCCTTGCGATCGGCAAGTCCACGCGGCCAAGCAACCGGATCGCTTCAGCCTCCACCTCGGACTTATCGCGTTTCTGCACGAGCACCGGCGCCATGGTGATGTTGCCGAGCACCGTTTTATTCGGGAACAAATCGTAGCTTTGGAACACCATGCCGATACGCGTGCGCAGTTCACTGGACCGGTCGGATCGTCCGGCTCGTTCCGTGCCAGGCTTGCCGGCATCGATCACCTGATTGTTGATGGAAATCGTGCCGCCCTGAATCGGTTCCAGACCGGCGATGGTGCGCAGCAGCGTCGACTTGCCCGAGCCGGAAGGACCCAGCACCACGAGCACCGAACCATGCTCCACCTTGAAGGAGATGTCATCCAGCACCGGCTTGTCGGCATTCGCATACTGTTTGACCAGATGATTCACCTCGAAACCCTTGCAGGTCGTTTCGGGTTCAGTCATTCGACCACCTCTTTTCCAGTCGGCGGGCCACAATGGACAGCGGCCAGCACACGATGAAGTACATAAAGAAAATCACGCCATAAATCCACAAGGTTCCGGTCGGGAACTGGAATCGGTTCGCGTCGATAATCTGCTGGCCGACCTTGATGACCTCGACCACACCGAGCAGCACGGCCAATGATGTCGTTTTGACGATACGTGTCGCCAAGTTTACGGATGCCGGCAGCATACGGCGAACAGCCTGCGGCAGAATCACCCGGGAGAAGGTCTGCCACGGGCTCAACCCCAGTACGTAGCTCGATTCGTACTGCACTTTGGGAATCGACTGCAATGCGCCACGCACCAGATCGCCCAGCTCGGCGCCTCCCCACAGGATGAACACCAGCACGCAGGCACCGGTGGCATCGAGATTCCAATCGAACCATCGAGCAAAACCGTAGTAGGCAAGGAACAGCAACGCCAGCTGAGGCATAATGCGGATGAAGTCGAGGTAGATGCGCATCGCGGCCCGGATCACGGGATTCTTCAGCGTCATCAACCAGCCCACCAACAGGCCGACCGGGATGGACGCGCCTACGGATACGCCGGCTATCCACACGGTGACCCACAGGCCTTGCAACAGACGTGGGAATACGCCCGGCTGGAGCAGTATTTCAGCGCCGCTCATAATCGAACCTCCGCTCCAACCATGTGCCGAAGATGGAAATCGGCAGCAGAATCACCAGATAGGCCACGACCAGCATGAACAACGACTCATAGGTGCTGTAATACATGCCGATCAGATCCTTGGCCATGTACATCACGTCGGCGAGCGCAATGGCGGAGACGACGCTCGATTCCTTAAACAGGAAGATCACATTGGCCACTACGCCGGGAATGGCGGTGGACACTGCTTGCGGCAGAATGACTCGGGTGATGGTTTGCGTGGAAGTCAGTCCCAGCACGTACGCGGTTTCGCGCTGCACGTTGGGCACCGCTTCCAATCCGCCGCGCATTGCCTCGGCCATGTAGGAACCGCCCAAGAATCCAAGGCCGACTATCGCGCAGGTTTCGGCGGACCATACTACGCCGAGTTTGGGCAGGCCGAAGTACAGAAAGTACAGCTGTACCAGCAATGGCGTATTGCGGCTGAGTTCGATGTAGATTCTCACGATTTGCCGGGCGACCGGGATACGCGCGATTTCCACGCCAGCGCAGACCAGACCCACCGCGATGGCAAGCAATATGCCAAACACGGATATGAATAAGGTCATCAATGTGCCGTTGACGAAGAAAGGCGCGTAACGCTGCACGAACGACCAATCGAATGTCATTGGGCGCGCTCCTTCCTTTGCTTCTCGTTTCTTCTCCTGCGCATAAACGGTCTTAGCCACCCATGTACGATTTCGGGGGCCGAACATACCTGTCCCCCCTGCCGTGTCATCGTAGAGTATCAGAACACGTGGCACGGCCGCTGCGCTATACGCATTACTTATGGGACGTTACTCGATGGGCGAACATCAGGCATTATTGTCGCCCAAACGGTGGATACACTGAGGCTATGAAGATCACCAAAGCTCTGACCCGTTTGACCGGTCCCGAAACCGCTCCGGTGTTCGTGCTGTTGCACGGCTGGGGTTCCAATGAATACGATTTGCCCGATCTGCTGAACTATTGCGGTGCCGGTTCGGCTGATTATGCCAGTTTGCAGGCACCCATCGCCTATGGCATGGGATATACATGGTTCGGTGCGTGGGCGCATGAAGGTGTGCCGGAGGGCGAATCATTAGACAAGCAGGCGACTGAAGCCGCCCAAGCCATTGATGCATGGGTTGCGGAGCATATTCCCGCCACTCGGCCGGTGGTTGCCATGGGATTCTCGCAGGGCGGCCTCTTGGCCGCGCATCTTTTGCGATGCAATCCGCAACGGTATGCGGCAGCGGTCTCCTGCTCCGGCTGGTTGGCTCCGGGGCCGGTCTCTGGAGACGCCGAGCTGGCTGCGTTGAAGCCGCCGGTGTTCTATGGGCATGGTGCTGCAGACGACATCTTCCCGAAAGCCGATGTGACGGCGATGGGTGAGTTCTGGCACGAGCACGGCACGTTGACCGAACAAGTGTATCCGGGCATGGCCCATTCCATTAATATGCCGGAAATGCGCGATATTCAACGGTTCTTGGAGACCAACGGATTCATTCGGCCGCAGATTTGGTAGTCACCACCTCACATGGCGTAGTCTACGTGGGCGAATTCGGGGACCTTATACCATTTGACGGGGTAGCCGGCACCGTGGGCGCAGAAGACCGAGTCGGGGGTGTTGTCCAGATCTGCTTCGGGATCGTAAGCGGCGGCTGCGATGATCTGTCGGCGTCATGGCATGGCTTGTAGCCGCCGAAAGTGGCGGAGAAACGGCCATGGCCGTGCGTGTACTGGTTCACATCCATCGCATAGTCGCGCATCTCGGACACCGGCGCCTCGCCTTCGATCACGGCGTATTCGCCATCGGTGACCGGGGATTCGAAGGTGCCGGCCATGCGCTGGATGTCGCTCATGGCACGGCCGATCATGTCTGCTGGCACTTCGAGCCGGAACCGGTACACGGTTCCAGCAGTCGGCAGTTGCCCTCCCTGCGGTGTCCGGACGGCTCTCGACCGGCGTCTCGGGCCGGCCACTGACTCCAGCTCTGGCTTCCATAAGCCCCTGACGAATCGCACGATAGGTGGCTTGGCGGAAGTCGCCGCCTTCGGTATGCTTCAGATGCGCGCGGCCAGCCACCAAAGTCATCTTGATATCGGTGAGCGGCGCGCCAACGAGCACACCGAGATGCTCACGCTCGGTCAGATGGGTCAGAATCAGCCGTTGCCAATTGCGGTCCAAATCGTTTTCGGACAGGGCCGAGGCCACAGTGACTCCGCTGCCCGGCTCCCCTGGTTCCAGCAGGATATGTGCTTCGGCATAATGACGGAGCGGCTCGAAATGACCTGCGCCTTCGATTGGCGCAGTGATGGTCTCACGGTACAGGATGGAGCCGGGGCCAAACGACACATCCAGACCGAACCGGTCGTGCAGGGTCTGCTGGATGATCTCCAGCTGGACCGCGCCCATCAATTGCACATGAATCTCGGCCAACCGCTCCACCCAGACCACATGTAACAACGGGTCTTCGTCTTCCAGCTCACGCAATGCGGTGATGACCTTATGCAAGGTCAGATCATCGAACTGGGGACGGGCCGGCGAGCTATTGTCCGCCGCGGTCTGGCGAGCGGTGTCGTTCTCCTCATTGCGGCCGGTTCCCGACTTGGCGGCATCATGCTCGGCATCGTCCTGATTCACGCTGTTATGGCCGGCGCCACCGCGTTTGGCCGCTCCCGAGGTGCCGGCCGTATCGGATTCCGCTCCGGCGGGCAACACCGTGTAGGTCAACACGGGTTGCAGCGACGGTGATTCGGCGTCCGGTTCCGCTCCCAGCCCTTCGCCGGGGAAGTCCGCGTCAGTCCGGTCACCGCACACACCGATCCGGCAGGTATCTCGGTGACCGTCTCGAATTTGGCGCCATTGTAGACGCGCACCTGATCGACTTTCTCGGACCATACCGTGCCATCATCCCCCTGTACCGGCGACGGTGCTGATGACGCCGCAGCGCACGAGGATGAAGAGACGATCTCCTTGGCTTTGAGCGCACCACCGGTGACGCGCAGCCACGTCATACGGTTGTGCTGGCCGTCGTGGGCGATTTTGAACACGCGTGCGGCGAAGGCGGCCGGCCATTCACGTTCGCGGGTGAACGTCTCCAGCCCGTCCAGGAATTCCTCGACCCCTTCGAGTTTCAATGCCGAGCCGAAATATACGGGGAACAGCTCGCGCACGGCGATCATCGATCGCAATCTGCCCACGGACAGCGCGCCATGTTCCAGATAGTCGTTCATCGCCTCCTCGTCCAGGGTGGCGATATCCTCGGCAAGCGCGTCCAACGGTACCGCGCTGCTCAGTGGACTGCTCCATTGCCGGCAGCGGATATATCGCATCGCTCAGGCGTTTGCGCAACTGTGCCAGAATGGCCTCGCGGTCGAATCCGGCGGCGTCGCACTTGTTGACGAAGATGAACGTCGGCACACCGTATCTGGCCAGCAGACGCCACAGTGTCTCGGTATGGCCTTGCACGCCATCCGTGCCGGAGACCACAAGAATCGCGTAATCAAGCACACGCAGCACCCGTTCGGTTTCGGCTGCGAAGTCCACGTGCCCCGGCGCTATCCAGTCAGGTCAGTCGCAGGTCGCCGTGTTCAACCAATGCCTGGTGCGCGAAAATCGTGATGCCTCGCGCCTTCTCCAAGGAATTGGTGTCCAGAAACGCATCGCCGTGATCCACTCGCCCCAATTTGCGGATCTCACCGGTACGGTAGAGCAGAGCCTCGGACAGCGTGGTCTTGCCCGCGTCCACATGCGCACGATGCCTGCCACTATCTGTTTCATCAGCTGTGCTCCCTTCCCGATGCGCCGCGCAATTGCCGGCCGCCTAACCAATATATCCGAGAAAAACCGGGAGGGAATAATTTTACCGTCAGACCGGGATGCCGGTACAATAAGTCACCGAACACCGACTGATATGAGGAGCTCCGTGACCACTTCCGGCATTACCGTTTTCGGCCAACCATCCCAGCCCAATCATGGTGCCGGCGGGCGAATCGCCATGGACGATGCCGTCTTCCCCACCGATTATGTGGCGCTGGATTTGGAGACCACCGGCTTTTACCCGAACAGTTGCGCCATCACGGAAATCGGTGCCGTGCGCGTGCGGGAGGGGCATATCGTCGATCAATTCCAGCAGCTGGTGAATCCCTTGCGGCCGATTCCGCGTCAGATCACCACGCTGACCGGCATCACCGATGCGATGGTGGCCGATCTCGATCCGATTGACGAGGTGCTTCCCCGATTCATCGCATGGCTCGCTACCCCGGCTGCCGGTCCCGCCGTTGAGCCGATTGTCGGCCATAACGTCAGCTTCGATCTGCGATTCCTGGATTACAACACCCGGCATATCGCCGCTGCGGCTTTGCCTGCGCGGATTATGACACGATGCAGATCAGCCGCGCCCTGTTCCCCGCGCAGCGGCATCACCGTCTGGCGACCTGATCGTACGCTTCGGCATCGCGGACAATGAGGAGCACCGCGCATTAAGCGATGCATCCAAACCCAGCAGTGCTTCGAATGGATGCGGCATTATGTCACCGAGCATCACGAATCCGAAGCGATCCGCTGGAAGCAGGCGCCGGCCAAAAACAGCGCCGAAATCCTCCACCAGCAGTTGGTGGTAAAGAGGTAGTTTACAGCCCGTATTCCTTGGCGATGACGGACCAGAGGTCGGCAGCGGCCTGATCGACGGTTTCGTTGACGATGGTGACGTCGAATTCGCTTCGGCGGCGAGCTCCACCTTGCGGTCTCCAAGCGACGGGCCTGCTGTTCGGCGGTTTCGGTGCCGCGGCCGATCAGCGGCGCTCGAGCTCTTCGAAGCTTGGCGGCGCGATGACACGTACACCACTTCGAGGTCGAGCTCGGCGGCGCGCTGCTTGACGCGGCGGGCACCCTGCAGGTCGATTTCCAGAATCGTGGGCACACCGGCGGCCAGATGTTCCTCCACAGGCTTCAACAAGGTGCCATAATGGGCCATGCCGTGCACCACTGCAGTTTCCAGGAACTCACCGGCCGCCTCACGGGCCAGGAACTCGTCTTCAGTGAGGAACCAATAGTTGACGCCATCAACCTCGCCCGGGCGCGGAGCGCGTGTGGTGGCGGAGACGGACACCCACACTTCGGGTGGTCGGCGCGCAGCTTGGCTTCCACGGTGCCCTTACCTACTGCGGTGGGGCCAGTCAGGACGATTAGACGGCCAGCATGGGTGTTTTCAGTCATGGGTTCCTCCGGAGATGATGTGGTGTGCAGCGATTATGAATCCAACGTGGTAACGGCTCACCGGCGAGATGACCGGTAACTGCTACAGCCCCGACGAACAGGGAAGAATATGAATCGTGATGCGACGTACGCGATGAGATAGACACGTACGCATGCCGCGACATCTGATTCCGTTCTGATTACTGGTTTTCCGAGCCTTCGACAGTGGCTTCCATCAGCGCCTGACGTACGTCAAGCGCAATCGACTCGGTGGCTTGGCTCAGTGCGGCGATATCCGGCCCATGCGAGGCGATAAAGCGGGACACGGTGACCAGCACGTTGCCGCGCGTACCGCGGAACACGGTTTTCAGATCCTTGGCCTCGGCACCCTGCCAACCGTAACCGGGGGAAAGAATCGGACCGGTGAACTTGGAGGGGTCCACGCCGGAATCCTGCATCCATTGGCCGATGGTGGCACCGATGATCAGACCCACCGAGCCCATGCCTTCGATATCCACGTTATGCTTCTGCGCGGTGGAGGCGATGCCGTAGGCACGGTACGTCCCTTGTAATCGCCGCTCTGGCGCAACGCGGTCTGCAGACTCATGCCTTCCGGGTTGGAGGTCAGGGAGGCGATGAACACGCCGCGTCCGTTTTCCAGCGCTTCGGTAATCAGGCCGTTCAACGAACGCGCGCCATAGTACGGCAGCAGCGTGATGGCGTCGGCCAGCAACGGTGCACCGGGCTTGAAATAGGCGTCTGCGATGGCGGAAATCGTGGTGGACAGGCCGCCGCGCAGGCAATCGACGATGGTGATGACGCCCATTTGTCGTGCCGCGTAGAGCACGCGCTCGAGCGCTTCGAAACCTTTGGCTCCGTAGCGCTCGAACATCGGCGTCTGGAATTTGACTGCTGCGGCGCGCCCGTTGGCGGCCTGCAGCATACGCATGGAGAAGAGTTCGGCGCCTTCGGCGTCGACGTTGTATCCCCAGTCGGTGAGGAGCTTGCGATGCGGGTCAATGCCCACACACAGCGGCCCGTATTTGGCCATTGAATTGCTTAATCGCAGACCGAAATCCGAACGTTGTGCCTGCAATTCCTCACTGCTGAGTGTAGTCATCAGAACTCCCGTCGCTCCAATTCGAACAGCTGCTTCGAATGCTCCTGAATGCTCATGATCTGATAATCATTATGCTTCACGGCCTCGATAGCGAGCAGTGCGGCCTGGAACTCGGTGATGGTGGTGAACTGCGGCAGATCGGCGGCAATGGCGGCGGCACGGATGGAGTAGCCGTCGGAACGGGAGCCGCGCGAGTTCGGCGTGTTGAGGATCATGTCGATCTTGCCTTCCTCGATGAGCTGGACCACGTTCTTGCCCACGGATCCGGCAGCGTGATGCACCTCGACCGGGGCTTCCGGATCGGTGTCCACGCGGGTGCTGATCTTGTCCACGATGTTCGACTCGATGCCGTAACGGCGAAGCACGGAGGCGGTGCCCTCGGTGGCCCAGAGCTTGAATCCAAGCTCCTCGAGACGAACGGCGATCAACGGCAGCTGACGCTTGTCGGTGTCGTTCACGGAGATGAACACGTTGCCGTGGGTCGGCAGGCCACGTCGTAGGCGGCGAGCTGGCTCTTGGCGAAGGCGTGCGGGAAGTCACGGTCGAAGCCCATGACCTCACCGGTGGAACGCATCTCAGGTCCGAGCAGGATGTCGACGGTCTTGCCCACCGGGGTGCGGAAGCGCTTGAACGGCAGCACGGATTCCTTAACCGCGACCTGCTGGCCGGGGTGGATGTCGCCGCCGTCGCCCTTGGGCAGCAGCAGACCGTTGGCACGCTG
>ENA-OQIO01001705-OQIO01001705.1-human-gut-metagenome-genome-assembly--contig:-NODE-1705-length-10491-cov-1.583848_pt1 | contig 10491 bp, 11 predicted proteins | sample MGYA00242573_ERZ504737 | MGnify/ENA primary metagenome ERZ504737 (study PRJEB26092, sample SAMD00036203) | human gut metagenome | host: Homo sapiens | study: EMG produced TPA metagenomics assembly of... | reverse complement strand
CGGCAATGTTCATGATGGCAGCATCAAACCAGGATTTCAGAAATGTAAATCCTTATATCAATTCTGCATTCTGCAGCTCCTGTGGTGTCTGCGAGATGTATGCGTGTCCGCAGAGCCTGGCTCCGAAGAACACTGCTTGCAGATATGAAAGGCGGACTTCGTAAGGCCGGGATCAGACCACCTCAGGGTGTTCAGCCGAAACCGGTACAGGAGTCAAGAGAATACCGCAAGGTTCCTGAGGAGCGCCTGATGGCACGTCTGGGACTTACCAGATATGACAAGGATGCACCGCTTCAGGAAGAGCTTGTAAATGTATCCAAGGTAAAAGTTCTCTTAAGCCAGCATATTGGTGCACCGGCACAGGCAATCGTAAATGTAGGCGATATGGTAACAGAAGGTCAGATGATCGCACAGCCTGCACAGGGATTAAGTGTCGGAATCCATGCAACGATCAGCGGAAAAGTTACAGAAGTAACAGACCGCCATGTTGTAATTGCAAGAAATTAGAAAGGACGTGCACAAAATGAGTAGAGCAATCGGAATGATTGAGTTTAAAACCACACCAGCTGGTATCACTGCAGCAGATGCCATGGTTAAGACATCTGAAGTAGAGATCGTGGAGGCGCAGACAGTATGTCCGGGAAAATATATTGCAATTATCACCGGAGATTTAAGCGCAGTAAAAGCTGCTGTAGACACAGCTGTAACAACATACGAGGACAAATGTATTGACAGTTTTGTACTGGGCAATCCACATGAGTCCATTTTCCCGGCAATCTACGGAACCACACAGGTCGAGGAGATCAGTGCCTGGGAATTCTTGAGACCTATGATGCAGCATCTATCATCGAGGCGGCAGATCAGGCAGCTAAGACAGCTATCGTTGATCTGATCGAGCTTCGTATCGCCAAGGGTATGTGCGGTAAATCATACATGCTTCTTACCGGCGAGGTTTCTGCAGTGGAGGCTTCTATCGAAAGAGCAAAAGAGCTGGTAGCTGAAAAAGGAATGTACATGGATTCCTCAGTGATCGCTCATCCGGACAAGAGAATGATCGATACGATCCTTTAATATTGTCTTTATATCTGAGGGATATCCTTTTGAAGGATATCCCTGCAATGACATCTGAAAAGGAGGCATCTTATGCTAGCGTTAGAGAGAAGAAATCTGATTCTCGAGAAATTACAGGAAGAGAAAAGGGTTGTTGTAAGTGAACTAAGCCAGCTTTACAGTGTCTCAGAAGAAACCATCCGCCGTGATCTGGACAAGCTGGAAAAAGAGGGACTTGCCACAAAGAGTTATGGCGGTGCGGTGATCAACGAAGATGTCGGTATTGATTTACCATTTAATGTTCGTAAAAACCAGAATGTACAGGGAAAGCAGAAAATGGCGGAGATTGCTGCTTCCATGGTGAATGACGGAGATCACATTTTTCTGGATGCCAGCACAACGGCAGTTTTTGTAGCCAAGGCTCTGAAAGAAAAGGAACGTCTTACCGTTGTTACCAATTCTATGGAGATCCTTCTGGAGCTCTCGGATGTATCCGGCTGGAATATTATTTCCACCGGTGGAGTGATGAAGGAAGGATATCTTGCATTTCTTGGTGCCAGAACCGAGGAAGTGATCCGCTCTTATTATGTGGACAAGGTTATTTTTTCCTGTAAGGCACTAAACGAGGATATGGGGATCATGGAATCCAAAGAAGCCTTTGGAACAACAAAAAAGCCATGATCAATTCCGGAAAAATGCGTATTCTGGTGGTAGACAGCACGAAATTTGATCAGACTGCTTTTTCCGTGGCAGGACAGCTGCGGGATATCGAGACGATCATCACAGAAAAAAAACCGTCTGAAAAGTGGCTGAAGCATTTCAGCGAGCATAAGATCGAATGCATCTACCCGAAATAGACGGAACATATATTGTGAAACGATTATGTTCATGAGCATGCAGTGTATGCGGAATGCGGAGATCCGCTTTACTTATCCGAACACAGGCAGACAAAAGAGAACTGTGTTTCGGTTTGATGAGAGGGAGCAGTTTCTATGAATACATTTGAAATGAAAACAGCCATCCATTTTGGAGCTGATGCCCTGGGAAGACTGAGAGATATTCCATACAAAAGAGTCCTTGTTATCACAGATCCGTTTGTTGTAAAAAGCGGAATGATCGACATGATCACAAAACCGCTTCAGGCAGGTGGAAAAGAATTTGATATTTTCTGTGATGTTGTTCCGGATGCACCGGTTGGAAAAATTGCCGAAGGAGTCAAAAAATTCCTTCAGTATCAGCCGGAAGCAATCGTTGCAGTAGGTGGTGGTTCTGCCATCGACTCCTCCAAGGCAATCCGTGAGTTTGCCCTGAAGATCAACAATTACGGAAAGGTTGGACTGGTTGCCATTCCTACAACAAGTGGTACTGGTTCCGAGGTTACCTCTTTTGCAGTTGTAAATGATACAGAAGCACATGTGAAATATCCGTTGATCTCAGACAGCCTGACGGCCGATGAGGCGATCCTGGATGCTGAACTTGTACGCAGTGTTCCACCCGCGATCACAGCAGATACAGGTATGGATGTTCTGACTCATGCAATTGAGTCTTATGTCAGCATCAATCACAATGAATTTACTTCTGCACTTGCAGAGAAATCCATTGAGATCTGTGGTGTATATCTTTACCGTGCATATGTTGATGGTAGTGATATGCATGCAAGACAGAAGATGCATGTAGCGTCCTGTCTGGCAGGACTTTCCTTCAATGCAGCAGGTCTTGGAATTACTCACAGTATGGCTCATCAGCTGGGTGCTATTTTCCATATTCCTCACGGAAGAGCTAATGCGATGCTGTTGCCGCATATTGTTGAATATAATGCAAATATCAACAAACGCAGCAGAAGCCAGAAGGAATATCTTCCGGCAGTAAAGAGATATTCCAATATTGCACATCTTCTTGGACTGAGTAATTATAACGAAGTTATGAGCGTAAGATCTCTTGTAAACTGGATCCAGTTTATGCAGAAAGAGATGAATATCCCGCTTACCATCGAAGAGATGAAGACGATCACACCGGATGCTTATTTTGCGGCGGTTGATAAGATGGCGGATATGGCACTTGCGGATGCCTGCACAGCGGCAAATCCGCGTGTACCGAAGAAAGAGGATATTGTTAAGATTTATACTAAACTTTGGTCTTTTTGATAAAAGATGAAAACCGCAAAGGGGCCGCAAAGCCGCGGCCCCTCTGCACACCCCTCGGGCTTTTTTTAGAGTGCTTGACTGTGGCGGGCGGAAGGGTATTGACTTGTGCCTGTATGCTGCGGTTGTTCCGGGTTGAACGTTGTGCCGATGGGGCGCCGTGGGCGCCTTGAATGTGTGACGTTTTGACGGAGACTGGCGCGTTTTGTGAACGCCGCGCTTGGTTTGCCGGGATGGTTGTGGTGTGTTACGTTTGCGTGGAATACGTGGACGCGTTTGTGGACACTGCGCCTGGTTTGCCGGGATGATTGTGGTGTGTGTTTACGTATGTGTGGTATGCGTAGCATTTTGAGGATTGTAAAATTGGTCTGATATGGGTGGGATTATTTATCAGGAGTTGCTGGGAGGTTGAGCTGGGATGGAGGTTTATACCGGGTATGGTGATAAGGGGATGACGGATCTTTCCCATACGAAGAATGTTTCAAAGTCGGATGATCGGATTTGTCTGATGGGGTCAGTTGAGGAGCTGATGAGTCATATTGGGCTTGTGCGGGTTCTGGTTGATGATGTGGATGTTGTCCGGATGCTGGAGAAGATCTCGGAGACTTTGAAGAAGATTATAGATGGGGTTTCTGATCCTTATAATCGGGAGTTTAAGGTCAGTGAAGACCGGACGGAGCTTCTGGAGGAGGAGATTGGCCGGATGAAAGAGATTTTTTCCGGAGAGAGGCTTCCGATTCTTCCGGGGGATTCCCGGGTTGCGGCTGAGGTTGATGTGACAAGAGCTGTGGCCAGAAGAGCTGAGAGAGAGCTTGCGCTGGTCAGTGTGAAGTTTGGATCGGATACCGGAGCCAAGAAATATATGAACCGACTGTCAGATTATTTTTATGTACTGGCAAGGTATGTGGATGCAGCGAAGATCAAAGAGAAGAATGAAGCTTCTGAAGGTGTTCAGGGAGCTGCGAAATCAGAAACTACCGGGACTGAAGCGAATGTTGTGACAGAAGCTGCAGGAACTGTTGGGAATAGTGCAGATGTTGTAGCGGGTACATCGGCGGTGGATGCAAGAGCACAGGAGCCACAGATGGTGCAGAAAAGTGCTGTACAGGCTTTTAATGCGCAGAATGGAACTGTGACAACAACAGCGGGAGGAAATACGGCAATGGCACAGAATGACAGTATGGCAGCAAACACGGCGATGATCCAGGAAGTGCTGAAGCGTATGGGTATCCAGGGGCGTATCACACTGGATTCTGCCAAGCGACTCATTGAGAGGATCGAGCAGGAAGCTTTGAGAAGAAACAAGCCTTCTGTAATTGCGGTATGCAGTCCGGATGGAAATCCGGTTGCGGTTCATGTGATGGATGGATCTTTTCTTGTAAGCTTTGAGGTGGCTTTGAAGAAGGCTTATACATCGGTTGCAGTGAAGATGTCCACCATGGAGCTTTCCAGATTGACACAACCGGGCCAGACCTTTTATGGTCTTGGAAAAATGAGTGACAATATTGTGATATTCGGAGGTGGTGTACCCCTGAAGGTTGGAGACACCATCATCGGCGGTCTTGGTATCAGCGGCGGTACCGGCGAAGAGGATAACAGCCTCGCAGAGTATGGACTGCAGGTACTGAATGAGGTACTGTAGGATACAGGATAAAAACAAAACGTATAGACAGCTCAGAGAGCATAAATAAAAAGGGACGTGTCACAGTAATGATTTTTGAATCAATACTGCTGCACGTCCCTTTTAAACGGATTATTTCCAGTTAAGCTTCAGGCATTTAACGGAGATATCCCTTTTTTCTGGTGCCTGGACCATGTTCTGGATGAAATGGGTTTTTGTCATGGTTTTTCCGGGCTTTAGGTTCAGTGTCAGATTTTTGACGGTAGGTTTGGCGGCCGGTGTGGTTACGGTAATAGTGATCTTACGATTGACACCGTTTAAGTTTGCGGTAACTGTGGCTGCCCCTTTTTTCTTTGGGACAAGATAGTTTTCGGAAATGGCGAGTACAGAAGGCTTGCTGGATTTTGCATTTTTGATGTTGATCGGGAAATTAATGTCTGAAAACTCATCTTCGATCACACCGTCGGTATCACGGATGGTGGAAGTGGTTCCTTAGGTCACGACCCGGACTCTGGCGTGAGCATTCTGGGGAAGCAGGAGCACAATAAAGGAAAAAAGAATCAGGAAAAAAAATGCTTCGATGGTTTTTATTTTTCTTTTACACATAACAAACCCTCCTTTTTTTTATGAGCATTCCGGCTGTTACTGAACAGAGGCCCGTGTACTCCATGAATTCATGGTCCTCTGCTGCGGAACAGTATAAACAGACTCTTTCTCTTATATCATTATAACAGGAAACCAGGGAGGAAGTGCTTTGTGATTTTTTTGTATCAATTGGCAATTTATCTGTAAATATGTTAAAATAAAATATTCGGAAAACAGCAGCGATTCGACAATGAAAAAGAGAAGCGTTACAGTTCCGGTGGGAACGTAACAGAAAGGATCATGTCGATTTATGACGAAACAGGAACTTTTAAAGACCCACTTCGGGTATGATACATTCAGAGAAGGGCAGGAAGCGGTGATCGATGCGCTTCTTGCAGGAAAAGATGTTCTGGCAGTGATGCAACCGGCGCAGGAAAATCCATCTGCTATCAGGTACCGGCACTGATGATGAAGGGGATCACACTGGTAATATCACCGTTGATCTCCCTTATGAAGGATCAGGTGAGGAGTCTGAACCAGGCCGGTATCTCAGCAGCATACCTCAACAGCTCTCTGACGCAGGGGCAGTATTTCACAGCCTTACGTTATGCAAAGGCAGGACGATATCCGATCATCTATGTAGCACCGGAGAGGCTTACCACAGAGGCGTTTCTGGATTTTGCGCTGAGTGCGGATATTTCCATGATCGCAGTGGATGAGTCACATTGTGTATCACAGTGGGGACAGGATTTTCGGCCAAGCTATCTGAAGATTGCAGAGTTTGTGGCACAGCTTCCAAAAAGACCGGTGATCGGCGCATTTACAGCTACAGCACGAAGGAGGTCAGGGAGGATATTGCAAGACTTCTGGGGCTTCAGGATCCCTTTTGCACAACCACAGGATTTGACCGGGAAAACCTTTATTTTGCAGTGAAAACACCGAAAGATAAATATAAGGAAGTACACGATTACATACTGGAGCATCCGGACGACAGTGGAATCATCTACTGTCTCACCAGAAAGCTGGTGGAGGAGGTCTGCGGAAAGCTGATCCGTGACGGCATCACGGCCACCAGATATCATGCAGGACTTTCCGATGAGGAACGCCGGAACAATCAGGATGATTTTATTTATGACCGCTGTCGTGTGATGGTAGCCACCAATGCATTTGGAATGGGAATAGATAAGTCCAATGTCCGTTTTGTCATTCATTATAATATGCCGAAGAACATGGAAGGCTATTATCAGGAAGCAGGCCGTGCGGGCCGTGACGGCGATCCTGCGGAATGTATCCTGCTTTACAGCGGGAAGGATGTGGTTACCAATCAGTATCTTATCGAGAGAGGACAGGATAACCAGGAAATGGATGCGGCAGCCTGGCGCCTTGTCCGGGAACGTGATCAGGAGAGACTGAAGAAGATGACCTTTTACTGCTTTACCCATGATTGTCTGCGTGAGTACATCCTGAAATATTTTGGGGAATACGGAAAAAGCTACTGCGGAAACTGCCTGAACTGCCAGACCGAGTTTGAAGAGCAGGATGTGAGCCAGGAGGCCAGGGCAATGATCCGGTGCGTGGAAAGCAGTGGTCAAAGATACGGGGTGAACGTGATCCTGGATACTCTGCGTGGTGCATCTACGGCGAAGATCCGGCAGTATGAGATGGATGGAAATCCGGAATATGGAGTCTGTGCAAAGATTCCGGCACACCGGCTGCGGCAGATCTTTAATTATCTGGTACTGAAGGAATATCTTCATCTGACGGATGACGGATATACGATTGTGAAGCTGACCGCCGCTTCCAGGTCACTTCTGGAGGAGGCGCATATCCTCACAATGAAAATGTCAAAAGAGCTGGAGACGAAGAAAAAAAAGAGAAACGGAGCAGACTTCCGAAATCTGCAGTCGGGGAGCTGGGAGAACAGGATGAGCCCCTTTTTCAGAAGCTCCGTGCTCTTCGCCTGGAAATCGCCAGAGAGGAAAAAATCCCCCTTATATGTCTTTTCCGACAAAACCCTTATCCATATGTGTATTCTGAAGCCTGGAAACGAGGAGGAAATGCTGAATGTGACAGGAGTCGGCAGGCACAAGTACGAAAAATACGGAAAAAGGTTTATAGACGCGGTGAAAAATCTGTAGGAAAGAGACTTTTGCCGTCGGAAAATGAAGAGCGAAATGTTCTGAAATTTCTTGCATTTTAAAGAGGCATTTGTTAGAATAAGACAAGCAGGAAACATCCGGCGGCTATAATGCGGCCGGATCGTTTTTAACTGTATCATATTTCTGCTGCATGTTCCGGTGCAGCGTACAGGCATTTCGCAAGCAGAGTTCTATGCAGCAGTGGAATCCCTTCGAGTAGATGGACCAACTGTGTGAGATATCCGTTGGTCAGAAGCAAGCAGTGAGGTGGATGATCGTATCCGCTTTCAATTAAGACATAATCTGGTGCTGGTCACTGCGTAAACAGAGATCAGGCTCCTTCACGATCTGCGTCGGCTTTTTCATGCAGAAAATCTGCCCTGCCGGCTTTTTTTCTCATACAGAAGAGTAGCATGTATTCATAAAGACATGAACATAGCCCGTCTGCAAAACGGGAATCCGTTCCGGCATGACTGTTCTCCGCCAGGCCGAAAAAACTGTATTTACATACAACAGCCCATCCTCAAAAAGCAGGATATCCGCAATATGTGCGAGATCCTGCTTTTTGTCATGTAATGCTCAGGTATGTGCCATTAGGACGTGAAAAAATATTTCAGCGTCTTTTATATTTGCCGGGGGTGATCCCCTTGTACTTTTTGAAGGTACGGATAAAATAGCTCAGATCATTAAAGCCATTCCGATAGGCAATCTCTGTGATGGAATCATCGGTGGTAGCCAGCTGGCAGCAGGCCTGCTCGATCCTCTGGCGGTTGAGGTAATCCATTGGTGTCTGATGCGTCATCTCGGAAAAGAACCGGCAGAAATATTTGGGAGACATGGAAACCGAAGCGGAAAGCTCCTGCAGGGTAATGGGGCTGGCATAGTTCTTTTCAATAAATTCCACGACCTGCTTCAGCTGGACAATGCGCTTGTAATCTCGTCTGGTTTTCCGCAGGCTTTCCAGGTAGTAATGATTACCAAAAACCAATCCGAAAAAGTGGTAAAATTGTCCAAACACAACCAGCTCATATCCTGGCTTCCTCTGCCAGAAAGAATCAAAAAGAGAGTTCACCGCTCTCTGGATATCAGGCTGCTTTTCGGTGAAATGGTGATAGATCAGCAGCTCCTGGTGGCTGATCTTCTGCATATATTCTGTGCAGACGGAATTAAATTTCAGAAACATGTTCATATCAAAAACAATGCACTGATAGATACAATCCTGAGGAATTCCGGAATGCAGAACTCCACTATTGACAAAAATCACATCTCCGGCTTTTGCTGTAAAACTTTTTTCGTCTAAAGTGACGGTGAGAGTGCCCTGTAATACACGCATGATTTCACATTCTACATGCCAGTGGTAGGACATGACATAGCGTGGATGGCTGCTGTCAATGTGGTGGAATTCAAAAGGAAATTCATAGGTACCTCGAAGTCTGTCTTCATTTCTTCCAAGATCGTGCAAAATACAACCCTTCTTTCTTAAATTTTATAGATTTTTTAGGAACTCATACGAAAAAGTGAATATTGTACTGTTTTTTGCTATTATAACACAAGTAATTTAAAAGATGCAATCGTATAATAAAAGCATAGTTCGGACAGGGGGTGTCGGGTTACTGTTCATTGGTAATATCCTGCTAGGTGTTTTTGTGAGCGAGGCACAGAACCGAGACATACCGTGCGGATTTATGCGATCAGCATAGATTCTGTGCATCGCGAAGCGTGTTGCTGAGAACGGAGTGAACAGTAATGTTGTCAGAACCTGAAAAACCTGTAAGTTATAATAGTGAATATAAATTTAGGAGGTAATTGTTACTATGGCAAAGAGCAGATTAGTAGGCAGCTATCCGGTTATCGGTATCAGACCAACCATCGATGGACGTAGAGGAGCCCTCGATGTAAGAGGATCTCTGGAAGATCAGACTATGAACATGGCCAAATCCGCAGCAAAGCTTTTCGAGGAGAACCTGAAATATTCAAATGGTGAGCCTGTAAAAGTTGTTATTGCTGATACCACCATCGGACGTGTTGGTGAGAGCGCCGCATGTGCGGATAAATTCCGTAAAGAGGGTGTAGATATCACTCTTACAGTTACACCATGCTGGTGCTACGGAGCTGAGACAATGGATATGGATCCACAGACAATCAAAGCTGTATGGGGATTCAACGGAACAGAGAGACCTGGTGCTGTATATCTGGCATCCGTTCTTGCTACACATGCACAGAAGGGCCTTCCGGCATTCGGTATCTACGGACATGACGTTCAGGAAGCTGACGACACATCCATTCCAGAAGACGTTAAAGAGAAACTGTTAAGATTCGGCCGTGCAGCAGTTGCAGCTGCATCCATGAGAGGTAAATCCTACCTGCAGATCGGTTCTGTAACAATGGGTATCGGCGGATCTATCATCGATTCTGATTTCATCGAGTCCTATCTCGGAATGAGAGTTGAGTCTGTTGATGAGGTAGAGATCATCCGTCGTATGACAGAGGGTATCTACGATCACGAAGAGTTTGAGAAAGCTCTCAAATGGGCAAAAGAGACCTGCAAGATCGGCTGGGACAAGAACCCGGAAGAGCTTCAGTCTCACCAGAGAAGAAAGAGGAGCAGTTCGAGTTTGTTGTTAAGATGGCAGTTATCATCAAAGAGCTGATGAACGGCTGTGATAATCTTGCTCCGGAATTCTCCGAGGAAGCAATCGGACACAATGCTCTTGCAGCTGGATTCCAGGGCCAGAGACAGTGGACAGACTTCTATCCGAACGGTGACTTCGCAGAGGCTATGCTGAACACATCCTTCGACTGGAATGGCGCTCGTGAGCCGTACATTCTTGCTACAGAGAACGATGTTCTTAACGGACTTGGAATGCTGTTCATGAAACTCCTTACAGGACGTGCTCAGATTTTTGCTGATGTTCGTACATACTGGAGCCCGGAGGCAGTTAAGAAAGCTACAGGA
>ENA-OQIO01001704-OQIO01001704.1-human-gut-metagenome-genome-assembly--contig:-NODE-1704-length-10501-cov-3.438115_pt1 | contig 10501 bp, 12 predicted proteins | sample MGYA00242573_ERZ504737 | MGnify/ENA primary metagenome ERZ504737 (study PRJEB26092, sample SAMD00036203) | human gut metagenome | host: Homo sapiens | study: EMG produced TPA metagenomics assembly of... | reverse complement strand
GGATGTATGGAGCCTTGATCCGAATGATTCCAAGGGAATGGTTAGAGAGAAGGGCGAGTTCATGCTTGGTCTTTGTGAGCAGTGTATCGGAGACAGCTTAAATTCAAGACAGAAGTCAATCATTGACCGCTGTGTGAGAAAGCTGTATATCGACATTGCAAGGAGCAAAGAGAAGTATATCCCTGTAATGAGTGACTTTTACGATATCCTTATGGCACAGCCTGAGGACGAGGCAAAGGACATTGCATTGTCATTGGAGCTTTTTGTAAATGGTTCACTTAACATCTTCAACCACCAGACAAATGTGGATGTGGATAACAGATTCACAGTATATGGCATCAGGGACTTAGGTACAGAGCTTAGTCCTATCACAATGCTTGTCATGATGGAGTCCATTCAGAACAGGATTGTTGAGAATGGTAAGAGAGGCAAGGCAACATGCTCTATATTGATGAATTCCACGTCTTACTTAATTCTGAGTATTCTGCAAAATATTTGCAGCAGCTCTGGAAGAAAGTAAGAAAGCAGGGAGGTCTTTGTACCGGTATCACGCAGAATGTCGTCGATCTGTTGCAAAATTACACAGCAACCACAATGCTTGCAAACTCAGAGTTTGTGGCACTTTTAAAGCAGGCGAATACAGACAGTTCCAAGATGGCTGAGGTTATCGGCGTATCAGAGGCACAGCTTAGATTTGTAACCAATACTGCATCGGGAATGGGACTTATCAAGTGTGGTTCTGTGGTGATTCCGTTTGATAATCAGATTAGCAAGGATACAGATTTGTATAAGTTATATAATACCAACATTCACGAAAAAATCGAGATGATGAAAAAGCAGGCTGAAAATTAAGCCGGCTCGTTGTCATCTGAATTATTATTGTCTTCTAAAAGAGAGGTATCAACTTCAGTGAGCAGCTCTTTTGGAAGGCATTTCTTTGTAATATTTATATTTTTTGATTTGTATGTAAGCTGTGTATATAGTGGTGCACCAATTGGTTTTTTAAAGATTGCAAATATCTTTCCTGGCGGTTTTGGAACTATGGAACGGATATCTTCACTTAATACGCTGTTAGGTATATAGCAGTCTTTGCTCTGAATCAGACCAAGACATGCAGTAGTAGTTCCGGTTACTTTCTCAGTGTATAGCTCAAGGTGTGGTCCGGTATAGTTACCTATCATACGTGCAGATGTATCCATACTCATGATAATACCAAGTACTTTGAGTTTTAATTCTGTTGTATGGTTGTTTTTGAAGGAAAAATCATTTTCACTTAATCTATTATTCAGGGCAGCACGATAGAAGCCATTTGCATTCATTCCTGTTCTTGGAGTGACTCCTGTAAAGTGGAGAAAGTTATGCGAATGAAATCTTACAGCAGTATGGTTTGACTTATTGTTTTCGTCACGATAGACAAAAACAACCTGATTACCTTCTAAATACTGTTGGTATTGTTTTGCACACTTGGTGATGATGCAATAGCCTGTTTCTTAGTCATGAGCATTAAGGTCCTTATATCTAAATGGTATTTTGGCAAATTTAAAAGGAAGGTTCTTCTGCCGTAGCAGATGACACCTTCCTTTAATGACTGATTTTTCTGTTGTCCGCCAACTGATCGGCACCCGAAGTCCGATAAGAAAACTGGTTTTTCCGTTGCCAGCCAACTGTCCGGCACCCGAAGTCCGGAAAGAATTTCGGATTTTATGTGTCAGTCCACATGATAGGCATATAGCCATCTACTAACTATAGTATACACAGATAAAGCAAATTATGCAACGAGTTATAAAGATTTAATCAGAAATTTTTGGAAAAGAAGGTGAGAACATTGAAGATAAAAAAGGTGGATGAAAAGCCAATGGTCATTCACACCAAGGAGAAAGCCAAGATTCATGCCCACGAGCCAAAGGGTGCCAAGATTAAAGGCAGCAACATCTATACAGTAGAGAGAGGTCCTAAGACTATCGGTGCAAAGGTATCTGATGATAAAAAGAAGTCCTATCGCAAGAGTACCATTCATCAGTCAGAGCCGAAGAATAAGGGATTATCAAGATTTAAGCGAAACTATAGAGAATCAAACACTTCCATCAAGACTAAGAACACCAATCTTCACATTGCAGGAAGAACAGGTGTACTTGCAGCCGGGGCAGTAACGGAGCAGGTGGAAGGCGGGCATGAGGTATCGCAGGCAGCATATCTTGCATATGAAGCAAGCCAACCTGTTACCGGAACTGCTTCCAAGGGGGCAGCACTTTTCAGGAAAAAGGCGGCAGCGAGGCAAAGAAGCGTATCAAGAAGGTAGAGGCAGGAAAGAAGCTGGCAAAAAGGACAGCAAAGAAAGCTGCCAAAGATACTGCCAAGACGGTAGCTAAAGAGACGGCAAAAGAAACAGCAAAGACTACTGCCAAGGTTGCAACAAAAACTGCTACAAAGGCAGCTGCGACGGTGGCAGGAACAGCGGTTGCACCGGGAGTTGGCACGGCAATCGGCATGGCAGCCGGATATGCTGCAGGTGTGTCCATAGAGGTCAAGGATGAAAAGATGACCAACCGGAGCAGGAAGATAAAATTCTTTCTGGATAAGATGAAAGCACAGGAGAATCAGACAGACAGCGTGGCAAAACTGGTAAAGGATCTGATTGTGCGAAAAGCGATTACCTGGGTAAAGGCAGCTGCACCGATTATCGGATTGGTGCTTTTATTACTTGTTCTTGTAGTTGCCATGATTGCGGTTCTGGTTATAGCGGTGATAGCAATCCTTTACAATTCTCCATTTGCTTTATTTCTGCCACCACTTGAATCAGGAGATACCGTGCAGACAGTAACGAGTGCTTATGTGCAGGAGTTTAACCGGGATGTGAATACGAAAGTGAATGAGCATACCGGATATGACCTTGGAGAGCTTGTATATGTGGATTATGAAGGTATGGAAGAAAACCCAAGCAATTACTATGACATCATGCAGTCTATATGGTCAAGCATGGTGTCGGAGATACAGCAACAGTCATGAATGATACTTCAAAAGGCTGGCTGCAGGCAGTTGTAAATGATATGTGTTCATACACCACAAGCACCGGAACAAAGGATGTGGAAGAAACGGATGCAGACGGCAATGTAACTACTGTCACAAAGTCGGTTCTGTATGTGAATGTCACACTAAAATCGTACAGGGATATGATTTCGGTCTATGGATTTAATTCTGATCAGGTGGAAATGCTTGAGCAGATCATGAGTCCGGAGTTTATGGGACAGCTTGGATATGCCGGAAGCGGAAGTGGAGGCGGAGGCGGAAGTCCGGGAGTAAGCTCCATGGCTGAGGATGAAATCAATGCCATCCTAAACGAAATTACAGACAGCAGGCAGAAAACAGTCTGCTCCTATGCACTTCACAGAGTTGGCTTTCCTTATAGTCAAGATTTAAGAGATAGCGGTAACTATTATGACTGCAGCTCCTTAGCCTATTATTCATGGAAAGATGCAGGTGTGGATATTAGTTACGGCGGTGCAACCACAGCGGCAGCGGAGGCACAGGGACTGGATGAAGCCGGAAAGACAGTCTCATTTGATGAGTTACAGCCGGGAGACCTTATCTTCTACAGTTTTACAAGCAACGGAAGATATAAGAACATCAGCCATGTGGCAGTATATGTCGGAAATGGCAAGGTGGTAGAGGCGCTTAATGAAAGTCTTGGTGTGGTCTACAGGGATGTGGCAAGCACAGGAAAGATTGTTGTGATTGGAAGACCATAACAGAAAATTTGCGGAGAGGGCATAGTCCCTCTCTGAGACTGGAGGTAAGAATGGATTTAAAAGATATGATACTGGTAACAGAAAACGACAGGGGAACAGAGATAAATATGCTGATGACTCTGGATGATTATAAGAGTTTTATAGCAATTGATGACATGTCAGAGCTTGCAGACCATCTGTTGCAGCTTGGAAGGACACTTGGTGAAGCAGATAACTTCACAGAGTATTACAGGGCAGCAAATGTAACTGTATCTGCGAGATTCTGTCTGGATGATATTCAGCTGGGACATTTTCTTCAGGGATTTTATAACGATTCCAAAGAATTTAGGCTTGATAAAGAAGCCAGTTCTTCTGAATGTGTTGCAAAGCTTAAGGAGATTGGAATGACCGATAAGGGCTGGGTGGATGATTTTAACCTGCATTATGAAAGTGTGGACAGATCATTTGAAAGGGGACAGACATTTCATAACTTCAATGACCATGATTATATGGTGCTTGAAGCATTATCACCAAGGAATCTTGTGGTGATGGATATGAAGTCAGGTTCTCTTACAATCGCCCTTGGTGCGACAGAGTATAAGCGTTATCCGAAGGAAGAGAAGCCTTCAAAGGATAATACCACAATCGGGGTAGCGTGGGAGCATGGCATTTATCTTGGTTCCACACTCTCAACCACGAATTTCAAGGCATACAAGAGGGAGTATGGCACACCGGAAAAGATAGAGGATATCTATGATTACAGGGCAAAGCTAAAGCAGAAGTTCTATTTTTATCAGGATATGTCAAAGGATGATGATGTACCAAAGAAGCTGCAGAATGACTTCCTTCACCATATGTATGAGGATTTCGGAACGATTGAAGAGGACTGTTTTTACGACAGGCTGGAAGATGGAAAGTACGATGAAGGCTTTAAGGAAAGACGGGTAAAGGAAGAAAAGAGCCGGTGATGAGATTTTTACGGGAGGCGATATCATATGGAACAGGAATTTGATGTTGAGATAAAAGAAGTGCTTTCACGAGTACAGAAAGTAAAGGCAGAGTCGCTTGACGATGCCATCAATAAGGCAATGGATATGTATTATGCAGAGCAGATAGTCCTTGGAGCAGAGGACATGAAGGGAGTTGATTTTGCGCCTATCAGCAAGGTCAGCTCCCTTCTTCATTAAAAGAAAACGGAGGAAGAACAAGATGAAAAGTGATTCAACAACAGTAATTAAAAACATGGAGTTTTTGGTAAAGGAACTTCATAAGGAGTGGGACAGATCGGGTGCTTCTAAGGCATCCGTTATTATTTCTCTTGAGGAAGTAGATGGTATCAATGATAAGTTAAAAGAGATTATCTATCAGACACAGAAGTCAGTCGATGAGGACGAGCTGACCTTTAAACAGAGCATTGCAAAGTCCAAGGAGTGCTATGTGCTTCTTCGTGTGGTGCGTAAGATTGCAAAGAAAAAGGATAAATGCGAAAAACAGGCAATCGACAATGAATTTGCAATCGAGCTGGATAAGGATGAGTTAAAGCTATTTAAGGGATTGTTTGCAGAGATGTTTAAGTAGAGGAGGACAAAGGTATGGGCGTTGATATGAAGGTCAAAGCGATATACGATTCTGAGATTGGTAACATCACTAGGTCAGAAAAGAACTGGAAGGATGTGTTAAAGGTTGCAGGTCAGTTATACCGCTATGAATTTGACAATATCGTTATGGTAACAGCTCAGAGACCTCCGGAAAAAAGCACACTCATGGCAGATTATGATACCTGGAAAAAGGTGGGAAGATATGTAAAGCGTGGTGCGAAAGGCTGCGCTATTTTCCCATCAAGGGCACTGAATCCACGCATGAGGTATATCTTTGATATCAGTGACACCGGAGGGAAGAATGTTAAGCTGACATGGGACCTTGAGGGAGAGAATCTTAAGGATTATATAGATTTTCTTGTGTCGGAAGGTCAGATTGAGCAGTACGATAACAGCGACAGGGAGTCTCTAAAAAATATATTAAAACAGTTTACAGGAACAGATGTTTGGCTTATAATAAAAGAAGAGTTCAAAGACCAAATGACCGAGCTTATGCAGCTATCAGGTAGTGTGATAAAGGAAGAAAGTAAGAAACGCAATGGCTTACAGCAGGAAATGGACATGGAGCAGCTTGTATATGCAAGTGTCATGTATGCTGTAGGGACGAGATGCGGATTTGACTTATCTGTGCAAGAACAGGATTTCAGTCAGATCGTAAATATCAAAGACGAAGAGATCATTTACCGTCTTGGTTCCATTGTATGCGATGTCTCCTGTAGTGTTCTTAGAGAATTTAGTCGTAACTTAAAGGCAATCGAGAGCGAAAGGAGAATTGGATATGTTAGAAGAAATGACTTACAAGGAAGTGGACGGACTGCTTTATCCGCAGATAGAGATGCCGGACGAGACGGAGGATCTCACGAAGCTGGGCAAATACGGAAGGATGGCGATGAACTATCTAAAGGAGAACGAGCCGGCAAGATACAAGACGCTGATGAGATTCGGGAAGATGTACGAGAAGATGTCAGCGGTAGAAGAGGAAGCGAATCAGCTGTACGACCAGCTGGAGATGCAGTATCTGGCGAAGCACAAGCCACAGAATCCGTCATCGATAATGGAGATGTGGAAGATAAGAGAGCAGGCGAAGATGCAGGCAGAGGAAGTGGTACTGAATCAGGTAGTGATGCGATTCCACTAGAATCAGATGATACAGAACTGAATAGGGAACTTGATGAAATCAATTCATTGGGTGTTAGTAAGGAAGCCGAATATACACAGGCTTCCTTTTTTTTCGACCAGGACGGGCAGGCAAGCATTGGCACCATTCATACTGAGGACGAAAACAATAATCAGTTTATGCGTCAGTTCGAGCAGGACAGAAAAGCTGCATTAGCAGGTAAATACAATTACCTGAATCCCAAAAAGTCTGCAACAGTACCAGGTGAGTATATCAGACAGGTGCTTATGAGAGGTACAGGCTTTATCGGTGGCAAGGGCAGGGTATGTAAGATTTTTGAAACAGAGATTGATGCAGGAACCAGGGCAAAGCGTATCAAAGCAGAGTATGGTCAGGGAGGTGCAGGCTGGCCGGTTGACGGACTGGGACTGCACGGATATGACACATTTCATGGGAACGGACTGCGTTTTCAGTGGCGAGATGAGGATGGAGAGGTTGAAGGATATGTTTCGTGGAAAGATATCGAAAAAGAGCTTGGTGTCCTTATTCTTACAGGGGAATACCAGCCTGAGACACCTCGTATTGATGAGCTTGCGATGGACGGACTCCGTGAGGATGATGAGGTCATTGATGCCGAATATCGGGAAGTGGAACCGGAAGAGACAGAATCAGTAATTGATGATTATGCAATACCGGATGAGCCGGAGAGCTATGCTTCTAACAGAGATTATGTAAGTGCAAAAGGCATGACACCACAGGAAGCTGCCGATGAAGACCGCATGGTAACACAGGCAGAATATGGTGCAGAGATAGAAGCTGAAACATCTGAAAAAGATCCGTCAGAGCTTCAGTATATTACACCGATTGATTATTCCAAGCGTATTGCAGAGCTTGATGAAGACCTGCGTGATGCGGCGGAGATTCTTGTAACAGATTGCAGCTGCTACACTCCGTTTAGGGCATTCCTTATGGATGTTGTGCAGTCTGATTTTGCATTTATGCCCAATAAACTTGACCTTATCAGGGATATTGCATTAGGGACAGATAATGCAGAAAGAAAAGCATATTCCAACAATAAGTATGGTCTTGTGGAGTACTCAATCAGAAGCGGATATGTGAAGATCAGCTATAAGAACAGGAATGGTGTGCGTAAGGAAGGTGCACTTGACTGGCGTGAGTTATATGAAATCTTATCCTATATGGTAAAACAGCCATTTTACTGCGGAGAAGACCAGAAGAAGTATTATCAGGAGACAAAGCAGAAGGCTGACAGGGATAAGATGAATCCGGTCTATAAGAGATTCTTTGATATCGAGGATAGTGTAAAAGCCAATCGTCTTGAAACCAGGGAAAGAGCAATAGCGAATGGCTGGAATACCAAGATTGATGAGAATGGACATGTGGTTTCAGATGATACAGTACAGAAAAAACACAACTTCCATTACAACCTCTGGGAAATGGAAAAAGGTGGAGCTAAGACCAGATACCAGTGGAATATTGATGCAATCCGCACTCTAAAGCAGATTGAATCAGAAAACAGGCTTGCCACACCGGAGGAACAGAAAATTCTGTCGAAGTTTGTCGGGTGGGGCGGACTGTCACAGGCATTTGACAAGGAAAACGCAGGCTGGAGCAAAGAATATGCAGAACTGAAAGAACTTTTATCTGATGAGGAATACAGTGCTGCAAGGGCAACAGTAAACAATGGAACACATTTTACAGAAATGAATAAAGTACTTGTTCAGATGGAAAATGATTATGCCAATCAGGAGAAGTGGCAGAGCTACGCAGAGAACAATGACAGGGCAACCTTTATGTTGTTGTTTGAAAAGGATTTTCCGAATATGGCAGCAGACAGATATGAGCAGAATGACCAGTTTTTCAGAAAACTATTTGATGATCCGGATATGATGAAACAGGTAATGGAAACGGTAGGTTCTGTACTGTATGAGAGATTGAAGAAGAAATATATCTTTGATCCAAAGTCTGGCGTAATTGAAGAGGCGACACCGGAGACTTACGTAGAAGATACATATTTGACGAAGAAATAAGGAAGTGAAAACATGCAGTTAGGATGGATAGATTTTTCAAAAGAAGACCGGCAGAAGGCATTAGATGTGATCAACCTTCTGAGTGAACAGGGAGCAGTCGATGAACTTGGAATCGGCATTATTCGTGATGCTTTTGCAAACTATTTCTTTCCAGGAACATCTACCATCCAGACCAGAGCAAAGTACTTCCTTATTGTTCCATATGTGTTAAGAGAAGCTGTTGATGGCAGGTATGGAAAGGATGCAAATAGAGTTTTAAGAGCTATAGATTCTGCTGAAAAAGATTGTGGCATCAGATTGTTAGAAGCAGATCCCAAGGCAGAAGGTGTTATTGGAACCCGTGTATTACCAAAGCTGGGTAGCAAGAAAACCATCAGATATCTACTGGAATGGAATTCGTACCTTTGGAATATTCTGTGATTATGGTCTGTCTATACCGGAGTATGTTTCATTGGCGGTAAAGCTAAAAGAACAGAAGTCTGTCAGCCGGTTGGGAAATAGAAATGATGATGCAGAGGAAAATGATAAGGATGATTCGGATGCAGGAGATATCGGCAATATTAGATTCTGGAATCTTCCGATTTATCATGATGATTGGAGAGACAACCTTACAATAGAGCTGACGCAGGAGGAAGCATTCTATCTGGATAAGCAGATTCAGAAGTCAACGAAAGGGTCTCTTTTGGAATATGTATTGAAAAATCGTATTGATTTGAATGAATATGATGATTTTGCTTCTTTAACGGCTGAACTATCGGAAAAAGTAGGTGAAAAGCTGGCATATATGATGAAGCTTGCCTGCGATTTTAATAATCTGGTGTATATGGCGAGAGTAAGATACAATGTCATGCTTTCAGAAGACGAGAATACATACGCAAATGATGAATGGAGCAGGTTGCTTCCGGATATAAGGCATAATGCGACAGTAGATCTGGATGCAGTGTTTGGAGAATTCCAGTTGATCAATCCAAGGGCAAAGAGCTTTCTATGTGGGATACAAGCAGCATTTATTACATTAGATATTGATATGGCTGATGAACTGATTCGCAAGAGGGAACGGAGCCTGAAAGGAGCAGCCAGAGCGAAGTTAAGCAGAACAAAGGAATTTGATCATTCAAAATGGGTAGGCGGTGGAATGCTCGATTACAGATTCTCGAATGCCAGAAGAATTGTGAATGACATCTATGCCGGGGAGGTGAGTGCTGATGTTTAGACCGGATTCAAACCGAGATAGAACGGATTACAGCGGTATTTTGATGCCTCCGGACGGATATAGATTGGACAGAGCAGTAGGCACTACATATTCACTTGACCTGGAAGCACTCACAGCTGTGGCGATATGTCTTGGATTATCTGAAGAAACAGATAGTAAGCTTATGCAAAATCCAATTGGTATGCTGAATGCATTGCAGAAGGTATCAGATAAAATCGTGCTGTTTTGTGAAGCAGGACAGATTAAAGTGCCAACAAAACCGACTGCACTATCTATTTTATTAGAGAAAATGGTAGTAGAGGTCGCACTGCCAAAAGATAGACAGCTTGGTCGATATCCGTCATTTCATCCGAAAACATGGGTATTAGCATATGTAAACGCTGATGGAGATAAAAAAATATCGTTTTGTGGTAATGAGCAGAAATCTGACTTTTGACAGGAGCTGGGATATCAGCTTTGCAATGGATAGCAGTAAAAATGTCAGACAGAAGAAAAAGACTCAGCCTATCTGTGATTTTCTGGATTATCTTGTAATGAATGTGCATAATACCAGCAATAATGCCGGAAAGAAAAGAAACCTGATTCGTGGATTATGTGCAGACATTAAGGATGTATCCTTTTCACTTGATAGTAAAATATTTGGAGAGGATTTTGAAGTGCTTCCACTTGGTATTGGAAAAAATGCTTACCGGATGCAGGAGGATATCCTATTCTGCAAGGAAAGAGGAAATGCCAATTCGACATTTAATGAGCTTGTAGTGATGTCTCCGTTTTTATCAGAAAGTGTGATTGCAGAT
>ENA-OQIO01001703-OQIO01001703.1-human-gut-metagenome-genome-assembly--contig:-NODE-1703-length-10511-cov-1.303255_pt1 | contig 10511 bp, 18 predicted proteins | sample MGYA00242573_ERZ504737 | MGnify/ENA primary metagenome ERZ504737 (study PRJEB26092, sample SAMD00036203) | human gut metagenome | host: Homo sapiens | study: EMG produced TPA metagenomics assembly of... | reverse complement strand
GTCAGTTCCGAGTACATCTGTCCGCACTCCCATTTCCCGGCAGACATCCGTCATCAATGACCACATGAGGCTGTTCCAGGTGCTACCGCTCCCTCATCAATGCTTAGGGAATCATCCGGCACCAGAGAATCCAGATCCACGGTCCGCACACTTCCCGTACCACCGCACTTCGGACAGGCTCCCTGGGAATTGAATGCCAGTTCTTCTGCACTGGGAGCATGCACCTTTGCTCCGCATTCGGGACACAGGATCTCCTGCTCCGCCGCTACTTTCAGGGTCGGCGGCACATAATGTCCGTTGGGGCAGCGATGGGAAGCCAGACGGGAATACATCAGACGCAGACTGTTCAAAAGTTCCGTGCCGGTTCCGAAGGTACTGCGGATCCCCGGGATGCCGGGACGCTGATGCAATGCCAGCGCTGCCGGAACATAGAGGACTTCATCCACCTGGGCTTTCGCCGCGCCGGTCATACGTCTTCTGGTGTAGGTGGACAGAGATTCCAGATAACGTCTGGAGCCCTCCGCATAGAGGACGCCCAGCGCCAGTGAGGATTTTCCCGATCCGGATACTCCGGCGATCCCCACGATTTTGTGTAAGGGAACATCCACATCGATATTTTTCAGGTTATGAACCTTTGCACCTCTTACCTTGATATGCTTTGGTTCATTGGTTTCGTATTCCATGACAGCATTCCTCATCTTTTGATTTCATTTATTAAAACAGATCCAGCATATTGTCCAGATAGATTTCTTCTCTGACCTGCAGCTGGTACTCCGGTTTCGTCATATAATACAGTAAAAATTCCAGAACCAGTGCACTGCCCAGTCCCCGGCCCTCGATCTTATAATTGGAAAATCCCATGGGCAAGTAGATCTTCTGAATATCTCCCACACTGATAAATCCGGGATTTTTCATAACTTTGGAGAAACGATAGCCCTCCTCCGCCCCCGGTGAGGTACAACTAAAATCCGGCTCCTCTCCCAGATTCCTGTGGCTGACGGCTTCGTAGCATTCCTTCCTGTCCTTGCAGCCAAAATAGCAGCACTCATTGCACAAAAACTCCACTTTGTCTTTCTGTGATTCTGTCAGCGTATTTAATTTTTCATAAGCCTTGTTCAGGCGGAAATCCGGTACGACGTAGCGAAAATCTTCTCTGTCTGTTTCCTTTTTTAATGCTTCAAAATCCGTCAGTACTTTTGTGGTGGAGGATATCAGATAAAGTTGCGGATAATGACTTTTCAAATACTGTAACAGCAGTTCCGAATAGACGATCACGCCGTTTTCCGGCTCTGTATTTTCCGCAAACAGGGCACAGAGTTCATTGCATTTTCTGTCGGAAAGATGTTCCTCGCGAAGAAGAGAATTACTAAAGGTCAAACGAGTTGAAATGCCGTATTCCTGTAACAGTGCCAGCACTTCTCCTGCGTCGTGATCCTCCAGTGAGACCCGGCCGCCTCCCCAGATGCAGTCCGGCGGGGCTCCGTAGATGGAACCGATGTCGCACCAGTCGTAAAAATATTCCCGATGCTTCCGAAACAACGGCAGGAACATTCTGTATAATTCATAGAATTCAAACAGACCGGGAAGATGGTAATGGGCTGTTTGTTTATTCATGTTTCTGCTTCCTCCGTATTATTTTTCATATTCAAAATATTTCAAAAATCCCCATTTAGAAAATGTTAAACAGGGATAACCATAGGTATATTATAGCCTATCCAGAAAAATGAGACAATTGAATATAATTAAAATTCCGGCGACCACCTCTCTGGTAATCGCCGGAACCACGTTTATTTATTTTCCCCAGACTTCCTCCGCCACCTCTTTCACAAGTCGGAGTTTTGCCCACTGTTCTTCCTCGGTCAGCTTGTTGCCGATCTCGCAGGAAGCAAATCCGCACTGGGGGCTTAAGTATAATCTTTCCAGTGGAATGTATTTTGCCGCATCATGGATTCTGTCAATGACAAGCTGTTTGTCCTCCAGTACGGGAGACTTGGTAGTGATCAGTCCCAGAACGACCTTTTTCTCCCCGGATACCTTGGCCAAAGGTGCGAAACCGCCGGATCTCTCATCATCAAACTCCAGGAAATAGGCATTCACATTCTCTTCGCCGAACAGGATATCCGCTACGGAATCATAGGCACCCTGCTTGCGTAGGTGGAATGGAAATTACCGCGGCATACATGGGTGTTGATGATCATATCCTTCGGTGCATTGGCGATCACCTTATCGTTAATATCCTTGTGGGCTTTCTGGAACTCCACAATTCCCTCTCTGGTGGTTCCGTACAGGGTATGACCGATCTTGTCTGCGAACATGCCCCAGGTGCAGTCATCCAGCTGTAAGTTCCGGCATCCTGCCGCATAGAGATCATCGATCACTTTTCCGTAGGCCGCCACGATGTCATTTACCAGTTCCTGCTCATTCGGATAATGCTTCTCTGTGCAGCCTCGGTTAAAGGGCATGGTAAACTGTGCCAGAAACTGGGCGGGAGAAGGTATGGTCTGCTTTGCTACGGTTTTTTCATCCTCTAATGCTTTTACAAACCGGAAATGATCTACAAAAGGATGCTCCCCGGTCAGTCCGATCTTGCCTACAATATAGGTATCATCCACCATGCCGCCTCGCCGTGGAACGGAAGTCCCGTCTTGGTAGGGGTATGGCCGATGCCGTCGAATCCCCCACATGAAATCCAGATGCCAGGTGGCTCTGCGGAATTCACCCGTCTGTGATCACATGATAGCCCAGCTCTTTGATCTTGCTCACAAGCTCTGTGATGGCTTCATCTTCCACTTTCTTCAGTGCCGCAGCATCGATCTTTCCTTCATTGAACTGTCTTCTTGCTTTCTTCAACTTCTCCGGTCTTAAAAAACTTCCTACGAAATCATAACGAAAAGGTGTCTGTAAATTGCTCATTGTCATTCTCTCCATTTCTTTGTCGTTTTTTGAATTGTCCTCATTATAAGAGAAATGATGAAATCCGCAAAATACGTAAAAATAAGGGTTGTCCATAGTTTAAAGCTATGGGCAACCCATTCATCCTAAATACTTCTGCAGTGCTTCCAGGTAGGTAGTACCCAGTCTGCTGAGCATTCCTTTTCTGTGTGTGATATAACCGATCCGCATGTCACTCTCATCTGCCAGTGGCACGGCGATAATATCTTTTCCGTTTAATTTTTTATCGATCACGCCGCTGCACACGGTGTAACCGTTCAGGCCGATCAGCAGATTGAACAGTGTCGCTCTGTCCCGCACACGGATATTTTTCCTGCGTTCAAAATCAGAGAAGATTTCCTCTGAAAAATAAAAGGAATTGTGCTCTCCCTGTTCAAAAGACAGGTACGGGTATTCTTCCAGTTCTTCGTTCGTAATTATGCTGTTACCCGCCAGCGGATGTTTTCTGCTGATAAATACATGGGGACTGGGCAACAAACAACTGGTGGAATTCCAGATCATGGGATTTCAACAGCTTGCTGAGTACCGCTTCATTGAAATCATTCAAAAACAGGATTCCGATCTCGCTGCGCAGACGCGCCACATCTTCTATGATCTCATAGGTCTGTGTCTCCCGCAGGCTGAAATCGTATTCTTCCTGCCCGTACTGTTTGATCAGTCCACGAATGCGTTGACGGCAAAGGAATAATGCTGGGTGGATACGCAGAACTGTTTTTTGCCCCCGGGATTTCCCTTGTATTTATCCTCAAGGATCGCCGCCTGCTCCAGCACCTGTCTCGCATATCCCAAAAAGTCATCTCCCTCTTTGGAAAGCGTGATCCCCTTGTTGGTCCGGTTGAAAATAACAATATTCATTTCCTTTTCCAACTCGTGGATCGCGTTGGTTAAACTAGGCTGTGAAACATATAGCCTGTTGGCTGCTTCCGTGATGGTGCCGGTCTCTGCTACCGTTATTACATACTTTAATTGCTGAAGTGTCATTCTTTTCCCTATTTTTTATCCTTTTTACTTTCACCGTAAATGGCGACAGCAACGCACAGGATCGCTGCTGCAATCGCCAGCCAGAATGCCAGATCCATATATTGTTACTCCCAAAGTTTTCAAAATCTCTTCCTAAGGTTAGTACTCGCTAACCTCCGTGTCAATCATTCTTCCTTTGGGAAACAGGATTTATTCTCAGACAATATCTTTCAGTTCTTCCTCTTCCTGGCATTTCATTTTCTCGATTTCTTTTTTATTGATTTTCTCTGCTATAACAGAAATTACCGCCGTTCCGATGATAAGTATCGCAGCCTCTAATCCGGTGTTTTCATAATCCACAAATAAGGATACTACAAACATGATAAGTGAGGTAACGATCAGACCAGCCTCTATGTATTTTAATTTTTCCCGCCAGCGCTGCATCATAAGATCAGTCCCTCCCTTGCATCCACACCAGTCTCCCTGCGGTTCAGGTAATCAAACGAAATCATCTTATGTTTCACATAGAGCCGCTCGAGTGTCATAATGGGAATCTTGTAAGAATCTCCCCGTTCTTCCCAATATCCCACGCCGTCTTCTCTCTCCTGCTCGATCAGCATGTGAATGTACGGATCTTTGTCGGTGTAGCAGATGTAGAACTTTTTCAGGCTTCCCATAGTAGGCGTGACTGCGATCTCCACATGGCCCGTCCGGTATTTCGCCAGCCACTTGATGGCATATTCGATCTGGGAAAAATCCGTGACGGTCTCCACCTTATCCCCGTAAGTTAAGGTGAATGTGTAGGTCAGAGACTTGTCGATCTTATACTTGGTGTATTTCGTTTTCTCCTTGTGGTATTTGACAGAAAAGTGAACACTAATCACAAAGATCACCAGACCCAGCAGAAACATGATAAGCGGCGGCAGGATCTGCTTCTCCTTTGTCGCACCGCAGAAATAAATAACCGGGAACACCATAAATACCAGTCCCACCATAATAAGACCGGAATAAAAGGATTCCCAACTCCTTTTTGTAAACATATTCTCCCCACTCCTTTGTATTATTTTCCACCATAGTAACACAAGAGTGGGGCTATCGTCATCTTTTTTAGAAAAGAATGTCCTCCGGCCGGATCTTATCTTTCTCCGTAATGGGACGGATCACCCGGCAGGGAACGCCTGCTGCAATCACTCCCGCCGGAATATCATGGGTAACCACACTTCCGGCGCCGATCACAGAACCCGCGCCGATGGTTACACCACCGCAGACCGTGGCATTTGTTCCGATCCATACATTTTCTTCCAGCGTGATGGGTGCAGAAGTACCGATTCCCTGACTGCGCTGTCCCGGGTCAACCGCATGTCCGGAGCAGGCCAGACAGACGCCGGGCGCGATAAATGCACCCGCACCGATATTGACGGGTGAGGTATCCAGAATGACACAGTTATAATTGATGACTGTAAGTCCGTGGGTATGAATATTAAATCCGTAATCGCAGTGAAAATCTGGTTCAATGCCTGTCATCGGATGACAGGTTCCCAAAAGCTCCTGTAAGATTTCCCGCCGCTTCTGCTGTTCCTTCGGAGCTGTCCGGTTATATTCCCAGCAAAGCTGTTTTGCCCGGTTCTGTTCCTCTCCCGGGATATTTTCATAGCCACTGGCATAGGCCGCAGGGCGCTTCATAATGTCTATAACGTTCATGTTTTACGCTTCCTCGCTTTTTCTTTTCCCGAAACCTCACAATTTACAGTAATGTCACCATTTCTCCTGAATGATAATATTCTGCCAATGAAATGTATTTTCATTTCTTTCCACAAATCGCCATTTTCGATTGGGATTTTCCAGAACAGTTCCCGTCAATATTCCATTTTCCATGGTAAAACACAAATTTGTAAATTTACTCTTGCATGCATATACCATATCATAGCAATGGGTCTTTGAATTATATATTCTAGTCCGACACCATACTCACCATCCGGCTGTGGAGAAGTCTCCCTCGTCGCTCTGGAAGGACATATGAACATATCTTCAATACCTATCCCGTTCAATACCCGTCTGAAGATCCACTCTCCTTTTAACTGGCGCTGCGGCCTGCTACGATCACCATCTATAAATTTATCTTTATAATCAAATTCCCAATCACCCAGCAATGGTGCAAACCAATCATATTCCTCCGGAATAGTTTCTTCCGATCGTCCATATAAAGCTTCTATAAAGCTATCCATATCTTTATACCTTCCCTATATCTGCGTCATATTAATCCTGCAATGATCGCCCTCACATCTTTTATCCCCGGAAGCAATCCTCGACCTGTTTCACAATCGTTTCATCCAGCCAGCCTTCTTCGCCATATCCCACAGGATCTCACAGGCTTTTTCGTGAGACATGCCCTGTTTATAGGGACGGCTTTCCGTCAGTGCCTGATAGATATCTATGCATGCCATCATGCGCTCCTGTGTGTTCAGCTCTGCGGCAGTCTTGCCAAATGGATAACCGGTTCCGTCCAATCGTTCATGGTGAAATGCCGCCCAGTCACGGATCTCGTCAAAATCATCAATGTCCGACAGAATATAGTAGGTATATGCCGCATGATGCTTCATCACGGCAAATTCATCTTCCGTGAGTCTTCCCGGTTTCTCCAGTATCTCATTTCCTACCGCTACTTTTCCGATGTCGTGCAAAGCGCCCGCAAGTACATTTTCTGCACGGTTTCTTCATCAAATCCCATATAGCGGCTCAACCGTTTTGCATCCTCTGCTACACCGATGGAATGGGTACTGGTGAATGGAGATTTGTAATCGACGATCTGTGCAAAAAAGCTTGCCAGCTCCTTGATCTGTGCGAAGCTTAGCTCCTGTTTGATGCGGGGGATTTTCTCCCACAAATTTTTCTCAAAGCTATCCTCTCCCAGCGTCAGAAAATGCGGCAGGGAAAACGCCTGTAAGAAAGCATCCACACATTCCTTATCCACAACGGTTCCTTCATTTTTGTGAAGATATCCACAAGCTTTATTGAAAATATCCTCCGTGAAGCCCTTTGCACCGTATGCCCGGTCCAACAGATCGCTTAAATGAATGATGCGAGAAAAAAGCGGAATCTCTTCCCATGTTTTTCCAAACGGTCCACTCCCATTGGCATTTTCATGGTGATACAGAATTACATTCTTCACATCCGTATGGAAGGGAAGTCTCTGTATATTTTTTTCACCCAGGTACAGTGAATTCCTACCTGAGAAGCTTGCGGAACATTTGCAACATCCTTATGTAATTCTTCCTGAATATACTGTGTCAGTGCATTATCATGAAGCAGGGCACATGCTGCCAGATCCTGCAGGCTCTCATCGCTGATCCCCAGCTGCTCTGCCATGCAGACACTCATGTATGCCACACGCTTCGCATGTTTGTCAGACACATGTACCAGTTCTGCCTCCACACAGTCCAAAGCATACGAACAGGCTGACAGTAATCCTAAAACATCCAGTAACATTTCTATTTCTCTCCAATCTATTTATAACACACCTATTATGACAATGATTTATGTGAAAAGCAAGCATATCCCAGATAATAAATTATATCAAAAAGGAGCATCTCCCGGTACTGCAGAGTTGCTCCTTCTTACTGTCCATTGATCGGATTATGTTAGCTATTGATCCTCTTAATTACTTCTTCCATTACAGGCATCGCAGGTATTGCTCCTTCTCTCTCAACACATAGGGAAGCCACCGCATTTCCAAAGCGGACACATTCTATCATTTCCTGTAAAGAATATTCTTCTATACGCTTACCGGATTCACAAATCTTATATAAAAGCCCTCCCATAAAAGAATCTCCGGCCACCGGTGGTATCCACAACTTTGCTGGAAATAACCTGAAACATATGCTTCCTGCTGATCCTGCAGATATACAAACGATCCTTTTTCTCCTAAAGTAATGAGTACTATTTTTGCGCCATACTCTGTTATGGTCTCTGCTGCTTTCCGAACATCCGTACAACCTGTTAATAGCTCAATCTCTTCTTCTGATACTTTAACGATATCTGCATATTCTAAAATACTTCTCATCCATTTACAGGCTTCTTCCTGTGAATCCCATAAACTGGCTCTGTAATTCGGATCATAAGAAATAATTGTTCCATTATTTTTCGCAGCTTTTAATGCAATAAACTCTGCATTTCTGGATAGTTCATCTGTTAACGACAAAGAGCCTACATGAAGAATACGGCTTTGGCAGATGATATCTTTCCGTATTTCCTCAGCCTTCAGACCGATATCTGCTCCGGGTTTTCTAGCAAACGCAAAATTTCGTTCTCCGTTATCTGCCAGTTTAACAAAAGCAAGTGTTGTAAAATAGTCTGCATCACTTATTAATCCTTCGGTTGAAACACCGCATTTATCCAAGGTTTCCTTTAAGAAATCCCCCAGGAAATCTTCTCCTATTTTTCCGATAAATGCTGTCTGGGCACCCAGCCGTTGTGCCGCAACCACAACATTAGCAGGTGCGCCTCCCGGATTTTGTGTATAAGACAATGTTTGTCTTTCACTCTTCTTTTTCCGGTAAAATCAATCAATATCTCTCCCAGAGAGGTAATATCATAATGCCGTTTTGTCCTATATTTTATATCTACGCCTATATTTCCTTTGTGGGTATAATTTTCCTGTATAGCGATACAAACCATGCTCCCACAATAATGTAAATGTATTTCCGTCTATGAGGATATCAATATCTGTTTCTTTTTCCATCATTTCACAGGGCACAGTCCGTATACCATATCTGGAAGCTCTGTCTGCCCGGTTATAATTCACGGTCATTTCTTTATTCGAAGAATCAAAGCATATTGTCACTGTATGTCTATCTGTATCATATAGATCAATACACAACAACTCTCCATCTCCCGGCAGCTTTCCCTTCAGTTCTACCATAACCGGCTCACTTTGCGGTGGTATGTTTTCACCGGTCCAATGTTTTTCCAATGTTCTGCTGAAGAGCTTCATCTCAGCTTTCACTTTATCAGCCACTTTTGCGCACAAGCGCCTGTTATCATCTAAATACCACACTCGTGATACATCCAGTATTCCACGATACCCCTCCTCCGGACCGAAATCCCGGATCCAGGGCATCCACAGCCAGCCGCCCAGCCAGGCAACAGACCGTATTTCCCCATGCAATACCGGATATGTCTGTGCTGCATAATAATGAGTTCCAAGATCCAAAGTTCCGCTTATCTCTTTATGGAATTCACATTTGTCAAAATCCACCTGTCCGGACAGATACAGCGTCGTTACACTGTCTTTTTCATACATCGGCGAAGTTGTCAAAAACCAGACATCATCAAGGCAGAAGGCATCCGGACATTCAAACATTCTGCCTCACCGGCTCTGCTTCGTACAAAATTCCGCTATACGCCCAATGGTACAGATCGGTAGAAGAGAACAGATAAATTCTTCCGCAGCTGTCCGGATGTTCAATTCTTCCGGTGGATCCTCCACAGATCATTCTCCATTTCCCTTGTGCAAAAAACACCTTGGGATCTCGAAAATCTCTTCCTCCCTTTTCCGGGACTTCTTTTATCAGCGGGTTTTCTTCTGCCTTTACGAAATGTATCCCATCCTTCGACACTGCCAGATTTTGCGTCTCAAAAATACCGGTTTCATCTTCCGTTCTTCCTGTATAAAATAAAAATAGCTGATCATCATGTACAACAACCGATCCGGAAACATCCGCCGTTTTATTCGTTATCATAGGCATGTCGGGGACCAGTGCCGGTTCCAATTCTTCCCAGTGTATCAGGTCCCGGCTTACCGCATGCCCCCAGTGCATACTGTCCCAGTTATCATGGTACGGATTATACTGATAAAATAAATGATATTGTCCTTTAAAAAACACCAAGCCATTAGGATCATTGATCCAGCCTTTCTGTGGTGTAAAATGTAGGGATGGCCTTACGATATCTCTCATTTTCTTATCCTTTCACTGCTCCTGCAGTCATACCACTTATAATATACTTCTGCAAAATGACATAAAATACCAATTCAGGAAGCATGATCATCAGACTCGCTGCAATGATCCCACTGTAATCCATGGAATATTGTCCTTTAAACATAGATGTCATTAATGACACGGTGTTTAAGGCATTATCCTGAATAAAGGTTGATGCAAACGGGAACTCATTGTAAATATAAACTGCATTAAAAATAATGATCGTCACGAACGTGGGTTTCATAACCGGAATCACCACTTTGGTACACAGCTTAAATAGATTGCAGCCGTCGATAATTGCTGCTTCTTCCAATTCTCCGGGGATATCTCTCAAAAATCCGGTAAACAGCAAGGTATTGAACGAGATGTTCACTGCAACATACGGCAGGATCAGTCCCAAACGGGTTCCAAGAATTCCCATCAATGAATCAATCCGATATACCGGAAACAGTAGTACATAAATAGGGATGCCAATCCCGATCAGCAGGAAAAGATACAATGTTTCCGATGCCTTATGGTTCCGAAAAACCATTCTGGCAATTGCGAACGAACTCATAAAAGTAAATAAAATGCTGAAAAAAGTAGATATTACTACCAGTAAAATCGTGTTAAAATACATTTTGG
>ENA-OQIO01001702-OQIO01001702.1-human-gut-metagenome-genome-assembly--contig:-NODE-1702-length-10516-cov-2.254885_pt1 | contig 10516 bp, 14 predicted proteins | sample MGYA00242573_ERZ504737 | MGnify/ENA primary metagenome ERZ504737 (study PRJEB26092, sample SAMD00036203) | human gut metagenome | host: Homo sapiens | study: EMG produced TPA metagenomics assembly of... | reverse complement strand
TGGCTGTCTGAGTGCTTCGATACATTCTGTTTTAAATTCCATAAATTCGTCCAGAAATAAAATGCCATGATGTGCTAATGTGATCTCTCCTGCCGTCGGCGTCTTGCCGCCTCCAAGGAATGCGGCTTTCGGGATCATTGGATGTGGCTGGCGAAATGGTCTGGTATCATCTTCTAAATACCGTGGAATTCCAGTGGCATCATAGATTGCCTGAACTTCCATCTTCTCTTCTTTTGATAGTTGTGTGAGAATGGTCGGGATCCTTCTGGCTGCCATTGTTTTTCCTGAACCTGGAGAACCAATAATCAATAGATGATGTCTTCCAGTGACCGCGATCTCCATCGCTCTTTTTAAATGTTGTTGTCCGATGATGTCACTGAAGTCTTCTTCTGACTCTTCCTTTTGATAAGTTGTTGCACTTCTGCAACTTTTTTGATGATATGTTCCATGAAATAGTCCAGGACATCCTGTAAACTGTCCATAAATACCACTTCGATATCTTCGATCCCTCTTAGAGAATTCTCGTCTTCACTTGCCGCAAAGAACTTGTGAATGCCTTGTTTTCTTGCTTCTAAAACGATTGGAAGACAGTTCCCTACACCTCTGATCTTGCCGTTTAGTCCTAATTCCCCCATGATACAGATGTCATCTAACTTGCTTGCATCGATTAAATTCAGGCATCCTAAAAAGGCCACGGCGATCGGGAAATCGAACGCGGTTCCGTTCTTTCTTATATTGGCTGGGGATAAATTAACGGTGATCTTCATCGACGGTAAGGGATGGCCGATGGAGCGCAGTGCTGATGCAACCCGCTCTTTTGCTTCCATGGATTCTTTGGAAAGATAGCCTACCATTGTAAAATATGGCAGGCCGTTTCTGATTTCTACTTCTACGTGGATGAGCTTTCCACTCACTCCACTGACGATTCCTGTGATTACTTCCTGATAAATAATACTCAACTCCTTCTCTTCTCAAAAAGGAAGCTGGTTTCAAAATGATATGGTTAGTTTATCACAAAAGTAATATTTTTACAATCTTGTTTATTCAAAACAATTGTGATTATTTTAATAATTTCTTTAATTCACTCATAAATGTGTTCACATCTTTGAATTCACGGTAAATGGCTGCAAATCTTACGTATGCAACTTCATTCAAATCCTTTAATTTGTCCATGACCATCTCTCCGATCACGGATGTTTCGACTTCTCTTGTTCCCATGTTATAGATCTTTGTCTCAATCTCATCGATCGCTGCTTCGATCTGCCCCATGGATACTGGGAGTTTGTGACAGGATTGTACGATTCCATTCCGGATCTTGTTTCGATCGTAGAGTTGTCGTGTCTTGTCTTTCTTGATGACACTCAACGGTTCTGTCTCTATCTTCTCATAAGTTGTAAAACGTTTTCCGCATTCGTCACATTGTCTTCTTCTACGGATCGCATTGTTGTCTTCTGCCGGTCTGGAATCTACGACTCTGGAATTCTCACTTCCACAATATGGGCATCTCATCTTCTTGTACCTCCGTGTTTTTACTGCTTGAAGTATATCATTTTTTTTGTAGAAAAGAAAGCTTTTCTTTTATTTCAGGCATTCTTTTTCGTTGATATCGACTAGAATCGTATCTCTGCCGATCCTTACAATGCATTTGTAGGGGATTTTGTAAACTTTATTCTTGCCAACGCATATGAGCATCTTCGTTGTTTTGGGAACGATCAGATAACAGATCTTACCCGTATGGATTTCAAATTCGAGGTCTAGGACAAAGCCTAAACATTCTCCTGTATTACAATTGATCACATCTTTTTGCCGAAGTTCGAGAAATTTCATGTCAGGAATCCTTTTTCTTCCTATTATAATAGTATTCTTTTTTTCCATGAATAGAAGCAGAAAAAAAAGCAGGAGATTCTGATCTCTCGAATCTCCTGCTTCTTTATTATTATAATGCTATAAAGAAAGATTAAGCTTCTTTCTTTGGTGCTGGTTTCTTAGGAACTAATTTCTTTCCTGTAATGATTCCTTTTGGACATTTACCTGCACATAATCCACAACCTACACATTTATCGTAATCGATCTGTGCGATGTTGTTTTCAACTTTGATCGCTCCAAGACGGCATACTTTTTCGCATGCTTTACATCCGATACATCCTGCTTTACATACAGACATAACGTTTTTACCGAATTCTTTAGAGCTGCACTGTACTCTTGTTTTCTTGTTTTCTGGTACAAGGTCGATCAATGCTTTTGGACATGTTTCTGCACATTTTCCACATCCTACACATGCTTCTTCATCGATGTGAGCGATTCCGTTCACGATAGAGATCGCATTTTCTGGACATACTGCTGCACAGCTTCCAAATCCCATACATCCAAATTCGCATCCTTTTGGTCCTGCACCTGGTACGTTCATCGCTTCGATACAGCTCTGAACTCCTGAGTACTGGTATTTGTCAGATGCTTTTTCGCAAGTTCCGGCACATTTTACGAATGCGACTTTCTTCACGAATTCTCCTGCTTCTACACCCATGATCGCACTGATCTTCTCAGCTGCAGCTGCTCCACCAACTGGACAGCCGTTCACTGGTGCTTCTCCATTTGCGATTGCTTTTGCAAGTCCATCACAACCTGCGTATCCACAACCACCACAGTTATTTCCTGGAAGTTCTGCACGGATGGCTACTTCCTTCTCGTCTACAGGAACTTTAAATTTCTCTGAGGCAATTCCCAGTAAGATTGCGATAAGCAGACCGGTTCCTCCGACAACAACCATGGCAAGTAAAATTGCTGATATATTCATCTTCTTTACCTCCTAAATAAGTCCTGAGAATCCGAAGAATGCGATTGCCATTAATCCTGCTGTTAACAGTGTGATAGGCATTCCTTTGAAAGATTCTGGGATGTTGTTGTATTCCATCTTTTCACGGATACCAGCAAGGATAACAATAGCGATCAGGAATCCTAAAGAGATACCGATACCATTGACTACGCTGGCGATGAAACTATAGTCGTTCTGTACGTTTGTTAATGCTGTACCAAGAACTGCACAGTTTGTTGTGATCAGTGGAAGGAATACTCCCAGAGATTCATATAATGCTGGCATAGATTTCTTTAATACCATTTCTACGAACTGTACTAATGCTGCGATTACCAGGATAAATACGATCGTATTTAAGTATGTTAAATCTGTTGGTACTAATAAAAATGTATAAATTAAATTTGTAACTGCTGATGCGATAGTAATAACGAAGAGAACGGCTGCACCCATTCCGGCTGCTGTCTCAACTTTCTTAGAAACTCCAAGGAAAGGACATAAACCAAGGAACTGGCTTAATACGACGTTATTTACCAGCGCTGAACCGATGGCAATTAACAGTAAACTTTTCATCTTAATCCTCCTTATTTGTCATCTACAGTTGTATCAAAAAAGCTTCTGGAACCGCAAGCGCTGTTTCCGCAGTGAGAACAATCTCCGCATCCACCACTCTGTGCTTCTCCGGCTTTTTTAGGTTTTTTGCTCTTAACTTTATTCTGGATCGCTACTAAGCATGCAAGTACGAAGAATGCTCCAGGTGCCAGGATAAAGATTGTGATTGGTTCGTATGCAGATGGCATTACCTGCATTCCGAAGATCTGACCTGCTCCTAATAATTCACGGAATGCTCCTAAAATTGTTAAGGCTACAGTAAATCCAAGTCCCATTCCAAGTCCGTCAAAGAAGGAGTTGATCGGTCCGTTCTTTGCTGCAAAGGATTCTGCACGTCCAAGGATGATACAGTTTACTACGATCAGTGGGATATATAATCCTAATGCGTCGTTAACTGCTGGAACATATCCCTGTAATAGGAACTGTACGATTGTTACCAGAGATGCGATAACTACGATATATCCTGGGATACGTACACGATCAGGGATAACATTTCTTAATGCGGAAATGATCATGTTAGAAAACATTAATACGGCTGTTGTTGAAAGTCCCATTCCTGCACCGTTGATCGCAGATGTTGTTACTGCTAATGTAGGACACATACCTAACATTAAGACGAAGGTAGGGTTTTCTTTTACGATACCATTAATCAATCGTTCCATTGGATTTGGTTTCATGTTTAATTACCTCCCTTCAGGCTCTTTGAATATGCCACACAGCTGTTAACTGCACTTGTGACAGCACGGCTTGTGATCGTTGCACCACTGATGGCATCTACTTTAGAATCATCGTTCTTACCAGATCCATCTTTTACAACTTCAAATTTGTCTGCTTTTTTGTTTTTAAAGTTACTCTTGAATTCTGGTTCTTTGGCTTTCATACCTAAACCAGCTGTTTCGCTGATGGATAATGTTTCATAACCATTGACTGTTCCATCATCTCTAACACCTACAGATAAAGATACATCTCCACCGTATCCTTCTGGGTTTGTTACAGAGAATACGTATCCAAGTTCTTTTCCGTTTTTGTCAACTGCTTTTACAACTTCAGAAATCGTGTTCTGTCCAAGATCATTTTTCTTTAAGACAGCTGCTACGTCTTTCTGGTCTAATTTTACTGTATCGAATTTCGCTGCATCTTTGAATACGGCTTTGTAAGCTTCCTGTTTTGTCTTTTCTTCCTGTGCGGCGATCGGTGCTTTTGTTACATTATATACGATACCTAAAAGGAGTCCTGCAATTAATGTGATCACACATAATTTGATACAATCCATTACGAGATTCTTATTCATTGCTCTTACCTCCTTTTTTTACGATTCCAAATGGAGTTGGTACTGTCACTCTCTCGATCAGTGGAACTAATAAGTTTGCAATGATGATTGAGTAAGATACACCTTCTGCCATTGGTCCGAACAGACGGAATAATCCAGTTAAAATACCAAGAACGATCGCATAGATGATCTTTCCGTTCTTTGTAATTGGAGATGTTACGTAGTCTGTTGCCATGAAGATCGCACCTAACATTAATCCACCACTGAAGATCTGTGCTGCCATGTAAGATAGATCAAATCCATGACCACCGAAGATCAGTACGAAGATTGCTACAACTGCAATGTAAACACATGGGATGATCGGAGAGATGACTTTCTTAAATACTAAGTATGCTCCACCGATGATCAGTAATAATGCAGATGTTTCACCAATTGTTCCAGGAACGAATCCTAAGAATGATTTCATAACATCTACGCTTTTTCCCTGTTCCATAACAGCAAGTGGTGTTGCTGTTGTTACACCATCATATGTAAATGTTGTCATTCTTGCTGCAAATGAGATCATTAAAGAAATCATCTTGCACCAAGGCTGGTTCATAAAGTTCTGTCCCAATCCACCGAACACCTGTTTTACAACGATGATCGCGAAGATTCCACCAAGGATCGGCATCCAGAATGGTGCTCCTGATGGTAAGTTTAATGCAAGTAACAGTCCGGTCAATGCCGCACTTAAGTCACCTACAGTGATTGGCTGTTTCATAAGTTTCTGGTAAATATACTCAACGACAACACAGGTAGCAACAGAAATTGCAACTGTCAGTGCCGCAGATGCTCCAAAGATATAGATACCAAAAATTGTAGCGGGTAGTAATGCGATGATAACATCTAACATAATCTTTTGTGTTGAGCCATTATCTCTGACATGAGGGTTGGCTGACACATGATATAATGTTTCGCTCATATGTATCTCTCCTTTATTTCTTTCTACGGTTAGCTAATACCTGTTTACGACCTGTCTTCATGGACTGTGCAAGGTTACGTTTTGCTGGACATACAAATGAACAAGATCCACACTCAACGCATTCTGCTCCATAAAGTTTCTCAAACTCGTCAAACTGATTATGATCTGCTAATACAGATAATTTTGCTGGCATCAGCTTCTGTGGACAGACGCTTACACATCTTCCACAACGAATACAATTGCTTGGTTGGTTCGCAGCAACTTCATCTTTTGTGAATGCTAAGAAGCATGAGAATGTTTTGACAGCTGGTACATCTGTTGTAAACATTGCCATACCCATCATAGGTCCACCAGAAATGATCTTCTCAGGCTGTGTCTTAAATCCACCGGCTGCTTCGATCAGTTCCTGTACGTTTGTTCCTGTACGTACTTTAAAGTTGCTTGGATTCTTGATCGCATCTCCAGTGACTGTCACAACACGTTCGTATAATGGTTTACCATCTTTGACAGCTTCTTTGATCGCTACGATCGTAGCTACGTTATCTACGATGCATCCTGCATCTGCTGGTAACATGCTGGAGTTGATGCTTCTTCCTGTTGTTGCATAAATCAAAGAACGTTCTGCACCCTGTGGGTATTTTGTCTTTAATGTAGCAACGCTGATTCTTGCATCACCTTTTACTAATGCTTCTACTTTAGCAATTGCATCTTTTTTATTATCTTCAATACCAATGATACCTTTTGCTTTTGGGAACATATCAAGTACGATATTTAATCCTTCAATTAAAAGTTCTGGTGTCTCCATTAAGATGCGGTAGTCACCTGTGATATAAGGTTCACACTCCGCTCCATTTACGATGATATATTCGATCGCATCTGGATCTTTTGGCGCTAATTTCACATGTGTTGGGAATCCGGCTCCACCAAGTCCTACGATTCCAGCTTCTTTGATCGCTGCTAAAACATCATCTTTAGACATCTGATCATAAGGTTTTGCCTCAAAGGCAGCCTCTTTGAATTCTCCATCATTCTCAATTACGATAGAGTTAACTTTTGCTCCGGCTGGAGTCATTCTTGGCTCGATCGCCTTTACAGTTCCTGAAACAGAGCTGAAAATATTCGCGGATACAAATCCTCCAGCTTCTGCCACCTTCTGGCCTACTAACACCTGGTCTCCCTTGCTAACGATTGGCTGTGCAGGAGCACCGATGTGCTGACCTAAAGGTAAAACAACATCTCCTTTTGGCAGGTATTCGGTGATTGGTGAATTCTTTGCAAATTCTTTACCATCTGCCGGATGAACACCGCCGCTAAATGTAAACAATGCCATTTTAAGCCTTCCTTTCTTCTTTACATTTTTTTCCATTGCGAAAAAAAGAGTTCTCATAAAATGAAAACTCCTTTGAACACAAGACTTATAATACCATAGTCTCTTTTATTTTTCAATGTTTTTTAACAATTTCTTTGCATTTGCATACAAAATTCTATGTTTTTCTTCAGATTTTTTAAGATTCTGAAATAATTTACAATTCTGGCTTTTATATTCTATCATTACGGATCTGTCCATTTCCATAAATAATAAATTTGCTGGTTGTCAGTGCATCTATCCATTGGTCCTCTGGCATGAATCTTCTGGGTACTGATTCCGATCTCTGCTCCAAATCCAAATTCAAATCCATCAGTAAATCTTGTGGATGCATTAACATAAACGGCTGCGGCATCGATCTGATTTAAGAATTCCTGTGCATTCTGGTAAGAATCCGTGACAATTGCTTCCGAATGCCCCGTATTATAATGATTGATATGTGCCACTGCTTCGTCAAAGCTGTCGACAGTTTTCACAGAAATGATAGAATCTAAGTATTCTGTTCCCCAGTCTTCTTCTGTTGCAGGGATGACCTGGTCATTTAAAGCACAAACTCTCTCATCTCCACGTACCTGTACTCCTTTTTCTAATAAAGCATCGATGATCGCTGGACCGTGACTCTCCAAGATGTTCTTATGTAATACTAAAGATTCACATGTATTGCATGTTCCAAGCCTCTGTGTCTTTGCATTGATGATGATGTTAACTGCCATATCTTTCTGGGCAAATTCATCTACGTATACATGACAATTTCCTGTTCCTGTCTCGATCACTGGCACTGTAGAATTCTTTACAACACTCTGAATGAGTCCTGCACCACCTCTTGGGATCAGAACATCTAAGTATTCATTTAACTGCATCATCTTCGTAGCTGTCTCACGGCTTGTATCTGTCAGCAGCTGAATGCTGTATTTTGGCATATTGCAGGATTCTAGTGCACTCTGGATCACATTTGTGATCGCAAGATTTGAATTGATCGCATCACTTCCACCACGAAGAAGGCATGCATTTCCTGTCTTAAAACATAGTGCAAATGCATCTGCTGTTACGTTTGGTCTTGATTCGTAGATGATACCGACAACTCCTAATGGTACTGTTTTCTTACCGATCAAAAGTCCATTCGGTGTTTTCTGCATATGTTCTACAGAACCAATTGGATCATGTAGTTCAGCTACCTGACGAAGTCCTTCTGCCATTGCTTCGATACGGTCAGGATTCAGGGATAAACGATCGATCAACGCCTCGCTCATATCATTGCTTTTTGCATTCTCTACATCTTTATAATTCTCACTTAAGATATATTCCTGATTCTGTACCAGACATTTGCCTGCTTCTCTTAATACTTCATTCTTATCTTCAATCCCTGCTTTTCCAAGAATTATCGATGCTTCTTTTGCCTGTTTTCCTAGTTGTTCCAACATTATGAATGCCTCCTTTTCGGTGCGGTTTGCATCTATCATCAATATGTTCTATCTAATCTGCTCTAGTTTAATCCTTTTGGTTTTAATGGAGTGATCGATCCATCTTCATTTTTGATACTTACATTATTAAGCTGTGCTCTTAAGTTTGCACGAACAGACTGGATGTATTCATGTCTTAACTTTCTCTGTTCTTCTTTCTGTTCTGGTGTTAACCCAATGGATTTATCCAGATTGTATAATTCATTAATTCTTTGAATATCTTTTTCTTTCATCTGTAATATTTCCTTTCTATATAATACATTGTTTTATCTTATTATGCCTTAAAATATGGGCGTTCTGTTAAATATTTCTTGAAATCAAAGTCTGGTCGTTTGTGTGCTAAGAATAATGTTCCGATCTCTTCTCCTGCAACAACTTTATTGACATTATTTAAATTATTGCTGTTTACGATCACCATATCTGCTCCAGCATCTGTTACGATATTGCTGCTGCGATCTTCGTTTCCATTCCGCCAGTTCCGACCTTAGTTTACAGCTCCTTTTGCCATTCTTCCGATCTTTTCATCTAAGACTGGTACTTCTGGGATCAGTTTGGCCAGTGGATTCTTGTGTGGGTCATCCGTATAAAGTCCATCAATATCTGTCAGGAGAATCAATAGATCACCTTGTACAACCGCAGTTACGACTGCAGATAAGGTATCATTGTCACCAAACTCGATCTCTTCTGTCGATACCGTATCGTTTTCATTTACGATTGGAATCACGCCGAGTTTTAGTAATTCTTCAAATGTATTCTTGGCGTTATATCTTCTCTCGTCATTGAGCATCGTCTCTTTTGTGATCAGAATCTGTGCAGATCCCTGATTGTATTCAGCAAACAGTTTCTGGTAAATCATCATTAACTGTCCCTGTCCTACAGCAGAACATGCCTGCTTCATTGGAAGGGATGTCGGACGGTTTTCTAATCCCAGGGCTTTAAATCCTACACCGATCGCTCCTGAAGATACCAAGATCACGTCTTTTCCGCTGTTATGTAAGTCTGTTAAAACACGGACTAATTTCTCTAATCGGAATAAATTGATGTTTCCTGTTGCTTTATGGATCAAAGAAGATGTACCTACTTTGACGATGATTCTTTGTTTATCTTTTAGTTTTTCACGATTATTCATTTTACATTCACTCCTTGAAAGGTATTTTACACTGTAACGAGGGCTTGTGCAACCTTAATTCCATCCATTGCCGCAGAAGTGATGCCGCCAGCAAAACCTGCTCCCTCTCCGCATGTAGATTCCTTGGATATTGCTCTCAAATCCTTGATCTCTCTCTATTCTTAACGGAGAAGATGTTCTTGCTTCAATTCCGCACAAAATCGTATCTTCTCGATTAAATCCTTTGATCTTTGTATCAAAATATTGCATTCCTTCCGAAATCGCTTCACTGACCGGTTCTGGAAGACAGTTTCTTAAGTTTCCAAAACTTGTCAATCCTTTGGTATTCGGTGTGATCTCGCCAAAGGATTCTGTAATCTTTCCTTCTCTGAAATCTTTTAATGTCTGAACCGGGATTCTTCCTTTTCCTTCGCTAAAAGCTTTTTCTTCCCATTTCTGCTGAAATCTTACGCCTGCTAATGCGTCATTTCCATCAAAATCCTCTGGTGTAACACTTGCGATGATCGCACTGTTGGAATTCTTTGCTGCTCGATCGTGATTGCTCATTCCATTGACCGTCAATCGTTCTGGCTCTGAGGACGCGTTGACCACGAAACCTCCCGGACACATACAAAAGGAATACACACTTCTTCCATTGTTTGCATGATATGTTAGTTTGTATGATGCAGCTGGAAGATCATATTGATCTGCTCCCTTTCCATACTGCGAATGATCGATCATCTCACGCGGGTGTTCCACACGAAGTCCGATCGCAAAAGCTTTAGGATTCATTTCCAGATCACGATCTGATAAGACCTTAAATGTATCTCTGGCACTGTGTCCCGGTGCTAAGATCGCTGCTTCTGTTTTTAATTTCTTCTTTATCATTGATGATCAGCCCTGTTAACTTTCCATCCTGGATCACGAAAT
>ENA-OQIO01001701-OQIO01001701.1-human-gut-metagenome-genome-assembly--contig:-NODE-1701-length-10519-cov-2.453618_pt1 | contig 10519 bp, 18 predicted proteins | sample MGYA00242573_ERZ504737 | MGnify/ENA primary metagenome ERZ504737 (study PRJEB26092, sample SAMD00036203) | human gut metagenome | host: Homo sapiens | study: EMG produced TPA metagenomics assembly of... | reverse complement strand
AAAGGTAAACTGGCAATTTCGAACGGAGGATGCAAGAATTAAATTGAATTCCTTGTATCCGACATTTACTACTGCATCTGAATAAGATGCAGTAGTAATGTTAAATATCAACGATACAGCACACTAGTGTGAAAGATCTTGGACTGCTTGGAGTAGACATAGTTATATTCAGAGCGAGCGATAGAGTCTTGATTGCGATCCCACAGCGCATCTAAGAATTCATCCCTACAGCAGCTACAAGGTTTGTACTTACGTCGAATTGGGAGCTTGAATGTGAGGAATGCCGGGAAATGCCGATTATCAGGTAGTAGCTCACAGTCGGATTGATGAAGGAGCTTGGCCTGGGGATCATAGAGCAGCTTATACGCAGAAGAACCTTTCTGTGCCATTGCGTCGTTGCCCCATCTTTTCGGCGGCTCAAGTAAATGCTTCTGCTCAAAGCCAATGCCCTGTGCAAGCAGTTGCATGGTTGCTACATCGTTGGCGGAGCAGTGTGCTGGAGAAGGCGTGGCGATATTGCGCGCCGCGCAGATCTTATAAGGGCTTCCAACAGACGCCTCTTGACCTGCTAAGTAACCGTAGATGTAATCACAGAGCAACACGACATGCTGAGTCATATCAGGAACACCGGATACCTTGGAGAACATATTGAACAGATCGCTTGCTTCCTGATGCCACCAACATATCGTATCCTCCGGTTGCAGCCAATGGCGGAAGGCATCTAATCCAGCATAAAGGCTTTCACCATTGAGGAACTGCTCCTTATTCCAGCCAGAAAAAGCCATATGCCCCCATTGCTGGAAGGAGAAGTCTTTCGGGCGAAATAACGTAGAAAGAGTATCAACCGTATTCCAATGCGCATCTACGCGGGCAGCGGCCAACTGTGTTGGCCAATGATTACCACGCTGATTCGAGATCCATTCCATATCAACGAGCACATACATCTTCGACACCTCCGGTAGTTCTTTCTTCGAACTCTACCGCAAGCATACAAGAAGAGGTGTCCGAAAGAACGGACACCTCGCAGCCTTTAGTATTATAGTCGAAGCGAAAGACACACCAATCTATGGGATAAATCATTCCCGCAGATTGGTGTGTCTTTTCATGTCATTCATGTGAAGTCATTTAGAATCTATTGAATTGCCCCTTTGTATTGTGCTACTGCCGTTCAACTCCGCTATCTATCAATATGCTGCTGTTCCGTTTGGTTATAGGATTTCGTATATCCCAAGTGATATTCCAACAGCAGAGTGTGTGGGACCATGTCAAAGGTGCTCACGCCCTCGACAGCAGTAAGGACTTGACCGCAGCACGATAACCGCAGTAGAAGCTGTGGCAGGCCGCCCAATGAACGCGCTGCTCCCACGCACACTCGATCGAGGTCAAATGCTCTCGTCGCTCTTCATCACCATCAATCTCGAGCTGCTCGATAAGCTTCTTGTTTTCGTCATGCATCTTCAAAAACAGAGTATGGCGCTGCATACCCGGCATCTCAAAGAGATCTTGCATGAGATGCTTTTCAAATCCATCGACAACAAGATCTTGATTGGAAAAGTGCTGGACGAACCCAGAATACAGGCCGGCGTTGAAAGCATACTGGGATGCATACCGCAGTTTTGCCTCGTAATTGGTTTTGATCTGGCTTAGGATCTCGTTCTCGGACTGCTCCAATGTGGTGGTGAAATAGTCCTCAGCCGCTGTGTAATCCTTTTCCTCTTCGGAAAAATCTGTTTGCGCCAGTACCTTGTATGTATCGAACAAATACTTTTGAAAAGCAGGGGCAAATGCGCGTTCTTTCATTTCCTCTAATGCGTTTTGTACTGTCATGTCTTCATCCCTCCGTACAGATTTGATACAATCGTATCAAGTGAGTACATATTACATGAGTGAAAGCGCGAAAACAGTCGGATTAAGGGAGAATGAAAAATAAAATTGCACCTGCCAGATCGACAGGTGCATTGCTCAAATGTGTTTTTTGATGATCGGGATCGAATTTAATGCCAACTCAACAATGGCATCTTCTTGCTCCTTCGTTAGTCCAGAGTTTTCAAGTTCCTTGCGAACTCTATGCTCCAGAGGAGAATCCGTCTTCCCAGCTAAGTAGTCGAGTGAAACGTCTAGAATATCCGAGATGCGCTCAATGAGCTGGAAACTTGGTGACCTGACTCCGTTTTCTATGTGTCGAAGTGAGTCTACAGCAATACCGATCTTCTCAGCGAGCTGTTCACCAGTTAGGCGGCGGAACTGCCGTGCAGTCCGAATCCGGCTGCCCATGATTTGCAATCTCGTACTCATTTGATCTTCTCCTACCTATCCTGTACTTTCTCACAGTATAGATGGATGGCAGAAAATCAGAAATGAGCATTATGGTATTTACCGTACTGAAATGGTACGTAAACGAATGACCTCCGGTACGACACATACCGAAGGCCATTCGCTTTAAGTCACATTTACAAACTGAGCCTCAATCACTCTACTCGGCGGCACAGAAGCAAACTTGTTCGTTTTTGCCCATGTGTTGTCCCCTACAGGCATCAAGCTGCCAGATGCCGCCAGCTCGTAGGTGCGCAGCATATCTTCAACCGACAAATTAGAAGTACGGGTGCGCGGAGGGGCAGCACGGGTCAGATCGAACAGGATCGCATACTGCTCAGGCCAAGGTACACCATAGAAGCGGCGAGGCGTCTTGCCGCTATCCCAACCGAGTTTTGTGCGAATGATGTGCATCAGCATTCGGTTACTTACGGTTGTCCACTTTTTCTGCCCCTTCAGATCCTCTGCGGTTCTTCCGGACATAAAAGGGAACGGCACATGGATCGTCTTTATCACACGCCTGAATAGCCAGAGTAGTGCCTTCGGAACTGATCAGGAGCCGAACATTTTCGGGGTATCCAAGTTCTGCCGCACTCAGATTATTAAAGCGAATAGACGATTGCGCAATGCGCGCCTCTGCTGCGCTGAATGTCCGCAGCGTCGGGTTCACAACGCGAAGGTCAGAAAGGCAAGCGTTCATATAATGCAGCGTTTCATCGTGCTTTTCCCTCCGACTCAAACTCATGCACCAACCGATAAAATGTCGATGCGCTGACGCCCAACTGCCTATAGCACTCGACAGCCGTGATTTCTCCTTGCTTCCACTTGGGGTAATAGATATCCCAATCCTTTACAGAACACTTTGGCCGCCCAAATTTGACACCCTTTAGATGCGCGGCGGCAATACCTTCCGCCTGTGCCTTCGACTTGGTATCAACTTCCAGCTGAGCGCCGAAAGATAGTACGGCGAGGACAATATCCGTGATTACACTACCGAGCAGATCTTTGTATCGGGTCGTATCCAAAATGGGCGTGTCCAGGACAACGATGTCCACACCAAGCGTTTTGGTAAGATATTCCCACTCGGTGCGAATTCCAGAGTAATTACGGCCAAAACGATCAATGCTTTTAACGACCAAGATATCACCATTACGCAAAATGCTATTTCGTAGCGACATGTAGTTTGTTCGCTCAAAACTACGGCCGCTCTGCTTGTCCACATAGATATCACGCTCTTCAATGCCGTACTCGAGCAATTCAAGGACCTGACGATCCTCATTTTGCTCAGCTGTGGATACACGAGCATATCCAAATTTCTTATTGCTCATGGCATTACTCCTTCGACCGGAACATACCCATGACACCACCGAGATCCGCAAGATCATCAGCGCCAGCGTTGGACTCTCCGCCTTTGGGGACGTGGGTTGTGATACAGCTTGGAGTTCTCCACTTGCGACCATCTCGCGGACAACATCTTTGACGATGCTCACCACCCAGTCGCGGCCAAACTCGTTGGCCGCTTCTGGGCAGCTTGTGTAATGCAGGACCGCATTGACGACTAGTTCGGACATGCTGCGTGGTCGTTGCCGCAAAATATCGAGTGCGCGTCGGTGCCGAAAGTCCATTTCATTGAACTGGAGCACAACACGAGGCTTACTATTACTGCCCATTCGACGCTACCTCACTCTGATAGAGGAGTTCATAGCCGCGTGCATTGGCATGAATATCTTCGATGAAAATGGGGAATGCTACTTTATTTGCTCTCTCAATCATTCCTCTCAGAAGGAGAGAGCCACCACCAGCAAACACGCATTTGCTGGTCGTTACATCGATTCCACGTTCGCGCAGGAAGTTATAGAACTCCGAAAGGAACTCTCCTGTCATGCTGCGAATCAGCTGTTGTACTTCACCGGGAAGGACGGTAGGCTGATTGCGAATTACTTCATCAATATCGCAGTCCTCTAAGATCCGGGCATAGAGCGCATTGCACTTGCTCGTAATGCTGTTGTAGAGGGTGATGACCCCCTTTTCAAAACTTTCGACCACCGCCAGGTCAGGACGTCCATTCCGCAGCTTGAGCACGTCAATGGTAAAGCCGCCAATGTCGATGATGTAGGCAACAGAATAGGTCTTGAGCGTACTGTACTGTGTTACAGCAGCCGCAAATGCCTGAGGGTAGCTGAGGACTTTGCTGATGCGGATCGAGTAGTATTTTCCATTGTACTCGAAGTCAATGGCCTCACGGCGCCGCAGAAAGTACTGCTCAAAGCGACTGTGGAGCTGTTCATAGTGCGCCGGGGGCAATCCAATCAGTAGTGTGATGTCAATCGGATCCAGCGTTTCAGCTGCCTTGCGCCGCTCCAGTTCCTTAGCGATAGCGAAGAGCGTCAGGACATAGAACCGCTCGTCTTCGGTTTTGTCGCGCAGATAAGAAATGCGCTGTTCTGTCAGCGTATAGTAGCGCCCGTTCCAGCAGATATAGTCCGTTTTGAATCCTTGTAGCCCTTCGGACGAAATCAGGCCGGAGGTGAAAAGCGCGTTCGGGGTCTTGATCGATTTATTGCCGTGATCGACAGAGATAATCATGGATTGGAACCTCCTCATTTCGTTTAACAAAGTGCGTGTGATGTCGCACTCGAAGCATCTAAAAGAAATTACGCATAGTGTTCTCATAGAACAACAACTACACTAAATGTTTTCCATTTAGGCATTTATGCCCAGTCTTTCAGAAGATCGTGGAGCTTTTTGAGCGCACCGTTGACAGATTTCAGCGCTGCGTTCATATGGCACCCTTCCTGACGGGCGATCTCACGGATCGTCATATTCTCCATCAGCATGTGGATTCTGCGCTGCTGGATCGGGGTAAGTTGCGCGATTGCTGCATACAGCGCAGCGACCTGCTCATCCCATAGCAACGTATCTTCCATCGGGTTCTGCTCATAAGACTTCGGCATTTCGAAAAGGTCTCGATTGGTGTCCAATCACGGTGATATACTTCTTTGCGATGGACGCGCTGCGTTTCATTCTGAAGAGCGCGCCATTCTTCATACAGCTCATCGCTGACGGGAATTTCCTGATAAATGCCATAGTAGTCTTTGATTCTGATAGTTTTCATTTTTACCTCCAAGTCGTTTCGTTTGCGGATGCGGACGAACAACTTGAAGGCGGGCCACGAGCCCGATTGCCAGCGCCGGACATGGATCATGCTCCCAGTCAAGGCAACAAAAAAGCCCGGCCACTCTCATTTTCGAGAATGGTCGGCTCTTTGTTCCGGTATTGGCTGGCGCACAAGGGTATGAAAAAGCCCCTCGGATCATAGACCCGAGAGGCTATAGGTGCTCCAGCATAATCCATTATACCTGCTGAGTCTCTACACTACAATTTCGTTTGGCTCTCAATTTCCTCCCGATTTTCTATCATGTTTTCTCTCATCTGACTGCCACATTGTCTCTCATTTGTCTCTCACGAGACTTCCACCTGAGCGGTGACGCTACCGCTTTGCTGCAGGTGCTCCCTGATGATCAGATCGGGGATTACGACACACCAGAGGTTTGCTGCATAGGCACGGATAGCGGGCTTGATGTGCCGATAGTATGTAGATGAGGAGATTCCGAGGTTGAGATATGCTTCCTCATTTGAGGTGCAGTAGACATCAAAGTACCTTGCCTGGAGGATGTTGAAATAGGTGCCTCCATTGGGCGGGGTGTCCTTCACGAGCACCAGGGCATCCTCCATGACGGACAGAAGCTGCATGGAGTGGCCCATCTCGGCAAGGCGATCGGCGATGCGTTTCCGGTCAGTGTCACGGTCATAGTCGATGGCCAGATTGATGAAGTCGGAGATGCTTTGCGTCTACCTTCATAGCACTCTTCTTCCATCTCACCGATGCGAGAGGCAGTCCTTCGAACGGCGGGGCCGTAAATCTGGAGCAGCGCCAAGGTCTTATCAATATCCTCCTCGGTGAGGGTACTGGTGATGTCAAAGGTTTTCAAGTAGCTCTGGAATTTACTCATTATTCGTCCTTTCTGCCAGGCCTCTTTAATGGTAAAAGTTGAAGGAGCCAAGAACTTTGGCATAGGCCTTGGACTTATTGTGGAGGATGCGCTTTTCGCCATCCGCCTTGATTTTACGATCTTTCAGGTAGAGATAGAGTGCGAAGGCTCCATTTTCCTTCACGACGATCAGGTCACCGTCATTGATCTCGGCTGCCCTCTGACAGAACAACACGCTGCCGGTGGAAATGCCGTGCTCCTGATAGCGATGTCCATCGGCCATAATGCAAAAACACTTTTTGGGAATCAGACCAGAAAATCCATCGATCTGGATGGAGCCATAGCCATTGCTCAAAACGGGGTGTCTGGTTGAGTCGTTTCAACTGCTGCGTTTATAGTCAATACCTCCTCAGTGATACATAACAGAGGGCATCTTGTATTCAACCTCCCGATGGGCAGGCATCTTCAGCCTCGTGGTGAGTGCGGCGAAATTGATGGCATGGAGGCCATAGCGGCGACGGATGTCTTCCATAGTGCGCTCCAGGATGAGACGCTTGTTGTGCTTGGTAAAGTCTGACCAGAGATCGAGCTGGATCGGCGTGCCAGACGGGATAAGGTCGATTGCGCTGATGGTCAGAGACCGGATATTGTTGTTCCAGGTATGCTTCTTGCAGAACAGCTCAAAGCCTGCCGCTGCAATTTCCGTGTAGCTCTGCGTTGGAAATGTCAGTTTTCCTTGGTATTCCCGTTGCGAGAGGGTGTTGTCGCGGACGCTGATGCGGACCCGTGTGGCAGCCAGCTTATTCTTCCGGAGCTTCAGCCCAACTTCCTGAGAAAGCTCCATGAAAACATGGCGCACTTCATCTTTCGAGAGCAAGTCATCCGTGCAGGTAATGCCGTGACCAACGCTTTTGATGGGGATTTCGTAGTCGCATGGCATAACGCGCGATTGATCCAGTCCATTGGCAAACACCCACAGCTTTTCACCATTGACGCCAAGCCGGCGAATTAGCATTGCCCGATCCGCTTGAGCCAGATCTCCGATGGTGCGGATCCCGTAGAGCCGAAGCTTTTCCGTCGTTGCTCGCCCCACATAGAGCAGGTCTGAAACAGGGAGCGGCCAGACTTGGTCTTTGAAGGATTCCCGCGTTATGACAGTCACGGCATCTGGCTTTTTCATGTCTGAGCCGAGTTTCGCGAAAATCTTATTGAAGCTGACGCCAATGGAAACGGTGAGTCCGACTTCTTCTTTCACAGTAGTCCGAATCTCGTTGGCGATTTCAAGCGAAGTTTTCTGCTGGAGAAGCGGAGACCCAGTCAGTTCAATCCAGCTCTCATCAATGCCAAATGACTCGACTTCCGGAGAGTATCGCAAATAGATAGAGCGGACAATTTTGGAGAATTTCAGATATTGTTCCATATGCGGTTCTACAATCGTCAGTTGCGGACATTTTTGCTTTGCCTCCCAAATCACTTCACCTGTCTTCACCCCACATTGCTTTGCCAATTGGTTCTTCGCAAGAACGATTCCATGTCGATCCTCTGTGCTGCCGCAAACCGCAATGTACTTTCCACGCAATTCCGGATGCAGCATACATTCAATACTCGCATAGCAGTTGTTGAGGTCACTATGCAATACAACTCGGCCTTCCATATTCGGCATACCTCCTGTCCATAACCTTCAAGAAATAGTTCCATCAAGTTCCTAAAAGTTCCTATTGACAAGTTCCAGTTCGCAGAATATAATGAACCTAAAGTTCCAACCAAGTTCTATTAAGTTCCGATAAGTTCTAATAACAAAATAGCAGGTCAGAAAATGGTTTGTCAATAGAACTTTCAAAAACTTTCCAAACCTGCGAGAGGAGACGGTTATGAAGACGACTGGTGAAAAGATTCGAGAGAGCCGCACGCATCTGGGCCTTACGCAAACAGAACTGGCCGATAAGATTGGTGTCACGCTGCGCACGATTACAAAATACGAAAAACAAGGTGTAATGCCTCGCGGTGTAAATCTTCAGAGGTTGGCAGAGGTGCTGGGTGTTTCCACGGCATATCTAAGCAACGATGAGATCGTAGATCCCAACTATGGACTTGAAGAGGCACCATACATCGAGAGCGCAAGAGCAGCCTATGGCCGTAAAGGAGCAACTGATGTAGAGCAGCTGCTGACACAAACGCGTGCTCTCTTTGCTGGTGGAGATGTCCCTGAGCAGGATAAGGAGCTTTTCTTCCAAGCAGTCACTGAGCGTATTTTGCTAATAAGCAGCGAGCCAGCGAGAAGTTCACCCGTAAAGACTACAAAAAGTAAGCAGGAATATTCTGAGTGTACGGATTTTTGGACAACCCTTGTGGTACTGTCAGGCTGTATAATAGAAAACTACTTTCTGAAGTGAGGCGAGTGGATTGCTGACGATGACGATTAGGCAGGAAGTAAGTCGATTGAAAATGAAATATCAGACAGATGACCCGTATGAGATCTGCGAGTATTTGGATATCCAGGTGATGGAACGTCCAATGGGAAAGAGTCCCCGTTCCTGCAAGGGCTTTTTCCTGGTTTCTTCTCGGTGCAAACTGATTGTAATCAACAGTGATTTGCCCGACAGCATTCAACGGATCATCATTGCGCACGAGCTGGGGCATGCAGTCCTCCACAGCGATTCTGCCATTAACACCTTCCATGAGTTTGCGATGTTTGAGGATACAAATCGAATGGAGTATGAGGCAAATGTGTTTGCTGCGGAGTTCATGCTCAGCGATGACACCGTCTTAGAAGCGCTGGAGATGCAAATGGACTTTTATCAGACAGCGAAGTGTTTGTATGTGCCACCTGAGTTACTGGACTTCAAGCTCCGGATTCTACAATGCCAAGGTGTAAGAATCATAGCTCCGTATATCGCGCATGGGGATTTCCTCAAGCGTGATCTGGAGCAGCCGTTGAGTTAAGTATGCTGCCAGGTGAGGCATATAAGGTCTATGTGAGCGTTTTTGTAGAGCATCGTTCGGATGGGACAATGCTGCCTAGGGAAATCATCTGGGAGGATGGCCAGAAATATGAAATAGACCGCGTGATCGATATTCGCCCAGCCTATGCTGCAAAAGCCGGCGGGCAAGGCGATCGTTACACCATCCAAGTCAATGGTGCAAGAACATATCTCTATTTTGAACGATCCACCAATCTAACGGGTAATACGATAGGCCGTTGGTTTGTGGAACGAAAGGTGCCATTGAGGGATCTACTTTAGAGCCCATGACATTGGAGAAACTTGTGAGGAGGGAAAAAAATGTATAGCGCTGCATTACAGAGGTACTATAACGAGCACGAGCATTTGCCATACACCTTTTATGCTCAGCCAAAACGCTTCACTCAGTATGCGATAGAAAAGAGAGGCGAGCTTTTGGCAACAGCGTATAACTATATCGAGCCGGATGCGAAAGGCGCAAGAGACTTCGTTGAATATTCTTCTGCCGACTTTACTGTAACGGATTTCCATTCTGCTGACCGAGTCTGCGTGGTTATGAGGCTTCCGGAACCTACAATGCCATTGCACTGTAAGATGATCGGCTGCTCCATTAAGTTCGATGGCAGTTGCCCCGTATGGCGTACAGTCGAGTTGACGGAGCGGGGTAGCTTTCTCCTATGTGGCTGGAATGCGGATCATACGCATATGGTAATTAGTGAGGTGGGTGCAGAAACGGAAGAATGTGTTCGGCGAATGACAGAGGAATTGAGCTTTCCAATTATGATTGATATAAAATCATTCAAGCTGTAACCCCAATTATGTGTGACAAACATGAAAAGGAGGAGACGCATCAGATGCGTCTCCTCCCTTTTGTAGTGGCGGAGCACTACGAACTCGTCTATTTACTTGCTGAACGCTCTCCACAGGAACGTGACGATCTGGGCGCGGGTGCAGTCATTGTCCGGCGCAAAGGATGTCTCGCTCATGCCCGTGGTCACGCCGTTCATGTAGCACCACGCCACCGATTCATACGCCCATTCGGCACATCGGTGAACGGCAGGTGGAACATCCACGCGCCCGTGAAGCCCTTGCCCTGCGCCTGAGCGCAGCGGTAGATCATGGCCGCAGCCTGCGCGCGGGTGCAGACGCCGTCTGTGCCGAAGGTCATCTCCGTCAGACCGGTGACGATGCCGGTGCTCGCCGCCCAGCGGACCGCCTCGGCATAATATGCGCCCTCGTCCACATCGGTAAACG
>ENA-OQIO01001698-OQIO01001698.1-human-gut-metagenome-genome-assembly--contig:-NODE-1698-length-10550-cov-4.572196_pt1 | contig 10550 bp, 15 predicted proteins | sample MGYA00242573_ERZ504737 | MGnify/ENA primary metagenome ERZ504737 (study PRJEB26092, sample SAMD00036203) | human gut metagenome | host: Homo sapiens | study: EMG produced TPA metagenomics assembly of... | reverse complement strand
CGTCCATCAGCACCAGTCCCTGCGCCGCCGCGCCGGTGGCACCCGCCAGCTTGCCGCCGCCCTGCAGCAGTGCACCCTGCACCGCTGCACCCATGCAACGCACTCATCCGGGTTCAGGCTATGGCTGGGTTCCTTGCCCAGCAGTTCCCGCACCTGCCGCTCCACAGCGGGCATCCGGGTGCTGCCGCCCACCAGCAGCACCTTGCCCAGCTGGCTGGCAGAGATGCCGGCATCCCGCAAGGCGTTCTGCACCGGGGTCACGGTGCGGGACAGCAGATCGCCGGTCATCATCTCGAACTGCGGGCGGGACAAAGCGATATCCAAGTGATGCGGCCCGTCCTTGCCCACCGTGATAAAGGGCAGGTTCAGCTGGGCAGAGGGCGCACTGGAAAGCTCCTTCTTGGCCTTTTCCGCTTCCTCCTTCAGCCGTCCCATGGCGGCGGGGTCGCGGGTCAGGTCGATGCGGTCAGACTTTTTGAATTCTGCCACCGCGTACTCCACGATGCGCTGGTCAAAGTCGTCGCCGCCCAGATGGGTGTCGCCGCCGGTGGCCAGCACCGTAAAGGTACCGTCCTCGATCTCGATGATGGACACGTCAAAGGTGCCGCCGCCAAGGTCGTAGACAGAATTTTCTGCGCGGCTTCGTTGTCCAGACCGTAGGCTACCGCGGCGGCGGTAGGCTCGTTTGGATGATGCGCAGCACGTTCAGCCCCGCAATGCGGCCCGCGTCCTGAGTGGCCTTGCGCTGGCTGTCGTCAAAATAGGCAGGCACGGTGATGACGGCCTCGGTCACCGGTTCGCCCAGGTAGCTCTCGGCATCGCGGCGGATCTTGGTCAGGATCATGGCGCTGATCTCCTGCGGGGTCAGGTCCCTGCCATCGATATGCACCCGGTGATCAGAACCCATGTACCGCTTGATGCTGGACACCGTGCGGCCTGAGTTTGTGGCGATCTGACGCTTTGCCGCGCCGCCCACCAGACGCTCGCCATCCTTGGTAAAGGCCACCACGCTGGGGGTGGTGCGCTCGCCTTCAGCGTTGGTGATGACCACAGGCTTGCCGCCCTCCACCACCGCCACGCAGGAGTTTGTGGTACCAAGGTCGATTCCGATCACTTTGCTCATAGTGCTTGTCCTCTTTTCTTCGGCGCAGAATATTTCCTTGAATATCTTACCGGTTTCCTATGACGATTTCTTAGAACAAATGTAAAGAAACTGTGTTTCAGGCGTTTTTATCGTCGGCCAGCAGCTGATCGGTCAGCAGTTCAGCCTCCCGCAGCCAGTCGGCAGCATCCGTTTCGCCCTCGGCCTGCAGGATCCGAAAGCCTGCACGGCTTCAGCCACCTGCAGCAGCGCCTTTTTGCGGGAAAGGTACTGGGTCTCGTACTGGGCAAGGCGCAGGCAGACCTGCGGGGTGTAGGCGATGTCCGGCACCTCCCGGGCAGCGCTCTGGGCGCGGCGGTAGTATTGCAGGGTCTCCGCCATCTCCCCGCCCGATGCGGCACAGTCATCCCCCAGGGCGATCATGGCCTGCACCTCCCCGGCCTGTGCGGCCTTTTTCCACATCCGCCGGGCCTGGGTCTTATTCTTCCGGGTACCCCGGCCATAATACAGGCAGTCCCCCAGGGCAGAAAGCGCCTCTGCGCTGCCCGCCTCGGCGGCGGCAGTGTAGCGTGCCGCCGCTTCTTGCCAATCCCCGGCCCGGGCGGCGGCGTGCCCGGCTTCCAGCTCCTGAGCGCCGGGGTTGTCGCTTCCCCGCTCCGATTTCAGCAGCCCGCTGAGCAGGGAGACATCCAGCGTGGCAGAGCTTGTCCACGGGTCCAGCACCACACCATCGATGCCGTCCGTTTCCAGCGCATACTCCATGGCGCTGCGCAGGCTGCGCTCCACCATGGGCCGGGTGGCGCTGGCCTTTTCCGCCTCGGCGTTCTTTACCGAGGTGAACAGCGGCAGATAGTGCCGCTCTTTCCGGGCGTGGAGCAGCCAGGGCGGCAGGCCCTCGGCCCGATCCTCCGGGATGGCAGATGCGCCCAGGGGGCGGCCCCGCTCTGGGGGTCCACCGCCGCATCCAGCGGCACCAGCACCTTGGTCTGCAATTCCAGCGCATAGTTCAGGGCGTTCATCAGGCTCCAGAAATGTTCCTCGTTCTGCTCCCGGTACAGCCGCGCCACGGCCTCCTCCACAAACGGGCAGCCTGTGCCCACCGGCCCGTACTGCGGCGCAGTCCGCTTTTTTCCGCTGCCCACCGGCCGGAAGCGCCGACCGCCCATGTTGTATGCCATTTATCTCACCCTTCTTTTTCATCAATAGGATAAGTATAGCAGGAATCCGCAAATTTCACAATATTTTCCCGCAGGCAGCCGAACGCAAAAACAGCAGGCGGCTGCACATGGCCGTCTGCTGTTCGGTTCACTCTTCTGCCGGTTTCTCCGCATCGTCCAGATAGTCCTCGATGCTGCCGATGCTGTACCGGTTCTCGTTGGCTTCCACGCTCCGTGCACTGGCATCGTAACAGGCTTCCAGAATGGGCATCACTGGCTGCTGGCCCTCTGGGTCAGTCAGATGTCCGATGGCCCGGGCCTCATAGTAGTTGTCGATGATCTGGTTCACGATCCGCTTGCGGTCACGGAGCGGAGTCTGCAGGTTGGCCAGCTGCTCCTGCCGGATGCCGCAGCTGTTGCTGCCGTGGTCACCGAACAGGATGTAATACTCCTGCTCGATCTCCAGCGGTGCAGCCTGATGCAGGTAATAATCCGCCAGTACCCGCCGCTTTTTCTCCGTGCTGAAGCCCTTGATATCCTCCATGCCGCGCGGAAAGAGTTCCGGATGCCGGATCCACATTTCATAGGGCCCCACCGGCAGGTGCAGAGTATCGAATACATCCAGATAATCCTCCAGCGCAATGCGGATCTCGCCCCGCTCCCATTTCTGAATGGTGCGCTTGTCCCGCCCCAGCATATCCGCAAGCTCCTGCTGGGATCTGCCCGCCACGTTCCGGGCAAAGGCAATGGCTTCCCCGATTCGGTTCCGGTAGTTGGTCATATTCTTTCCCTCCTGACACACACTTGTCCACCAGGCATTCCAACGTCTGGCGACATAAAATACTTTCCTCTGATAAAAGGATAATGGTTTGTCCCGCCTTCTGTCAAGAGTTGCAAATTCAATCACTTCACGTCAAATTTTTGTCAAATGTGTCATTCAAGCCGGACAGCCGCCTTTTTTGCAGAGATTTCGCCGCTCTGCGGGGCATCCGCCCCCTGTCTTAAACAACGTTCGGGCCATTTTGTCCTTTTTCACCTGCCGGAGCAGCCGGATGTGTCAGGTACATCACACCATGCAACGCAAAATATTTTTTGAAAAAAATTCCTCTTCGGCAAGTTTTTCCCAGCGCATCCGTTTCCATACACGCAAAAACCGCCCATAGCTGTCAAAAACAGCCATGGGCGGGGGCTTTTTCTTTATGCCAGTTTATTCAGCCTTACGGCAACGTAGGGGTCAGGGAGCTTGAGCTCGTCAGCAAGGTCGGCTTCAGATTCGTACTTCTCCGCCGCCATGCCCACCACAACGCTGCACACGTCAAAGCGTCCGGCGGGCGAAAGGGCCGTGACCTTGGCTTCTCCATCGGCAATGGCGGTCACCACGCATCCGCATCCACGGTAACGACACCGGGGTTGCTGCTGACCCATGTAATGGGCACGCTGCCGCCGCCTTCCACCGCAACGGTGGCCGTCAGGCGCTCCTGGGTGCCCACGATGCGGAGCAGCAGGTCACTCTTGTTCAGGGTCACCTTGCCGATATCCGAAGTCACCGTGACGCTGCACCGCAAAGCCTGGCCGTTGGAGACCATTGCCGTGATGGTGGTGGTGCCCGCCGCCTGAGCCGTGACAAGGCCCTTGTCGCTGACTGTGGCAACCTCAGGGTTGCTGCTCATCCACTGGTAGACATAGAGGAAGGAGTGGTCGCTGTTGGTCAGCTGAAGCTGGTGGGCGGGGTGCAGGTCATTGTACTGCAGCACAAGACTCAGGCTGGTGGTATCCAGCGTGGGCTTTTTTCTGGCTGCTTCTTCATTTTTGCGGGTCACGGTCACCTTGCAGGCGGCACGTTCGCCGTGGTCGGAGATGGCTGTGATGATGGCAGTGCCTGCATTGCGGCCCGTCACCTTGCCGTCGCCATCCACCGTGGCAACATTGGAGTTGCTGCTCATCCAGACGATGAAGTAATAATCGCTCTGTCCGCTGGTGTACAGGTAGCCCTTGGGGCGGGGGTCATCATCGGTGATCTCCAGCTCCATCTCGGTCAGCTCCAGTTCCAGCTTGGAGCCGGTTCCGGTCAGGCCTGTCAGCACACCGGGCGCGGCCTGCGCGGGCAAAGGGGCAGCCAGCAGGGCCCCGCTCAGAGCCAGCAGGGCCAGAAGCCGCCCCGCGGTTTGGAATTTCCATTTCATTGGGTCGAACTTCCCTCCTTGTTTCATCCCATGGGATCAAAGGAATGCCGCACTCACGGAAAAATTTCGCGTCCATGATTTTTCTCACTATTGATTTATTTTACACGTCCGGCCAATGTGGGTCAAGTTTTTCGCCCAAAGTGCTGTGCTTTCGCACCCGATTTCGTCGGGAATGCCAGTTTCCGGAAAATTTTGTGCAAAAAGAACGCCGCAGTCCCGGCGTGGGAGCTGCGGCGTTCCGGACAGGATCAATAATTGTGCTTTTTCAGCTCAAAGTAGCTCTGGGGATGTGCGCAGACCGGGCACTTCAGGGGAGCCGACTTGCCGATATAGGTATAGCCGCAGTTCCGGCACTGCCAGACCTGCTGCTCTTCCCGGGCAAAAACCTTGTTGTTCTTCAGGTTCTCGGCCAGCTCACGGTAGCGCTCCTCGTGCTCTTTCTCGATCTGCGCCACCATGGTGAACAGGGCAGCCAGCTGGGTAAAGCCTCTTCCTTGGCCTCTGCGGCCATCCGGGGGTACATCTCGGTCCACTCGTCGTGCTCGCCGCCGGCTGCCATTTCCAGGCAGGTCATGGTATCGGGGATGGAGCCGCCGTTCAGGGCCTTGAACCACATCTTGGCGTGCTCCTTCTCGTTGGCAGCCGTCTCCTCAAAGATCGCTGCCAGCTGCTCATAGCCCTCCTTCTTGGCCACGCTGGCGAAGAAGGTATACTTGTTGCGGGCCTGGCTCTCGCCTGCAAAGGCTTCCCACAGGTTTTTCTCGGTCTTGGTACCCTTGAGTTCCATATTCATGCTCTCCTTTTGTTTGTGCGGTGTATCATTTCGCCGCCGGTGACCGCCGGGGCGTTCCTTCTGCACTGATTATACCAGAGTTCCGAATTGAAATCAAGAATAATTCCTATTTATTTTGAGAATATTTCTCAGTTATGCTGTTTCAGGGCGCAGACCGCAATGCTCAAAGCACTCCAAGCTGCCTGATACATCAGGACAGCGGCCACCGACAGGGTGCCGATGCTGCCCGCGTAGGTCAGCAGAACACCGATGACCACCGAGAACCAGACCGAGACCATCTGCACCGTGGTGGCGCTCGTCTCGGCGTTCTGGGCCTTTTCCGCCGCGCGCAGGCCGCCGATCAGGCTGGCAAAGCCCTTATCATGCAGCATACAGCAGCGGGCCGTCTCGTCCGGCTGGGCAGGGGTCAGCGCACTGCACTGCTCCTGATCCAGCAGGGTGATCATCCCTCGGGCAGATGGTAAGCCTCGGTGATGTGGCGGGCCGTCAGGCTGGGGTCCTCACAGGTGACCAGCAGGCGGATGTTCTCCCGCTGCAGCACCTCCAGCCCGCGGGCGGCGTTGCGGCCGCCCACATAATGGAGCACGAACATGGCGTGCAGGCTGCCGGAAACAGCCAGATACAGGATCTGCAGCGCGCCGTTCTGGGAGTGCTCATCCTCGTACTCCTGCTCGGGCAGGGGCACGCCCTCCCGCTCCATGTACAGCCGGTTGCCGATGAGCACCCGGTTGTTCTCGCACCAGGCGGCAAAGCCAAGGCCGTGGTGGACCTCCAGATCCTTCACAGGGTACAGGATCTCGGTGCGGTCCTCGATGATCTGGCGGAACAGGCCCCGCAGGGTCTCGCAGCTGTGGTTGAGGATACTGGCCGCATAGAGGATGGCACGGTCGATGCGGCCGCCCTTGAAGATGCGGATATCCTCCAGATTCACGCTGTCGGCGGTAAAGAGCTCGTCGGCATCCACCTGCACGGTGTCCACACCGCCCAGCTCCTCAATGGCGGCCCAGCCGGGCACCACGGCACCGGCGGCGGCGGCGGTCTTTTGCAGGCGCAGAGACGCGATGCCCGCAACCAGGGTGGAGGACAGCGGTGCACCCATGCAGAGCATGGAGGTCAGGGCTGCGGCCATGCCGTTGGGCCCGCCGCCAAACAGCAGGAACACCAGCCCGCTGAGCACGGCGGCACCCAGCAGGATCAGGGCTGTCTTGCGGGCGCGGCGCTCACTGGCGCGTTCCCCGAAGCTCTGCTCCACCAGCGCCTCGTCCCACTGGACAGGGCGGCTGAGCAGCACCCAGGGGTCTTTCTGATCCAGGCTCCGGGCCAGCACCCGGATCAGGTCCTTATCCCGGACGCGGAATGCGCCCTGCAGCCCCTCAGGGGATCGGGCGGCAAGGTCATAGCCGTTTCTGACGGCAGTCAGCAGGACACGGCTGCCCAGCAGGGCCAGGAACAGGCCCAGTGCGGCCACGCCGGAAAGCAGCGTCCAGCTGGAGTTCTGATAGCTCTGGGCGTTGAGCAGGCGACCGCAGCCTGCACCAGCGCACCGCAGGCGGCCAGCGCCGGCATGGTGTCTGCACTGGGGCGGCCCTTGAGGCCCTGCAGACCATCCCGCAGGACAGGCCAGCCCACAGCCAGCGCACCGGCCAGAAAGAGCAGGTTGCGGCATAGAACGCCGCCGGGGCGATCACGGGGTCAAGGGAGGCCACAGGGCCAGCAGCCCCTCGGCAACAAGGCCAAAGTGGAGCAGCACCACGGCAAGGATGCCCTCCAGCACACACCGCAGCGTCAGCTCCGCGCCCATCCGGCGGAGCTTCTCCCCCACCTGCTCGGGCGTTTCCGGCTCGGCTTCTTCTGCAGCTTCTCCTCAGCCTCCGGCGCGGCAGAGGCCGCTTCCTCAGCAGGCTGGGCCGGGGCCTCCTCTGCCGGGGCGGCAGGCCGGGCGGGTGCTTCGTCCTCTTCCAGCCCCATCAGCGGCAGGCTCATGCTGTCGTCCTTGCTGGGGCCTCGGTGCGGGTAGGGCCTGCGGCTCGTTCTCGTCCGCGCCCTTGCCAAAGAACTGGAAAGCCGTTTCCGGTTCCGGCTCAACCTCTGGCGCGGCTTCCGGGGCAGACTTCGCCTGCTTTACCGACTGATCCTCGGCAAACACCATGGGGATGGCCGGGCCTCAGGCGCTGCGGGAGCTTCCGGCTCCACGACCAGCACCTCTTCGGGGGCATCCTGCACCTCCTCCACCGGGGCGGGCTTGGGGGTGCCATAGAGCATGGCCTTGAGTTCGGCCATCTCTGCATCCTCCTGCTGCTCCTGCGGGGTCAGGGGTTCCCGGCGGCGGGGCGGCTCCGGCTTTTTCTCGGGCTGGGGTGCGGGCCGGGGTTCCGGCTTCGGTGCTGCGGGGGCTTCCGGCGCGGTGGGCAGAGCCACAGGCTCTGCTTCCTCCAGCTCTCCGGGCTCCAATGCCAGCTCCAGGCCGGCCTCGGCTTCTTCCTCATGGCCCAGCACGATCTCACCCGTGGGCGGCAGCTCATTCTGCACGGCCGGGGCGGCGGCTGGCTCCTCTTTGTCCTTTTCGCGGTGAAAGAGCTTGCCCAGCAGGCTGCTGGTGCTCTCCTTTTCCTCATCGCGGCGCTTCATCTCTTCGGGCACCTGTGCCACGCTGGTGCTGAAAAACGTGCGGAACTTCTCGTTCTGCGCATCGATCTCTTCCTGTGTCAGCTCTTTGCGCTTATCATCCTTTGGCATCCTAGTCCCTCCCTGTTCTGGTCACGGCGGTCTGGCCGCTGTTTCTTACTCTGCAGCGCGCTGGCTCTGGATCTCATACAGGATGATGCCAGCCGCCACCGAGACATTGAAGCTGTCCACACCGGTGCCCTGAGCGGCCATACCCAGCCGCACCACACCATCGCAGAGCTTTTTCACCAGCTGGGATACACCGCTGCCCTCGCTGCCCAGCACCAGTGCGATGGGGCCGGTCAGGTTGTTCTTGCGCAGGGGCACACCGTCCATATCGGCACAGTAGACGAACACCCCCTGATCCTTCAGGCGGCGGATGGTCTCGCCGATGTTGGCCACGCGGGCCACAGGCAGGCGCTCGGCCGCACCGGCGCTGGACTTGATAACGGTGGGGGTCACGGACGCGCCGCCCCGCTTGGGGATGACGATGCCGTGGGCTCCGCACAGCAGAGCAGAGCGCATCACCGCGCCCAGATTATGGGGGTCCTCGATGCCGTCACTCAGCACCAGGAAAGGGGGCTCCCCCTTCTCTCTGGCAACGTTCAGCAAGTCCTCCACGGTCACATATTCGATCTCGCTGGCAAAGGCAGCCACGCCCTGATGGCTCTCGGTGCCGGTCATCAGGCGCAGCTTGTTGGGATGCACCCGCTTGACCGTGGCCCCGGCCTCCTTGGCCATGGCGGTATAGTAAGCTGCCACAGCGGGGGCCATGCCCTCCGCGATCAGCACGGTATCCACGCCGGAACCGCTCTTGAGCAGCTCGGTCACGGGTTTTTTGCCGTAGACCAGGCTCTCATTCCTGGGCTGCTCCTCCGTGCTGCTGCGGCGGGGGCGGCGCGGCATTTTCTGTTCATCCATTGATGTGTTCTCCTTCCATTCTATGGCAAGGCGGGCCGTTTGAGCCGCGCCATGGTTTCGTTCTGTTTCAGTTTTACTATATTTTGACACTGATACATTCTAAAGTATAGCATACCCCGGCATTCTTCGCAATGTTTGCCGAAGGCAAAAGTTTTCCACATTCAGCAGGCTATACAATCGGTAATTCGGCTCAAATTTTTCCACATGTTGAAAACCCGGTGGAAAATGTTCAAAAATCAAGTTTGTACGCCCACTTTCCAGGTGGAATTCCACAGTTTCCACCAAGTTTTCAACATCCCGGGTTCGACACGCAAACTTTTCGCCGTACTTTTTGTAAAATTCAAGTCGGAATTATGACAATTTTTTGAAGGGAGATCCAGTGGTTTTTGCCAGAATCTCCAACATCAAAATGCCCAATGTGAATTTGTGTTGAAAACGCCGCGGGAACCGCCTTGATTTTATCCTGTAATTGGGGTATACTACCCTTAGGTTCGTTAAAGGATGCGCAATCTTGTATCCAAAACGGCTTTTTCACCCCAAAATGATTTTGCGGAGGTAATGAATAATGTTGGTAAATGCAACCGAAATGCTGATCAAGGCACGCGATGGCCACTACGGTGTGCCCCAGTTCAACATCAACAATCTGGAGTGGACCAAGGCAGTCCTGACCGCCTGCGAGGAAATGAAGAGCCCCGTTATCCTGGGTGTCTCTGAGGGCGCAGGCAAATACATGACCGGCTTCAAGACCGTTGCCGCCATGGTCAGCTCCATGGTGGAGACCATGGGCATCACCGTTCCCGTCGCCCTGCATCTGGACCACGGCACCTACGAGGGCTGCAAGGCCTGCGTTGAGGCCGGCTTCTCCTCCATCATGTTCGACGGCAGCCACTACTCCATCGAGGAGAACGTGGAAAAGACCAAGGAGCTGGTCGCTCTGGCACACTCCAAGGGCCTGAGCATCGAGGCCGAGGTCGGCTCCATCGGCGGCGTTGAGGACGGCGTTGTGGGCGCTGGCGAGATCGCAGACCCCGCTGAGTGCGCAAAGATCACCGATCTGGGCATCGACTTCCTGGCTGCCGGCATCGGCAACATCCACGGCGTTTACCCCGCCAACTGGAAGGGCCTGGACTTTGAGGCACTGGACCGCATCCACAAGGCTACCAACAACATTCCTCTGGTCCTGCACGGCGGCACCGGCATCCCCGATGAGATGATCCAGAAGGCCATCAGCCTGGGCGTTTCCAAGATCAACATCAACACCGAGTGCCAGCTGGTCTTTGCTGAGGCCACCCGCAAGTACATCGAGGCTGGCAAGGATCAGCAGGGCAAGGGCTTCGACCCCCGCAAGCTGCTGGCTCCCGGCGCTCAGGCCATCGTTGACAAGTGCAAGGAGAAGATCGAGCTGTTCGGCTGCGCAGGCAAAGCCTGAGCAGAAACGCATCTCCTGAGCACATTCCCGCCCCATAAATGATATTGCCCCGCTGTTCTGTGCATCACAAAACAGCGGGGCATTTTTTTGTAAGCCAATCCGCAAAAAGGGGGCTGCTGCACCGGTTTTTCCGTGTGCCGCAGCCTCTCTTCTTTACTGGTTCAATTTTGCAAACGCTTCCCGCACATCGCCGGAGAAGTAGAGCGTGCCCAGCGCGCACACGGGGCCGGTGCCCCCAAGGGCGACCGCCCGGGCCACACCGGCTTCAATGGTGGGAGCAGGCTCGGCCCTGCGCCCCGGG
>ENA-OQIO01001697-OQIO01001697.1-human-gut-metagenome-genome-assembly--contig:-NODE-1697-length-10558-cov-1.381843_pt1 | contig 10558 bp, 10 predicted proteins | sample MGYA00242573_ERZ504737 | MGnify/ENA primary metagenome ERZ504737 (study PRJEB26092, sample SAMD00036203) | human gut metagenome | host: Homo sapiens | study: EMG produced TPA metagenomics assembly of... | reverse complement strand
CTTTATATTCTCCGTTTCTCTCCCGTTCCTCCAAAATAGAGTGAACAGCACTTTCTCCTACGCCCTTGATGGCTCCTAAACCAAAACGAATATCCCCCTTGCGGTTTACTGAGAACTTCAGATAACTTTCGTTCACATCCGGACCTTTGGTCATGATTCCGGTCGCTTTACTTTCGTCCATCAGCTTCGTGATTTCAGTAATGTTCGAAATATTCCGGCTCATGGTAGCCGCCATGTACTCTGCCGGATAGTTGGCTTTCAGATAAGCTGTCTGATAAGTACCCACGAGTAACAGGTGGCATGCGATTTATTGAATGCGTATGATGCAAACTTTTCCCAGTCCGCCCAAATCTTTTCAAGCACTTTCGGATCATGCCCATTCTTCTGACCTCCCGAAATAAACTTCGGCTTCATGTGATCCAGCTTGTCTCGCAGTTTCTTACCCATCGCTTTACGCAAAGCATCAGACTCACCGCGAGTAAAATCAGCCAGCAAACGTGACAGCAGCATGACCTGTTCCTGATAAACCGTAATGCCGTAGGTGTCGCTCAGATATTCCTCCATATCGGCGATGTCGTACGTCACCGGCTCCAGTCCGTGCTTACGGGCGATGAAGTTGGGAATGTACTCCATCGGTCCCGGGCGGTAGAGGGCGTTCATGGCGATCAGGTCCTCGAAACGGTTGGGTTTCAGATTGCGCAGATGTTTTTTCATACCGGGGGACTCGAACTGGAACAGGCCGGTCGTATCGCCACGGCTGAAAACCTCGTAGGTCGGGGCGTCGTCCAGCGGAATGTTGTCGATATCTACATCGATGCCGTGCACGTTTTTGACGTTGGTTACGGCATCCTTGATGATCGAGAGGGTGCGCAGTCCAGGAAGTCCATTTTGATCAGGCCGACGCTCTCGACCTCTTTGCCCTCGAACTCCACGACGTTCAGATCGGCGTCCTTGGCGATAGCCATCGGAGCGAAATTCTCCAGGTCGTCCTGCCCCGATGATTACGCCGCAGGCATGCACACCGGTCTGCCGAATCGACCTTCGAGCTTTTCGGCGTATTTGAGCGTATTGCGGATCAACTGGTTCGGGGATTCCCGTTCGGCGGCCAGTTCCGGCGACTCCTTGTAGCAGAAGTCGAAAGGCGTTTCTCCGGCCTTCTTGTCGGGCGTAACCTTGTCGGGTACCAGTTTGGCCAGCCGGTCGCTCTCCGAGAGGCCAGCTCTGCACGCGGGCCACGTCGCGGATCGCCAGCTTGGGCGCCATCGTACCGAACGTCACGATCTGGCCACGCGTTTCTGCCGTACTTGTGCACGCAGTAATGCAGCACGTCGTCGCGGCCGTCCTCGTCGAAATCGACATCGACATCCGGCAGGGAGATACGCTCGGGATTCAGGAAACGCTCGAACAGCAGGTCGTATTTCAGCGGATCTATGTTGGTAATTTTCAGACAGTAGGCCACGACCGATCCGGCTGCGAACCACGGCCCGGTCCGACCGACACGCCCATTTCGCGAGCCGCGCGGATATAGTCCCATACGATGAGGAAGTAACCCGGGAATCCCATCCATTCGATCGTACTCAATTCGTACCGGATGCGTTTCTCGACCTCTTCGCTCAATTCGGCGCCATAGCGCAGGTGGGCTCCTTTGTAGGTCAGGTCTTTCAGGTAGCAGAACTGTTTGGCCGTCATCAGCTTTTCGCTGCGCTCCTTGCTCTCCTCCGCCCAGGCATCGAGTTCTTCGACGCTGTGGCAGGCATCGATTCGCGCCAGCTCTTCCTGATCTTCGATCTTCTTGACGAGCGATTCGCGCAACTCCTCGAAAGGCATGTGGAACTCCGGCGGCGGAGGGAAGTTGGGCATCAGAGGCGCATGGGTGAGTTTGTACTCCTCGACCTTGTCGGCGATCTCGAGCGTGGTGGCGAGTGCTTCGGGATGGTCGGGGAAGAGCTGCGCCATCTCTTCGGGCGATTTCAGATACTCCTGGAACGTATAGCGCATCCGATTGGGATCGTCCAGGTCGCGGCCGGTATTGAGGCAGATCAGATGATCGTGCGCCACGGCGTCTTCGGCCAGAATGAAATGCACGTCGTTCGAGCAGATGTATTTGACTCCGCATTTGGCCGACAGCTCCAGCAGGGCCTTATTGACCAGTAACTGATTCTCGTACACGTCGGCGTCCTTGCGCGGATCGCCCGACGGATGGAGCTGCAACTCCAGGTAATAGTCGTCCCCGAAGACGCTTTTGAACCAGCGCACGACCTGTTCAGCCTCCTCCATGTCGTTGCGCATGATGGCCTGGGGAACTTCGCCGCCCAGACATGCCGAGCAGCAGATCAATCCCTCGTGGTATTGTTCCAGCAGTTTCTTGTCGATACGGGGCTTGTAATAGAATCCTTCGGTAAAGGAGTAGGATACGATCTTGCAGAGATTGTGGTAACCCGTTAGGTTTTTGGCCAGCAGAATCAGGTGATCGCCCGCCTTCTCGTCCTTGTCCTTTTCGAAGCGGTTGCGCACGACGTAGGTTTCACACCCCAAAATAGGTTTGATGCCCGCATCGGTGGCGACGTCGTGGAAGTTCTTGACGCCGTACATATTGCCGTGGTCGGTGATGGCCAGAGCCTTCATACCGAGGGCTTTGGCTCGTTTGATGAGCGGCGATATGGCCGCTGCGCCGTCCAAGATGGAATATTGCGTATGTACGTGTAAATGGACGAAATCCGGCATAATTCGAAAATTTATGGTTTTGGGCCATCCTTTGCGAAGGTACGAAAAAGTCGCGGGCAGAAGCAAATTTATCTGCGTCTTGCCGATGCTTAAGGCGAAGTCAAAGGTAATGAAAAAATATGAAAAGAATTTCCGTATTTCCAAAGTAAAAATTGCCCGAACGATTCTACGTTGTTGAAAATGACGGGATAGGAAATATGTGGCAAAAATCTTGCAGCATTCCGAAAAAAAACGTATCTTGTTGATAGCCGGATTTATCCGTCCTGCATCGCCCGTTTTCGCCGGGTACGAACGGAGTTCGGAACCGGGAGCACGGAAGTTCGAAGAACCGAAAAACGACGGGATGCAAAGATTTAATAAAAAATGTGGACCTCGTTGGAAATACGGTACTCCGAGTACCCGCATTTTAGGAAAGGTCTGAATTTTAATGCGGCCAGAGGATGCGAATAAATGTCCTTCGGATTCGATGCTGCGATTGTCAAACTGTTACATCGAAAGATATAATGGCCGAATAAATATATCACCTAAACAGCGATGATTATGAAAGATGAAAAATTAGTCGTGTTGAGAGAGTGGAACTCTGTCACCGAAGCCGAAATGGCCAAATCGATTCTGGACGGAGCCGGAATTTTTTCGACGATCCGCAACGAATATATGTCGGCGATCTATCCCATCGGCACGATGCCGGCACAGCTCGTGGTCAAGGAGGAAGATGCGAAGCGGGCTGCCGAATTGCTCGACAAAATGCCGTAATTTATTATTTTGCAGCTATTCAAGGAGTTCGGGAAGCTCTTAAAGAAGCCCCCGAATTCCTTATGAACGGCTCGGAACAACCTCTGTTGCTTGCGACTTTCGAACGGTTCGGAGAAGGGGCGAAACTGCGTACCGAAAACGTCGATTCATAGCTTCAGGTCCGGAGAACGAAGTCGTCGGAAATGAAACCGGCTTCGATAAGATCGGTCGAGCCGTGTCGGAGGATCCCTTATCGGTTCCATATGGCCCCAGGCAGCTTCCGCCTGCCCTACGAGCATGTCGAGTCCGTTGCACGTGTGTGCTCCCCGTTGCGCTCCGTATTGCAGAAACAGCGTTTTCGGCCGGGTTGTAGATCAGGTCGAAAAGATAGTGGGAGGGCGTGACGAAAGCGTACGGAATGCGGGGCGCCTCTTCGACATTCGGATGCATCCCGACTGGGGAGGCATTGATAATGAGCCGATGCGAACCGATTACTTCATCCGATACTTCGTCGTACGTATAATTTCCCGTTGCCGGATTCCGCGATACTAGATCGAACGGAATTTCCATCTGTGCCAATACATATTGCACGGCTTGCGACGCCCCGCCCGTGCCCAGTACCAATGCCCGTTCGGGACGCTCCCGCCGAGAAATGTTTCGAGGGAGGCGCGAAGTCCCGTCACATCCGTATTATAACCCGTCAGACGTCTGCCTTCACAGCGCACGCAATTGACGGCCCCGATCATCCGGGTTTCCGGCGAAAGATCGTCCAGATAGGGTATGATCTGTTGTTTATAGGGAATCGTGACATTGAATCCCCGCAGTTCGGGCTGCGCTTCCAGCAAAGCGGGCAACTCCTCGATCGTTTTCAATTCGTAAAGGTCGTACCGGCAATCCGCAATGCCTTCGCGTGCGAATTTATCGGCGAAATACCGGGCTGAAAACGAGTGTCCCAGCGGGTAGCCTATCAGACCGTAGCGTTTCATAAGGTTTTAGTTTTGGGGAGCGGAGATTTTTTGAGCGACCCGCTTGCCGATGAATTCGATGACATAGATCAGAAGAAATCCTGCCAGCGCCAGTGCTACGGCCTGCCACAAGTGGCATCGGTCTGACCGATCGCCTCGAAATGTCCCGGTGTAATGTTTTGTTCCACCAACGGGTGAACGGCACCCTGGGCATCCGTATAAGTTTCCACGACCTCTTTCCAGGGCCAGACTTATTGAGCGATCCGACCATGAAACCCATGAGCAGGGAGATCGTCAGGTCGTGATGCTTGCGCAGCAGCCACGAAAGCAGGTGCGAAAAACTGATGATACCGGCGACGGCTCCGACTGCGAAAAGCAGCAGGACACCCAGCCGGAATTCGCTGACAGCCTGTAAAATGTATTGGTATTTTCCCAGCAGCAGCAGGATGAAGGCGCCTGAAATTCCCGGAAGAATCATCGCGCAGATGGCAACAGCTCCCGAAAGCATGATAAACCACCAGTCGTTGGGCGTTTGCGTCGGGGAGGCGATCGTGATCCAGAATGCCAGCGCGGTGCCGACAAGCAGTCCCAGTAGCGAAGTGAGGTTCCACTTCCGAATATCCCGGGCGACGAAAGCCGCCGAAGCGACGATCAGTCCGAAAAAGAAGGACCAGATTTCGATCGGGTGATGCGCCAGCAGGTAAGTCATCAACCGTGCCAGCGAAAAGATGGCGATACCGATACCCAGCAGTACGGAGAAGAGGAAACTGCCGTTGATGTGGCGCCAGAATTTCCTGAATTCGAACCGGCCGAGCAATTTCAACGCAGTCGGATTAAAACTTTTGATCGACTCGATCAGTTCGCTGTAAATTCCCGAAATAAAGGCGATCGTCCCGCCCGATACTCCCGGGACAACATCCGCCATTCCCATTGCGCAGCCTTTCAGCGCCAACAGCACGTATCTGAACATAATCCGCTCTAATAAAAAGTTAGGCAATTCATCTTTCAATGTACCTTTTGACAATTCCGAGAGGTGTCTATTCGCTGTTCCCGGTTGTATCGGTAATGCTCCTGCCCACAGATCCCTTCCCGGAAAGGACTTAAGGCGCTTTACTCCCAAAGAGGTACACTAAAGTATATAATCACGAAAAGTTATCTCGTTCGTCGAAAACACGACGTTTCGCAAAAACGGCATTATAATAACATCGCATAGGTATTGCCGTTTCCGGCGATGTTTTGCTTGTGCAAAGATAGTATATGCGGGAAACATCGCAAGATTTTTCGGGATAAAACCCTGAAAATCCATCCCGAACGAAGATTTAATAATTCGTTAATAATACCGTTCGAGGATTCCGCCTCCGACGACCCGTTCCCCTCGGTACAAAACGACGGGCTGCCCGGCGGCCGGGGCCCACGCGGGATCCTCCAGTTCGATCCGAATCCCCGAAGCGCAGGGAAGACCGCTGCGTATCCCTCGGGGTTGCGGCCGATGCCCCGGATCACCGCACGGATATCGCGGGCACCGAATACCTCGTCGCTCTCTATCAGGCGACATTCCCCGACTTCCAGCGTACGATGCAACAACAGCTTCTCTTCTCCGGCTACGATCCGGTTTGCCGCCGTGTCGATAGCGACCACCGCCCAGCCGGCGGCAGTCGAGGCCCTTTTCTGGCCGATGGTGTAGAGGCCGCCCCGTCGTGCGTGCCGAGCCGATGTCCGGCAGAGTCGATGATGGGGCCGGGCCGGAGCGCTTCCGTTTATCCCGGCTTCGCAGGAAGCGCGCACGGGGCGTCCCTCGAGAAAACAGACGCCCATACTCTCCCGACGGTCGGCGAGTTCTTCGAGATATTTCGTTTGATGACCGTTCCCATCGGAGTCAGCACCCGATCGAGGATCTCCTGCGGCAAGTCCCACAGGTAGTAGGACTGGTCCTTGCGGTTGTCGGCCGCACGGGTGACGTATCGTTTGCCGCCTGCGGAGGTAATGCGGAAATAGTGTCCCGTAGCGATGTGGCGAATCCCCAGTGCGTCGGCCTCTGCCGCAAGGCAGGGCCATTTGATCCGACTGTTGCAGCGCGTGCACGGAGCCGGGGTACACCCCCGGAAGTAACTGTCGGTAAAATAGTCCACCACCTCCCGTTCGAACCGCTCCCGCACCGACCGCATTCGCCAAGGAATACCGAGTGCTCCGGCACGCAGACGCGCCTTTTCCAACAATGCGGAATCGCCTCTCATGTCGAGCGTCAGAGCCGTTACATGATATCCGGCCGCCTGCAACAATCCGACGGCGGCGAAGCTGTCTATTCCGCCGCTGAAACCCAACAATACCCGATTATCCTTCATAAACTCCTGTCTTCATGAGAACCGGCTGCCGAAATTTCGGCAGCCGGTTCTGTCAAGCATATTCTTCCGGCTTCGGGTGTTCTTCTTCGAAGAATTCCGGTTTTTCCCGTTTAATGAACCCGATCACCTCTTCCAAGCCTTCGAGGAATTTGGAAAAATCCTCTTTGTAAAGGAATATTTTATGCCGGTCGTAACTGACCGTTCCATCCGGCGCCGTTTTCTTCCGGCTCTCCGTAATGGTAAGAAAATAATCGTTCGCACGCGTAGCGCGCACGTCCAGAAAATAGGTCCGCCGGCCGGCTTTTACGACTTTCGACAGGATCTGTTCGCCGAAATCTTCTCCGTCCGTGCGGAAGGTATTCAGAGCAGCCATACAAGGTAATATTTTGAGGGTTATTCGTTTGTTCCATACGTAAATATAAAACAAATTTCGTTTTCCTGCAAATTCTTGTCCGTGATTATATACTCTTTGGGCGTGCAGCGATTCAAACCCCTTCCGGGAAGGGAATTTCGGGGCAGGCCGAATTATAAACTCAATTACGAGTCGTGAATACGCGACTCTCGGAAATAACGTGATGCAACCGCTTATTGCCGCTCATGCTGCGCTTCCAGGAGCGGCAGCCCCTCTGCCTCCCAGTTTTTCAACAATTCGACGCCCGGATGAAGTCGGCATCATCCCTTGCGTGCAATATCCGCAGCAGAGCTTCCCGGTCGAAAAGCCGCTCTGCCAGCAATGCTTTGAGCAGGCGCCTGTCCCCGCTTCGACATCGGAATCTTCCGCCGGAGGTGTTACGCCCTGTTCCAGTCCCAGTCCGATCAACTCCTCATACATTTCATCGGGAACTTCGAACCGCTCCTCGAACGATGCGAACTCCGGATAATCCCGTTCCAGGCTGTCCGGTTGCGGTCCAGGTAGCGCTGCATAAATTCAGGAAAGATATTTTTCCGCAGCAGGGCGTTCAGATAAGATGCCTGCACCGTATCCTGTATTACGCACACGTCGGGCGCTATGCCTCCGCCGCCGTAAACTGTCCGGCCCGTGCGGAGTGTCCGGTAGGCCGGCGACGGAATCGTGTCGGGCAGCGAGTGAGTTCGGTAAGCCGTGCGATCCCCGCCTTTGACGTAAGGACGTTGAATTTCCCGGCCCGAAGGCGTATGATAGCGGGCGATGACCAGACGCAGGGCCGACCCGTCCGGAAGCAGGTATTGCCGTTGCACCAACCCTTTTCCGAAACTGCGGCGCCCGACGATTATCGCGCGGTCCCAGTCCTGCAGCGCTCCGCACACGATTTCGCTGGCCGATGCCGACCGTTCGTCGATCAGTACGACAAGCCGCCCTTCGGCCGGAAATACCGGATTCCTGCGGACGGAATGGACGACGGACGGGACGCTGCGGCCTTCGGTCGAAACGATCCGCGAGCCTTTGGGCAGGAAAAAACCGGACAAAGCGATCGCCTGATCCAACAGTCCTCCGCCATTGCCCCGAAGATCGAGAATCAGCTCCTTCGGACGATCCAGTTCTTCGTAAGCCCGCTGCACCTCTCGCAGGGTCGTCTGACCGAAACGGATCAGTTTGATGTATCCCACCGCAGAATCGACCCGGTAGGCCAGTTCGACGGAGGGGACCGGAATTTCCCGTCGGACGATTTCGTATAGATTGGCAGACGAATTCCTCGTCGAATCACTAGGATTTTTACTTTCGATCCGGCATCTCCCCGCATGACGGAGATGAGCTCGGAGGCCGGGATCTCCTTCACGGTGCGTCCGTCCACCCGGACGATCCGGTCGTCGGGACGGATGCCTGCTTCTTCGGCGGCCCCTCCCGACAGGAGGGAGGTTACGACCAGCGAATCACGGATCCATTGGGTCTGAATGCCTATTCCTCCGAACTTACCCCGATAGAGGCTCCAGAATTCAGCCATCTCCGCAGCCGAGGCATATTCGGTATGGGGATCGAGTTGCTGTACCATGCTGCGGATCGCCTCCTCGACCAGCGGCGCCATATCGACCGAATCGACATACATCTTGCGGATATATTCGTAAGACCGCTCCAGCTTGGCGAGCGACCGTCGCTGTGCCCGGTCGGGCCGGGAAACGGCGATATCGGCCGTCCGGAACGATGATAATCCCGCCACGGCCAGCAACAGCCCGAAAAACCACATGCTCCGCTTCATATCGAATTACATGATTGCATATTTTTCCGTCCGGCGTCCTCCCAGGCAGGTACCGCGAAACACCGGGAAATGATTTCCGACTGCGAGCAGGGAGGAAAGGCGTGAACCCCGTCTTCTTTCCGGCGATTCGGTAGAGCCATAGATACCGCCTCGGATGCACCCACATTCGGAACGGGGCGTATCCGCCGATAACTCTGCTCTCTCAACTACCGCCGGGGCGGCTATTCCGCGTCCGCTCGGACAGGCGCTTCGGATTATCTATAACTAATTATCTAACGGAGTGCTTCGGCCAGTCGGGTGAACGGCACCTGGGTCTGTTCGCCGGAGGTCATATCCTTGATCTCGCCACCCGTTCTTCCAGTTCCCGCTGCCGACGATTACCACGCAGGGGATTCCCCGGCGATTGGCATACTCCATCTGTTTTTTCATCTTTCCGTTTTCGGGATATATCTCCGCCGGAATACCTGCGGCACGCACCTCCTGCAACAGTTTCAGCGAGGCATGCTCTTCCGCTTCGCCCAGATTGGCGAACATCACCCGGGCCGCACAGCCCAGATCGGCCGGGAAGAGTCCGAGGCCGGTCATCACGTCGTAGATGCGGTCCGCACCGAACGAAATGCCGACACCCGACATGTTCGGCATTCCGAAGATGCCCGTCAGGTCGTCGTAGCGTCCGCCGCCGCAGATCGACCCGATGGCGAAATCGAGCGCCTTGACTTCGAAAATCGCTCCCGTATAATAATTGAGTCCCCGGGCCAGCGAGAAGTCGAGCTCGATCGGCAGCTCCACCCCCAGCCGGTTCACGTACCCGAAGATCGTTTCCATCTCGGAAATGCCTTCCAGTCCGACAGCGAGGCGCCAATGACATCTCGCAACACAGCCAGTTTCCGTTCATTATCGCCTGTCAATTCGAGTATCGGTTGCAGCTTTTCGATCGCATCGGAGCCGATGCCGCGTTCCGTCAATTCAGCCTTGACAGCCTCCAATCCGATCTTTTCCAGCTTGTCGATGGCGACCGTAATGTCGATCATCTTGTCCGCATGTCCGATGGTTTCAGCAATGCCGTACAGAATCTTGCGGTTGTTTACCTTCAGCGATACGTTAATTCCGAGCGTCCGGAAAACCCGTTCCACGATCTGTATGAGTTCCACTTCGCACAGCAGCGATCGGGTGCCGATGACATCCACGTCGCACTGGTAAAACTCCCGGTAGCGGCCTTTCTGCGGACGGTCGGCCCGCCAGACCGGTTGTATCTGGTAGCGTTTGAACGGGAAGGCGATTTCGCTCTGGTGCTGCACCACATAACGGGCAAAAGGCACCGTCAGGTCGTAACGCAATCCCTTTTCGCAAATTCGGGAGGCCGTGCGCAACTCTTCGTCATTCAGTCCGGCGGCGTAATCCCCCGAATTGAGGATTTTGAAAAGCAGTTTGTCGCCTTCGTCGCCGTATTTGCCCAGCAGGTGGAGAGGTTCTCCATCGCAGGCGTTTCGAGCGGGCCGAAGCCGAAGGTGCGGAAAACGTCCCGGATTTTGTCGAAAATATATTGGCGGCGCATCATCTCCAGCGGGGAGAAGTCGCGTGTGCCCTTGGGTATGGAGGGTTTTTGTGCCATTTTTATTCC
>ENA-OQIO01001696-OQIO01001696.1-human-gut-metagenome-genome-assembly--contig:-NODE-1696-length-10562-cov-1.824437_pt1 | contig 10562 bp, 10 predicted proteins | sample MGYA00242573_ERZ504737 | MGnify/ENA primary metagenome ERZ504737 (study PRJEB26092, sample SAMD00036203) | human gut metagenome | host: Homo sapiens | study: EMG produced TPA metagenomics assembly of... | reverse complement strand
CTGACGACTCTCGCGGACCATCGGAGGTTGCAGGTAATAAGTCGTCTGAAATCGAAGGTCGAAATTGTAGTTGGCGCGAAATGTCATGGACGTGCCGAACTCCGGAAAACAGGTCCTCCGCCAACTCCCCAGCGTTATATCCGTTCAGGGAAAAGGATTCATAATACTGATACCCGGCCAAGACCTTGCCACCGGTCCGCCAGCGTGCCGTAATCGGATATGAAAAATAGGCCCCGGCACTTGCGGCCCAACTGTCCAAACGATCCGTAGATTCGGCAACATTCAACTTGATCGGCACACTCGACACGGCCGTACGTCCTCCGAAACCGACATAAGGATTCATAAACCAAGCCCCCTCGATGCCCAGGTTCACACCTGCATTGAACTCGCCTTCGACTCCCGCAACAGGACGATACCGTCCTATCACCACATCCGTACTTACTTCCATACCGAGAAACGACGGCCGGCAATACCGATCGAAAGCAAAATCCTGCTCGAATTCCGTCAATCCCCTCTCCTTGAAAATCAAATCGGCGAACAGGTATCCCAGCTCTACGGAAAGAATACCGATCCCCGCACCTACTAATACATCGCTGAACCAATGTTTATTGTTGAGCATGCGCGAAACACCCGTTACCGTAGCCATCGAATAGCCGGCGATACTGTACCAGGGACTGCGAGGCCCGTACTCCTTATGAAGCATCGTAGCTGCCATAAAGCCGTAGCCGTATGCCCCGACGGAAACGACTTGTTGTTCGATCCGTCGGGGCGGGGCATACGGCAGGTATATTTCAGAGAGTTGACCGCTCCGGCCATCAGCGCGACGGAAAAGGCATCCGACACCAACATCCGGCCCCACGAACTGCGCCCCCGGACTCCTCCGATTTTCAGCCCCAGCATCAACGCTGCGGGAGCATATTGCAGATAATCGTCATAATGGAGACGGAAAGACGGTACATAATCGTTCCTCAAATGACGAAATCCCCGATCCCGCTCCTGCACGACCAAACCTGCGACAATAAGGGGAACTCCGATATAGGTTATTCGATAGGCACGCGAAGAGGTTATCCGCTCCATATCCCGGACAAACGGGCTGCGGCGGAGGGGGGGGGTAATCGGACTCAATGTATCGACCTGGGCGAAAGCGCCGATCGACACCCCCAGCAGAAGGCACAGCAACAGCAATTTCTTCATTTACCAAATACAAGATTCCGACCGCATCGGAAAAACCTGTTCTCACCGCTTACCGACAGCCGGGACGGGGACGGATGCGGCGGCGGATACTCCGCACGACATCGCCCAGAATAGGCGATCAGAGAGGTATAGCCGATCACTTCGAGCCATTGTACCCACGTGAGCGGCGTGGTACGGAATACCGGACCTCCGAACTCCACGATCAACACCTGTCCGACGGCAATCAACAGCAGCACCAGGAAGAACGTACGGCTTCCCCGCAGATCGTGCAGCACCGAATGACACGCTTCGAAACCTTTGGCATTGAACATATTCCAGAACTGAAGGAAGACAAATACGGAGAAGAAAACAGTCAGTTGTTCAAGGTTGGGCGCCCCTGTCGTGGCACGCCAGTAGAACAGCATACCGAGCAATACGCCGACGAAAATCGTTCCGCAGGTAAAGATCGTCCGGGCCATGGCCGGCGTGATGATAAACTCGTCTTTGGGACGCGGCGGTTCGTTCATCACCGCAGGATTGGGCGGCAGGGAAGCCATCGCCAGCGCAGCGAAAGTATCCATAATGATATTGACCCACAGAATCTGCACTACCGTAAGCGGCATCTCGGTCCCGAAAATCGAACCTACGAAAACCACGATGATCGCCGCGAAATTGATCGTCAGTTGAAACAGAACGAAGCGTTGGATGTTGCGGTAGAGCGAGCGGCCCCACATCACGCAGCAGCGATCGACGCGAACGAATCGTCGAGCAGCGTGATATCGCTGGCATCCTTCGCCACCGACGTACCCGATCCCATCGAGAGTCCCACGTTGGCGAAGTTCAGCGCCGGGGCATCGTTCGTACCGTCACCCGTTACCGCCACGATTTCGCCCTTGCGCTGCAAAAGACGCACGAGCCGCTGCTTGTCGAGCGGTCGCGCCCGGGACATAATCTTCAGAGCCTGCACCCGTTCGAGCAACTCCTCGTCACTCATCGCCGCGAACTCCACGCCCGTCATCTCGTTCCGCGAGGAGTCGGTTTCATCGTGCCATAAACCGATGCGGCGTGCGATCTCGCGGGCCGTGGCCGGAGTATCGCCCGTGACGATCTTAATATCGATCCCGGCCTTCATACAACGGGGCTACGGCAGCCGGGGACATCATCCCGTACCGGATCGGCGATCGCCGCCACGGCCACGAACAGCAACTGCGGATTCCGCAGCGCGTCTTCGCATCGTTCGGCCGTCGTTTCGGCATACGCCACCGCCAGCGTACGCATCGCACGTCCCTGGAACAGCAGCAACTGTTCGTTCACCTGGCATCCTTGCCATCCGGCATACACATCGCCCGCACGATTTCGGAAGCACCCTTCACGCAAATCAAACGCTTTCCGGTAGTTTTGCTCTGTATAATCGTCGCCATATATTTGCGTTCGGTGGTGAAGGTCATACGATCGACGATCGGCGCCTCCTCACGCAAAGCCGCATAGTCGAATCCCTCTTCCCGCAGGCGGATCAGCAGGGCCCCTTCGGTCGGATTGCCGATGACATTTGCGTCGGCATCGAGAAAAGCGGTCGAATTGACGGCGATGATCTCGGCCAGCAACCGTTCGTCGATGGACGCATAATGGATGATCTCCTCGACCCGCATCCGGTTCTGGGTAAGCGTACCGGTCTTATCGGTACAAATCACCGTAACGGCCCCATCGTTTCGCAGGCGTGCATCTTGCGCACCAGGTTATTCGTCTTCAACATCCGACGCATCGACAACGCCAGCGAGAGCGTGATACTCATCGGCAGCCCCTCAGGAACAGCCATCACGATCAGAGCCACCGAAACCATAAAAATCCGCAGCAGCTCCTTCGAGGTCTGCACCCAGTCGCCCGTCGAAAGCTCGCCGCCCATGTATGCCTTGGCGAGCATCGCCAAGAAGATCGCGATCGACACCGCGATACCGATCTTGCCGATCATCCGCGAAAGACGCGTCAACTGCTTGTACAGCGGTGTAGGCTCTTCGCTGGCTATGGACGACTGCTCGGTTACCCGCCCCGCTTCGGTGCGGTCGCCCACAGCCTCGACGATCATCTCGCCGTAACCGTCCACGACGGTCGTACCGCGCAACAGCGCATCGGAAGGATAGTCGCCTCGGCATCGAAAAAGCGTTCGTCGGTAGTCTTGTCCACCTCAGGCTCGCCCGTCAGCTCGATTCATTGATCTTGAGCGATACGGCCTTCACCAGCTTACCGTCCGCCGGGACCGTTTCGCCATTCTCGACATACACCAGGTCGCCCACGACCACATCGCGTCGGGGCACCTCGGTCATCTCCCCGTCGCGGACGACCTTGACCGGAATGTCGTCATTCACCAGATTGAGCCGCTTGAACCGCCGCATGGCGTCCAATTCGAAGAAAAAGCCGACACAAGTGGCCAAAACGATGGCGCAGATAATTCCGATGGTTTCCAGGAACTCCCCATCGATAAAAGCCATCGCCAGCGACAGCAGCGCCGCTACCAGCAATACCTGAATAATCGGATCGCGGAACTTCTCGGCAAACAGTTTCCAGGCCGAATCCCCCTTGCGGGGCGTGATGAGATTATCCCCATGCAGACGGCGGCTCTCCTCCACCTGGGCGGAAGTCAAACCTCTGTGTTGATGTTCTTTCATAAAGTCAGTCGGATATATAAATAAGGTTGTGAATGTTATCGAAAAGAATATTGCCGGGTCGAGGCATCCAGCCGGACCGCAATGAACAACATGATGGTAAAAGCCATGAGCGACGAACCACCGTAGCTGACCAACGGCAGGGGAATTCCCATCACCGGCATCAGTCCGATGGTCATCCCCACATTAACGAGCAGATGAAAAAGCAGGAATGCCGCAACGCAGTAACAGTAGATCCGTCCGAAAGGCTCCTCCTGCCGTTCGCCCATACGCATCAACCGGAATATCAACAGGCAAAAGAGCGTCAGCAGAAGCATAGCGCCCAGAAATCCCCACTCCTCGCCGATGGTACAGAAAATGAAATCGGTATGTTTCTCCGGCACGAAACCGTATTTGATCTGGGTCCTTGCAGGAACCCTTTGCCGATCCAGCCGCCCGAACCGATAGCGATCTTGGCCTGATTGACGTTATAATCCGTACCGAGGGGATCACTGACCAGCCCCAGGAAACTTAAAATACGGTTCTGCTGATGCTCTTTGAGGATGGAATTGAAAATATAATCGGTAGTCGGAACGAAAAGCATTGCCGTCAGAAACAGTCCGATCGTAATGAAAATATTGCGCAGATTGGCGCGGAAGGCATAAATCGCCACAAAGATGAGCGACAGCAGCGTCACCACGAGCAGGCAGCGGTAGAGATCCATCGCTCCGGGTGCCGCCAACAGCATCCCGAAATAGAGAAGCAGCGTGCCCAATGCCAGCGCAGCCAGATAAACCATGCGGGACCGCCACTGTCCGTTCATCATCGCCTCGGAAAGCGTACAGACCAGAATCAGCATCACCAACAGGGTCAGCGGCGTAAAGAGGAACGAAAAAATAAAGAGTACGGCGATCAGGATCACCGGAATACAGAGCCACTTGTTCAAACCTTCGCGGTACAACACGAACAGCAGCGATACGAGCACGATACCCGATCCTGTATCGTTCTGCATGACGATAATCAACAGCGGCAGACAGATCACCAATCCCACCTTGAAAAGATCCCCCGCCCGGTTGATCGAAAACGAGCTGGAGCTCATCACGCGGGCCAGCGCCAGCGCCGTAGCGATTTTGGCGAACTCCACCGGCTGAATACGGACCGACCCGATCTCGAACCAGCCTTCGCACCGTTCACTTCACGACCGAACAGCAGAGCGGCTACCAGGGTCAGCAATCCCAGGACATAGAACAGATAAGCCCACTTGTGATAGATGCTCGCATCGACCAGCAACACGACGACCGCTACGGCGAACGATATTCCCATCCAGACGAGCTGTTTCATATAGAAATGCGAGAAGGAAAAAATGCTCTCCGCCCCCTCTTCGTACGAAGCGGAGAGGATAGCCACGAAGCCGACCAGCACGATCAGCACATAGATCAGCACTGTCCAGCGATCGACGCCCTCGAACAATTTACCGATGCCGTTATTTTCCATAGGCGGGTAATAAATCGTTTTCTGCTTGACCATCTCCACCAGCCAGGGCCGTGTGACGGTGTCGGTCAAATAGTACTCTTCGAGCAGACTGGCGATGGGCAAAGCGGCCGAAGCCCCGAACCCGCCGTTCTCGACATACACCGAAATAGCGATGCGGGGATTGTCCTTCGGAGCGAACGACAGGAAGGTCGAATGATCCTTGCCTCGAGGATTCTGCGCCGTACCCGTCTTGCCGCACACGTCCAGACCCGGCAGATAAGCCGTCCGGGAGGTTCCGCCCTCCTTGTGCACGCTCTGCCACATACCCTCCACGATCGGTTCGAAATATTTCGGATCGACTTTCGTATAATGTTTCTCGTAAAACCGCCGGTCCATCGAATCCCGCCCCTCTACCGAACGGACGATGTGCGGGATATAATAGTACCCGCGATTAGCGACGATAGCCGCCAGGTTAGCCATTTGCAGCGGCGTACACTCCAGCTCCCCCTGACCGATCGAGAGCGACAGCACCGTCAGCGCGTTCCACGATTTCCGATAACGCCTGTCGTAAAACTTCCGGTCGGGAACATAGCCGTTTCCCTCGCCCAGAAAATCCGAATCCAGCTTGCGGCCGAAGCCGAAACTCTCGACATACTCCCTCCATACGTCGAACCCCTCCTTGACGCTTCCGTACCGGGGATTTTCGAGAATATCGCGGAATACGTAACAGAAATAGGCGTTGCACGAAGTCGCTATGGCAAAACGCAGGTCCGCAGGCGACGTATGGGCGTGACACCTCATCTTGAGCCGTCCGACCTGATAACCCTCGTGACAGGGATAACGCATGGAAGGAGTCAGCACACCCTCCTGCATCCCGATCAGGCCCTGAACCAGTTTGAAGGTCGAACCGGGCGGATAACGGCCGCTTACGGCACGGTTGAACAGCGGCTGCCGTTTGTTATAGAGCAGCTCCATATAGTGATTGCCCCGCTGCCGTCCCACCAGTTCATCGGGATCGTACGTGGGCGAGGAAACCATCATCAGAATCTCGCCCGTCGAAGGTTCGATCGCCACGGCCGCCCCGACTTTGCCGGCCATCAGCTCCTCGGCGAAGAGCTGCAACCGCGCATCGATCGTACAGACGATCGACTTGCCGGGTACGGGCAGCGAATCGAAACGACCGTCCATATACGAACCCTTGATCGCTCCGTGCGTATCCACCTCGGAGATCTTCACCCCCTTCTTACCGCGCAGCTCCGGCTCGTAAGCCGACTCCACACCGCTGATTCCGACGTATTCGCCCGCCTGATACGAAGGATAACGCCGTAACATTTCGGAATTGACCTCCCCCACATATCCCAGCAGGTTTCCCCCTACTTTACGAGGGTATTGCCGGGCAGTCCGGTAAACGGTATAGAAGCCGGCGAAGTTACACTCGTCGAAACGAAGTTTGTCCTCCTTGGACATATAGTTCATCACCATACGGGGCGCACGCGGACGCACACGGGCATTGGCCAGCTCCCTCACAAGCCCTTCGTGCGAAAGACCCGTAACCTGACAGAAAAGCGTCGTATCGAACCCTTCCCGATCCATCTCGCGATAGATCACCATCAAGTCATAACACTCGCGACTCTGTACCAGATATTCGCCGTTGCGGTCGAACACCTCGCCACGGGACGGATACTGAACTTCGTAGCGCAACGCATTGCCCCGGGCCAGCTCCTCATATTTGCTGTCGATGAGCTGAATATAAGCAAGCCGCGCGGCGATTACGCCGAAAACGATCAGCACGACCACCTGCAGCACCCGCATCCGGGCAACCCCTTCCCCACCGTAACTCATAGCCGAACCGTCAGTTTAGTGGTGAACAGCCGCGCAAGCAGCCAGATGAAGCCCACCGTAACAGCACTGCTCACGACCAGTCGGACGAGCGTATGGAACAACTGCGCCCAAGACAGGGACTCCAACATGAAAAACAGGAAGTGGTGTACCACGACCATCGCTGCCAGGTAGCGCAGAAATCCGCCCTGCCCCAACCGGATCGAAGAAGGAATACCACCCTCCCGAATCCCCTCCTTACCGCAGACAGACTGCAGAAGCGGCCGGCGCAGCATAGCGACCGGAAGCGTAGCGATCGTATTGATCCCCGCTGCCCCCATCGCCCAATCCATCGCAACGGACATCGACAAAGCCAGAAAAAGCACTGCAACCGGCGGAGCGTCGATCGGCAGCAGGACAATGAAGCCGATATAGACCAAAGGGCAGAGGTAGATACTGATCGACAGGTTGTCGAACAGAAAAATCTGCAACAGGGCCAAAATAAGGAATAAGACGATATAGGGAACAGTCCGGTACATATTTATCTTCTGTTTTGCCGCTCGGCTTCGGCTTCGAGCTCCTGCACATCTTCGATATCCCGGTTGCGCACCAGGATAACATCCGTCAGTTGCGACACATCCACCGCCAGCCGGATCACCACGTCGTAAGCCATCTGGGTATCGGCCAGCGAAAAACTCTCCACATAGCCGATCAGCACGTCAGCCGGAAAATACTGCGAAAAACCGGAGGAAACCACCTCTTCCCCCTCCGTAACGCGGGCATATTTGGACAATTCCTTCATGCGGACGTGGTAGCGATCGTCGCCCGCCCAGTAGATCGAGCCGAAATAGTCGTCGCCGGCGAGCTTGCCGCTGGCATTGAACGACGTATTGAGAATCGACACCGCCACCGCATGACGGTCGGAACTGGCGGCCACGTAGCCGACCATGGCCCCTTCCGGAGAGAGCACGCCCATCCCCTTCTCGACGCCGTCGCGTTCGCCCCGGTCCAGCACGATGAAGTTACGGTTCTTGTTGATCGAATTGGAAATCACCCGGGCGACGGTCAGCTCGTAGGGCTTCTCTCCCATATCGTGCAGCAGGTCCGTACGCACCGAATCGGCCGCCGACCTCCGGTAAAAAGCCAACTCCTCCTCGAGTACGGCGACACGCTCCAGCAGGCGTTCGTTTTCGCGCCCCAGGGTAAAATAGGAGCGAATGTCTGCGAAGATGCCGTTCACCCCGCCAACCACCTGGTTCGAGCGGGTGAGCAGCTTGGCCTGCGTATAATTCGAAGAGTGCGCATAATACCCGATGGCGATCGCTTCGAATACGACGAACAAGACCGCCACGTAGATTCTGCGCAGGAATTCGATCAGTTTATACACGGCTCACGGGAAAGCTTCCGCAGCTTCGTTATTTCATCAGGAACGAGAAACGGTTGATATTCTTCAGCGCGATACCCGTACCGCGCGCGATGGCACGCAAGGGATCCTCGGCCACATGGAACGGAATGCCCGTCTTGGCGTTCAGACGCTTGTCCAGTCCCTTGATAAGCGCACCGCCGCCGGCCAGGTAGATGCCGTTCTTCACGATGTCGGCATACAGCTCCGGCGGCATGGTTTCGAGCACCTTCATCAGCGCCGCGTCGATCTTGGTGAGCGACTTCTCGAGCGCATAGGCGATCTCGCTGTAACTGAGCGAAACAGTCTGCGGCAAGGCCGTCAGCATGTTGGGCCCCGTGACCACGAAATCCTCGGGTTCCTCCTCCAGGTCGGAGACAGCGGCACCGATCGAACATTTGATGGCTTCGGCCGTGCGTTCGCCGATACGGATGTTGTGCTGCTGGCGCACGTAACTCTGAATATCGTTGGTAAAGACATCGCCCGCGACATTGATCGACTCGGAGCAAACGATGCCGCCGAGCGAAATGCAGGCGATCTCGGTAGTACCGCCGCCTATGTCGATCACCATGTTGCCCTCCGGTGCTTCGACATCCAGACCGGCACCCAGCGCCGCAGCCATCGGTTCGTAAATCATATAGACCTCACGCCCCCCGCATGTTCGGCGGAATCCCGCACGGCACGGATCTCGACATTGGTCGAGCCGGAAGGAATGCAGATCACCATGCGGATCGAGGGAGCGAAGAGATTGCCCGAAGTCTTGACTTTCTTGATCATGCCGCGCAGCATCAACTCCGTAGCGTTGAAATCGGCGATCACGCCGTCCTTCAGCGGACGGATCGTCTTGATGTTCGGATTGGTCTTCTCGTGCATCTGGCGGGCCTGCGTACCGATAGCCACCAGTTTACCGGTGTGTACGTCCAACGCCACGATGAAGCTCGTCCACCACGACCTTCCCGTTGTGAATAATCAAAGTATTGGCCGTACCCAAGTCGATAGCCAGCTCCTGTGTCAGTGAAAAAAGTCCCATAGTACTCTGCTTTCCTCTCTCTATATTATAATCTATTAATTTCTGATAATCAAAATATTGACTTTCTTTCCCAGAAGCCTTCGCCTGCCCGTGAAATCCGTGTCAATACATCAGGAACAAAGGTAATGAAAATGAAAGCAGAATAAAACAAATTCGTTTGTTTTTTCTGCCGAGTGCGTCTTACTTTCTACAAAGGTAGGGAAAAGAAGGATAATTATGTGTCCTTTCCCGTTTTTTATTTACTTTTGTAGAAAAGAAACTTTTATTCCGAAAACTTATGGACCACAAGATAGGCAGCGGCGCCAGATGCGCCATGATCGGATACGGAGCTGGGCCACGGCGCTCGCCAAGGTATTGACCGAAAACGAACCCTCGATAGGTTGGTACGTCCGCAATCCGGAGGTGCTCGAAAGCCTGCGCAACAAGGGTCGCAATCCCCGCTATTTGAGCAACGTGCGGTTCGACCGCACGCGCATAAACCCCTCGGACGACCTCGACCGGGTGGTTTCCGAGGCCGACATCGTCATCCTGGCCAGTCCCTCGGCCTACCTGAAAAAGACGCTCGAAACGCTGACCGTTCCGCTCAAGGACAAATTCGTCATCTCGGCCATCAAAGGCATCGTCCCGGACGACTACACCACCGTCGTAGAGTATATACACGATCATTATGGCCTATCTTTCAAGCAACTGGGCATCATCACCGGCCCCTCCCATGCCGAAGAGGTTTCGCTCGAACGGCTCTCCTACCTTACGGTGGTTTGCACCGATCCGGAAAATTCGCATACGATCGGACACAAATTCGCCACCGAATATATCAAACTCTCCTATTCAACCGACCTGTACGGCATCGAATATGCTACCATCTTAAAAAACATCTACGCCGTAGCCGTCGGCATGGCTGTCGGATTGGGCTACGGGGACAATTTCCTCGCGGTACTGATCTCCAACAGTGCGATGGAAATGGCCCGGTTCCTGCGGGAAAGCTACCCCGACCAGCGCGAAACCCGCGCCTCGGCCTACCTGGGCG
>ENA-OQIO01001695-OQIO01001695.1-human-gut-metagenome-genome-assembly--contig:-NODE-1695-length-10562-cov-3.922856_pt1 | contig 10562 bp, 9 predicted proteins | sample MGYA00242573_ERZ504737 | MGnify/ENA primary metagenome ERZ504737 (study PRJEB26092, sample SAMD00036203) | human gut metagenome | host: Homo sapiens | study: EMG produced TPA metagenomics assembly of... | reverse complement strand
CAAAAAATAAAGATTCGTCCGATCCGGCTGAAAGGACAGATCTGTTATCAGGCATCTGCCACAGAAGGACAGAAAGTTCTGCATAAAAACTACGGGCGTACGGAACTGATTGAATATGTGGAAAAAGAACTTGCAGAGAATTTCAGACAGTTTCAGGCACAGGGTGCAGTAACAGACGGGGTTGTTCTTGTCAGTAAAAAGGGGAAAATGACTATTAAACAGAAACACCATGAACAGAAAGAAAAAGTTCAGATCCAGGCACATAACCGGGTGAAACAATATATTCTTAAAGAAGGTGTTCCGGTTCCGTTTTTGATCGATCTGGGAGTTATGAATGAACAGGGAAAGATTATCCATGCCAGATATGACAAATTCAGACAGATCAATCGTTTCCTTGAATTTATTGAAGATATACTTCCCAGACTTTCCAGAGACAGAGAAATAACGATTCTGGATTTTGGCTGTGGAAAGAGTTATCTTACCTTTGCCATGTATTATTATTTAAGAGAACTAAAAGGATATGATGTAAATATCATAGGTCTTGACCTGAAAACAGATGTAATTGAGAAATGTAATTCTCTGGCACTCAGATACGGATATGAGAAGCTGCATTTCTATCATGGTGATATTGCAGATTATGAAGGCGTATCCTGTGTGGATATGGTGGTAACGCTTCATGCTTGTGACACAGCTACCGATTATGCACTTGCCAAGGCAGTGGAATGGGGAGCTGAAGTCATTCTTTCCGTACCCTGCTGTCAGCATGAAGTTAATAAACAGATCAAAAATGAAATGCTGGAGCCGGTTCTGCGCTATGGAATCCTGAAAGAAAGGATGTCTGCGCTGATCACAGATGCTGTGCGTGCAGATCTTCTGGAGAGCAAAGGTTATGATACCCAGATCCTGGAGTTTATTGATATGGAACATACACCTAAGAATCTCCTGATCAGAGCAGTCAGAACAGGGAAAAGATCAGACCAGGGTAAGGTGGAGAAAATGCTTGCAGCCCTGAATATCCATCCCACACTGGACAGGCTTCTGAATGAAAAAGAACAGGAAGGGAGTGTGCGATGAAAAGGATACTGAAAAAAGCAGGTATTCTTCTTCTGGTATTTCTGCTTGGTACAGCAGGTACTGCATTGCTTCTTAACAGTGAATCCACAGATAACCGTTCTGATTTTAATGACGCAGTGTTTCCGGAAGTCATGGTGGATATGAATGATACGCTGATAAACCGGATGTATGGATATGCGCAGCCTATGCAGGCGGATTTTAGCAGAGACAGTGTGACTCCTCTGGATACATCAAAAAAACTGACATTTAAAGTGAATCCCTATGATTCGGAAGTAAAGAGTTTTTCTTATGAGATCCGTACATCTGATGGAAGTAAAGTCCTTGAAAATAAGAAGATTAAGAATCTTGTAAAAGAAGATCAGTATTTGTCCGTAGACGTGGAGATTGGCAGTGATCTGCGTATGAATCAGGAATATTCCATGCAGATTGCCCTGGAACTGGATGAGGGTACAGCATATTATTATACGAGAGTTGTTTCCAGGTCACAGGTACATGCATCAGATTATGCAGCTTTTGTAAAATATTTTTATGAAGCGTGTCTTGACAAAGAGTCAGCAGATGCACTGGGAAGTTATCTGGAACCACAGACAACAGGAGCAGCAACGAATTACTCGGGAATTAATATTAATTCTTCCCTGAGTGAGATCAGTTGGGGGAATCTTGCTCCGCAGCTGTGTCAGGAGGGAATTCCTGTGATCAAAGAGATCAATGAGACAACTGCCAGCGTTGTGCTGGAATATCAGCTGACTTCGCAGAATGAGGATGAGGAAACGGAATTATATGATGTAAAAGAATTTTACAGAATGAAATATCAGGATACCAGGATTTATCTGCTGGATTTCCAGCGTTCTGCAAATCAGGTCTTTGATGGTACACTGCCTGTTTATGAGGATGATGGGATTATCCTTGGAGTGCGCGATAAGAATGTAGAATATATGATGAATGATGCTGCCACTGTGATAGCTTTTGTGCAGGAGGGAGATCTGTGGTCCTATTCACCGGGCAATGAAAAGGTAAATCAGGTTTTCAGTTTCAGAAAATTGAAGGACGGAGATTTCCGCGATTCCAGAACTCAGCATGACATCAAGATCGTCAGAGTAACTGATGAAGGAGATATTGATTTCGTACTTTATGGATATATGAACAGAGGAAGCCATGAAGGATATGAAGGAATTGCAGTTTACCATTACAATCGTGATAAAAACGTGGCAGAAGAAAGAGCTTTATCCCTGTTTCGGAATCATTTGAATTTCTGAAAAAAGATCTTGAAAAACTGTCCTATGTCAATGAAAAGAATGAGCTGTTTCTGATTCTGGCGAAGAATCTTTACAGGATCAATATCGAAGAGAACTCCAGTGAAATTCTTGAAAAAGGAATAAAAAATGCGAATTTTGTATCTTCCGATAATAATGACCATGCAGCCTGGCTGGTTTCAGAGGGGGATGAAAAGGGAAATATCAAGGAAATTGATTTTGATACCTGTAAACCCGACTGATCGCACCGCAGAAAGGCAGAGATTCGTACAGTTGGATTTATGAATGAAGATCTGATTTACGGAATGCTGAATAAAGAAGATATTCTTACAGATGAGGAGGGACATAAATCTGTTGGGATCCGCATTCTGCGTATTGAAGATTTTGAAGGAAATGTAAAAAAAGAATACCGGAAAGACGGACTTTATATCACTGATATTTCAGTAGGAAATACTCTGATCGAGTTTGAACTTTCTGCAAAATCCGGAAAAACCTCTTATGTTGCCCAGAAGAAAGATACGATCATGAATAATAAAAAGGCAGCGGCAAATACAGTAAAAATCGAACTTATTTCTGCATCCAGGACAGGTGTTCGTGTGAAACTGGTATTTAACACAACCAAACAGACAGATTCTCCGCTGACTATGTATGCAAAGGTAAGCGGTTCCGACCGGAAAGACATTGTTCTGGACACTCAGATTCCTCAGGAAACAACATATTATGTTTACGGACAGGGCGGACTGGACGGTATCTATACAGATCCGGCGAAGGCTGTATTGCGTGCAGATACGCTGGGAGGTGTAGTGCTGAACCGTACACAGCAGTATGTATGGGAACGTGGAAATAAAAAGACAAAAATGCAGATAGATACAGAAGGGATTCCGGAGATTGTGCTTCAGGGAACCTATGATATTAAAACCCTGAAAAAGAGCCTCAAAAAGACCGGAACTGTGATCGATCTTTCCGGCTGCAGTTTGGACAGTGTGCTGTACGAGATAAGTGCACAGCGTCCGGTAATTGCCAAAACGGGAGCAGATACAAGCGTGGTGATCGTAGGATATGATGAATATAATACCTGGCTGTATGATCCGGTTAAAAAAGAGACCTATCCGTATGGAATGAATGACAGTACGGATCTTTTCCAGAAAGCCGGAAATGTGTTTATCACCTATATAGAAACAGTAAATTACTGATGAAAAACATAACCGCAGGCAGCTGAGAACGGAGCGAACAGTAACGCGACAGCAACCTGCCGGTTATTCATCCAAAAAATTGTAAAAATGCTTCTTTACATTTCACTGATATTTGAGTATTCTAAAAAGGACAAACAGTGGCAGAGAAATTTATTGTTTAAACACGTTACTGTAAGAGTGAAACAGTAACAGCGAAACGGAGGAACGTACAGATGTTATATGAGAACATTAAAAAATTAGTACAGTACGGAGTAGAAACAGGACTTACACCGGCCTGCGAGAAGAATTATACAATAAATCTTCTTCTGGATGTCTTTAAAGAAGACGAATATGTGGAACCTGAGGAAGAGTACAGGGATATCGATCTTGAAGAGGTATTAAATGCACTTCTGGATGAGGCTGTGAAGAGAAATCTCATAGAAGACAGTGTTGTGTACAGAGATCTTTTTGATACCAGACTTATGAACTGTCTGATGCCGCGTCCGGCGCAGGTACAGAATGAGTTCTGGAGCAGATATGAGAAAGATCCACAGGAAGCAACCGATTACTTCTATAAACTCAGTCAGGACAGCGATTATATTCGTCGTTATCGTGTAAAGAAAGATCAGAAATGGACAGTAGACAGTGAATATGGTAAAATCGATATCACCATCAATCTTTCCAAACCGGAAAAAGATCCGAAGGCAATCGCTGCTGCCAAGCTTGTAAAATCCAGCAGTTATCCGAAATGTCTTCTTTGCCCGGAGAACGAAGGATATGCAGGAAGAGTTAATCATCCTGCCAGAGAGAATCACAGAATCATTCCTATCACTGTAAATGACAGTCCCTGGGGATTTCAGTATTCCCCATATGTGTATTACAATGAGCATTGCATCGTCTTTAACAGTCAGCATGTTCCGATGAAGATTGAGAAGAATACATTTATCAAACTTTTTGATTTTGTAAAACTTTTCCCGCATTACTTCCTGGGATCCAATGCAGACCTGCCTATCGTAGGCGGTTCTATTTTAAGTCACGATCATTTCCAGGGCGGACATTATACTTTCGCAATGGCAAAAGCACCGATCGAGAAACATGTGACTATTCCGGGATATGAGGATGTAGAAGCAGGTATTGTTAAATGGCCTCTTTCAGTTTTAAGGATCCGTCATAAGGATGAGAAGAGACTGATAGAGCTTGCTACACATGTTCTGGAAGCGTGGAGAGGTTATACAGACGAAAGTGCGTTTATCTTTGCTGAAACTGATGGAGAACCGCACAATACGATCACACCGATCGCCCGTAGATCCGGAGATATGTTTGAACTGGATCTCACACTTAGAAATAACATTACTACTGATGAGCATCCTCTTGGTGTATACCATCCGCATGCAGAGTATCACCATATCAAGAAAGAGAATATTGGTCTGATCGAAGTAATGGGACTTGCCGTACTTCCGGCAAGATTAAAAGAAGAATTGGAACTTCTGGCAGAATATATTCTGGAGGGAAAAGACATTTCTTCCAATGAGAAGATTGAGAAACATGCAGCGTGGGTTGCAGAATTCCTTCCGAAATATGACAACCTTGATAAAGACAACATTCAGGATGTTCTCAGAAAAGAAGTCGGTAATGTATTCGTTCATGTACTTGAGGATGCCGGCGTATATAAATGCACTGCTGAAGGCAGAGAAGCATTTATGAGGTTTATCAATAAATTATAAGGAATATTTTCAACCATAAGAAAACAGTGTTTACATAGCAGGATGACAAATCTGGTATTATTTACATATGAGCAGGTTGTGGCGGTTCTGATCAAAAGCCGGGCAGTCTGAAGATGTTTTTGAATGATTGGGAATGCATAGAGAACGTCCCGCATATTTTATGTTGGGACGTTTTTGCAAAATGGAGGTAAATATGTACAGAAAAAGACACAAAAGAGGAAAGCGTCTGGCAAGTGTGTTTCTGACTGTGGCACTGATCACTGCAACAGTTCCCGTACAGGCAGCAGAGTTCGGCACTCCGGACAGTTTTGAAGAGATTTTCAGTTCAGGGGAAGAAGATTCGTGCATAACTGATACAGAAAATACTTTGCCGGCAGCTTCTGATTCGGAGAAAGTAATGGCATCGGAACTGTCACCAACACCAACAGTGACTTCGACACCGGAGGGTACACCTGCACTGACAGAAACACCGACTCCTTCGGTCACACCGATGCCGTCTTCAACACCGACTCCTTCAGTCACACCATCACCATCTCCAACGCCGACGATTAATCCGGAGAAAGAGGTAATGCTCCGGTTTATAGACGGAGAAGGAAATGAATGTGAACAGCTGCGAACAGTGATGTCCTGGGGTGAATCTTTGATCCTTCCCAATGTACCGGATACAGGTGCACCGGATATGTGGAAACTGGAAAAAAAATGAAAAACTTGGAGATGCGATCACTCTGAAGGGTGGAGATATTCTTACTCTGAAGAAAGGCGAGAGCTGGAATCTGTTTCTCGAAAAAGGCATCCTGAACTTCTATATGCCAAAGAAATGTACGGTTTCCCTTTATAATAATTCAGGAACCAGTGTGTTTTCCAATGGAATTCTGCAGGCATATGAGACAAAAAACGTCATACTTCCGGATATGCCATCATCTAAATACATTAATTATGGATGGACAGATACAAAGGGAAGTTCTGCTGTAAAATATGAACTGAATTCAGAATTTACAGTGACCGGTGACACAGATTTTTACATTGTGCGCCGTACAGCACTTCAGGTGAATTTTAAGACCAATACAGGGGCAAACAACAGTAAATTTACCAGACTGAATCAGAAAGTCGGAAAAGGACTTACAGTTACAATGCCGCAGGTACCTGTCAAGACAGGATATCAGTCTCTGGGATGGTCAAAGAATAAAAAAGCCTCCAAAGCTGACTATAAAGCAGGCCAGAATGTGACTGTATCAAAAACACTGACTCTCTATGCTGTATATAAGAAATTGCCTTACACAGTTACTTTCAATAACAATAATGGAACAAGTACCAGCAAAATTTATACTTCGCTCACCATGTATGCGTCAAAAAATCAGAAAGTGACACTGCCTGATGTGCCGAAAGTAAAGGGCTATACAAACCTGGGCTGGACAACTGAAAAGGGAGAAACAGAACCGGAATATTCAGCCGGTGATACAGTAAAGATTACAAAGGCAACTCGGTTCTATGCAGTGCGCAGAAAGAGTAATTATTATACGGTCAGCTACTATCTGGGAAATGGAAGCACTAATGCGGCTTATCAAAAACTTACTCAGACAGTAGAAGAGGGAACGGTTGTTACCTTTGCAAAAGTACCGGCAAGAACCGGTTATGTTAACCAGGGATGGTCAAGTAAGAAAAATTCTGAGAAAGCAACAGCAAAGGCGAAATGTACAGTCAACAAAAATATCACTCTTTATGCGGTACAGAAGAAGGCAGTACAGCTGACTTTTCATAGATGTGACGGCAGCACCTGGCAGAAAACGACTCTGGCGAAAGGATCTACCTATTCTCTGCCAGGAGTAAGAGATGCAGAAGGTTATACTTTCATGGGATGGTCATCAAAACCAATGCAGTCTGTGAATCCGGAATATGAGGCAGAAGAGAAGATTACAGTAAACGGTAATATGAACCTGTATGCAGTAGTATTTAACAGATCAACAGAAAAAGATCTTACAGAAGCTGAGCTCCCGCAGGTAGATATCTATAAATACAAACAGGTAATCTTTGTGGGCGATTCCCGTACAGAATTTATGGAGAATGTTCTGAAGGAATGGGAGAATCAGCAATTAAAAATGTGAAGTTTGTCTGCTCTGCGGGAAAGAAATTAAATTGGCTTACTACCACAGGATGGTCACAGCTTTATGCTATGGTGCAGAAGGACACCAACAGTATTCTTTCTAAGAAAACAGCGGTAATTTTTAACTTTGGAGTAAATGATCTGTCAGATTATGCAGATTATGTAGAATATTATAACTGGATTGCACCGCAGCTTAAAAGTAAAGGATGCGAACTGTATTTCATGTCAGTAAATCCGTTGAACCGTACGATGCTTTCAAATACAGGACGAGCAGACCGAAGCGAAGCGGCAGTCAGATCCTTTAACGATTATATGAAAGCAAATCTTTCTTCTGCATATACTTATATCGATATGTACTCCTACCTGAAATCCACAGGCTACAGCTTTGCCAGTGATCACTATGGAGCAGGAACTATCGATGATGGTCTGCATTATACGGCAAAAACATACAAGCGAATTTATGCCAAGTGTATAGATTCGCTGAGGGTACCAAGATAGGATAGATGTTATTTAAATATTATCAGGATAAAAGTTACTATTCGTTTCGTACCCGGTAACGAATAAAAAAACACAGTAAATACCAGATTACTCCTTGCGTGAAATCAGGGAATAGTCTATACTAAAAGACGAGACGGCTGTCAGACGAGAACAGCGTTTCGTCTTTTTATGTGTAACATCCAGAACGATGAGGAGAAAGAGGAAACATAGATATGAAGTTAACAACAGTAAAAGAGATTTACAAAGAGAGAGAGAAATATCTGGACAAAGAGGTTACAGTAGGAGGATGGGTACGAAGCGTACGTGATTCCAAGACTTTTGGATTTATCGTGCTTCATGACGGAACCTTCTTTGAGACTCTGCAGGTAGTTTATCATGATACAATGGAGAACTTTGCTGAGATCAGCAAATTAAACGTAGGTGCTGCTATTATCGTCAAAGGTACACTGGTAGCTACGCCACAGGCAAAACAGCCATTTGAGATCCAGGCAGCAGAAGTTACAGTAGAGGGTAATTCTGCACCTGATTATCCGCTTCAGAAGAAACGCCACAGTCTTGAATACTTAAGAACCATCACACATCTCCGTCCGAGAACAAACACATTCCAGGCAGTATTTCGTGTACGTTCTCTGTGTGCCTATGCGATTCACCGTTTCTTCCAGGAGCAGGGATTTGTTTATGTGCATACTCCGCTGATCACAGGAAGCGACTGTGAAGGTGCAGGTGAGATGTTCCAGGTAACTACTCTGGATATGAACAACGTTCCGACAGATGACAAGGGTGCTGTAGATTACTCTCAGGATTTCTTCGGAAAAGAAACTAATCTGACAGTAAGCGGTCAGTTAAACTGCGAGACTTTTGCACAGGCGTTCCGCAATGTTTATACATTTGGACCGACTTTCCGTGCTGAGAACTCCAACACTACCCGTCATGCAGCAGAATTCTGGATGATCGAGCCTGAGTGTGCTTTTGCAGATTTAAATGACAACATGGATCTGGCAGAGGCAATGCTGAAGTATGTAATTCGTTATGTGCTTGAGAACGCACCGGAAGAGATGAATTTCTTCAACTCTTTCATTGATAAAGGACTTCTGGACAGACTGAACCACGTGATCAATTCTGAGTTTGGTCATGTCACTTATACAGAAGCAGTAGAACTCCTGGAGAAGAACAACGATAAATTTGATTATAAAGTATTCTGGGGATGCGATCTGCAGACAGAGCATGAGCGTTATCTGACAGAGGAGATCTTTAAGAAACCAGTATTTGTAACAGATTATCCGAAGGAGATCAAGGCATTCTACATGAAGATGAATGAGGATAACAAGACTGTTGCAGCTATGGACTGTCTGGTGCCTGGAATCGGTGAGATCATCGGTGGAAGCCAGAGAGAGGATGACATTGAGAAACTTGAGAAACGTATGGACGAGCTGGGACTTAAGAAAGAGGATTATGACTTCTATCTTGATCTTCGTAAATATGGTTCCACACGCCATTCAGGATTTGGTCTTGGATTTGAACGTTGCGTAATGTACCTTACCGGCATGGGCAACATCCGCGACGTAATTCCATTCCCAAGAACTGTTAAAAACTGTGATTTATAATTTGACTGATATCAGTATTGTGGGAGCATTGAAGCTGCAGAGCAATCCGCAGATATCAAAAATGTTATAGAAAGAGAGATTGGCATGAGATTTATTCATCTTGCAGATGTACACCTTGGTGCAGTTCCTGACAGGGGCTGTCCATGGAGCAGCAGGCGGGAGGAAGAAATCTGGGAAACTTTCCGCCGGGTTATTGCGGGTATCCGCGAGAATCCGGTGGATTTGTTATTTATAGCAGGAGATTTGTTCCACCGCCAGCCTCTTCTACGGGAACTGAAAGAAGTAAATAACCTGTTTTCCACCATCGGATACCCGGGTTTATCTGATGGCAGGAAATCATGACTATATTAAGGCTGATTCTTTTTACCGGGATTTTCAGTGGGAAAAGAATGTGACATTTTTTAAGAATGAACAGCTTACCTGTGTGAAAGATGAGAAACTGGATGTTTATGTATATGGACTGAGCTATGAACATCAGGAAATAGAGAATCCTCTGTATGATTCTATACATCCTGCAGAGGGAGAGGGGGTTCACATTTTACTGGCTCATGGTGGAGATGCGAAGCATATCCCCATGAATATCAAATCAATTGCTGCGTCAGGATTTGATTATATTGCATTAGGACATATTCATAAACCCCAGATTCTGATCCGGGATAATGCAGCTTATGCAGGTGCGTTGGAGCCTGTTGACAGAAATGATCTGGGTGATCATGGATACATAGAAGGACATCTGGAAAACGGAAGGCTTAAAACAAATTTTGTTCCTTTTGCCTGCCGTTCCTATGAGCAGATTCTTCTGATGCTGCGTGAAGATTCTACACAGGCATCTCTGGAAGATATGCTGAAGGCGGATCTGGCGAATAAAGGACGCATGAATATCTACAGGATCGTGATCCAGGGAACCAGGGCACCGGAGCTTCTGCTGCTTCCCGAGAGACTGAAGTCTTTTGGCTACGTAACAGAGGTTCTGGATGAATCAAAGCCTTCCTATGATCTGGAAGCACTTCAAAAAAATATAGTGGAACACTGATCGGTGACTATATCAGTTATTTTCTTGAAAAGACAGAAATGCAGTGGAGGAGAAGGCATTATATTATGGTCTTCAGGCTTTACTGGAACAAGCAGGTGACAGA
>ENA-OQIO01001692-OQIO01001692.1-human-gut-metagenome-genome-assembly--contig:-NODE-1692-length-10571-cov-4.199445_pt1 | contig 10571 bp, 11 predicted proteins | sample MGYA00242573_ERZ504737 | MGnify/ENA primary metagenome ERZ504737 (study PRJEB26092, sample SAMD00036203) | human gut metagenome | host: Homo sapiens | study: EMG produced TPA metagenomics assembly of... | reverse complement strand
TGGAAATATCTCTCTCGACTGTTAAACGAATCGCAAGAGAATATGGATATACTCGCCAATCCGAAAATAACTGTAAAAATGCGAATAAGGAAAATGTAAATTGTACGTTAAAATATTGCTATATACTCTTACTGCTATCCGTTATAAATGAGATGGCTGTGTTTATGTTACAGAAAAATTTAATTGTTTTTAGTGGGGTTCAATTTTTGGCACTGTGTCTTTGGTGTGTGCTTTTGTCTACACTTCTATTGTGGTTGTTGTTAGGGTTAGGGTTTTACTTTACCGGGCTTTCGCCGCCTTTTTAGGGGCTTTATTTAGCTATAGCGCACACACCTGTTGTAGATTATTACTACAAGTGTATGCGCTGTAAGATAAAAGAAAATTTGAAATGGATTTTACTCTAAATTATTTACGATTTTTTCGATTGCAGTAAGCTCTTTAAGAAGATTTTCTTTATGTTTTAATAGTTTTGCATATTCTTCTTTGCTTGCAATTGCAGATTTTTTTAGAACTTCGTTGTAATTGCAAGAAAATTGAGCAAATCTTTTTGTTACATCGTTAAAATCCGTAAGTTTATAGCTATCTTCGGTTAATGTATCGATAATTTTAGGTTTTTTAGTAGCCTTTTTCTGTTCATCTTTTGTAAGATGTGCTATGTCATTTGCCTCATTGATAGATACTTTGTTATTTTGTATTTTGTCGATAAGTTCATCATCGGCATTGTTTCGGATATAATCAAATTTTCCGATCTGCGCTGGGGAAAGCTGCATATCCTGTGCAATCAGATTACGCATTTTATCAGTTAGGGTGAAGCCGTTGTTTTTAGCTTCAGTATAAATTGCAACTAAATCAGTGTACTGATTGTATTTATCAGAATCAGTCATATGTCGTTGTGTTGCATTAGTTATGTGAATTAAATATTTTTCCTTGCTTTTTTCTGAAACAGGTAACTGGACTTGCTCCAGAGCGGTAATTGTACAAGGGACCATTTTATATTTGCTGTCCTCCTGAGCCAGTTCGGATAATGCCTTAAATCGTCTATGACCGGTTAGTAACCTGTATCTTCCATTCGGAAGCTGCATAACGTCTAAGTTCTGTTTTAAACCAACAGTGCGGATTGAATCAACTAATTCATCGATGTCTTCTGTACTGTAATTATTGTTTTCGTTTTCGTCAATTTTATTGATTGGAATATATTCAATGGTAAATCCTTCTTTAAGCTCTTGAGAAAATTGATTTAACATACCATTTCCAAGGCCTAATGTATTCATATTAAATTTGCTCATTGTTACCTCTTTCCGGTGCTATTTATAGCACCATATCAAATTATTGTTTACACATAAATGTGTTTTTTTCGGTGCTATTTATAGCACCGAGTTAATGTGACATAATCCATTCAGTAAGCGCAATGTAATCTTTAGTGACTTTACTTTTGTCTTTGGATGTATCATATTCGAGTAATGGTATCTGCATATAAGACATTTCTTCAATCAGTTTGCTTTTTGCAATTGTGACAGGCAAAATCAATTCTGGAATTATAGAAGTTAAAATTTCATTTGTTGTCTTTGACACATTTTTAGTACTCTCCCACTGCGTGAAAAAGCAACCACCTAATTTTAGTTTGGTGTTGTATGTAGACACAGTTTTTACTAATTTTTTAGCAATACACATTCCGGTTGCTGACCAGGCATCACATTTCATAGGAATGTACACCTGGTCGGATGCAACGAGACTGTTAATATTCAATATATTAATTGACGGAGAACAGTCGATTAAGCAGTAGTCATATTCATCTTTAATTTTATCAAGATGGCTTTTTAGACGAAATTGCTGTGGCGTTCTAATATCGGCTTTCAATACTTCTTCACACTCACTCAAAGTCAAAAGCGAAGGAATAATATCAAGATTGCCATATTTGGTTGAATGAATACATTCATGTACATCTAATGCACTATCAATAAAAAGGTCTTCAACTGTTTTTTCATTCGTCGTGTTTGGTACATCTTTTAATAATGTTACAAGCAGTTCCATCATTTTCTGATCCGTGTACATACTGCTTAGATTCCCCTGAGGATCGACATCTATAAGAAGCACTTTTTTATTGAACAGAGTTGCTAACATATGAGCTACTGTTCCAGTTGTTGCGGTTTTGCCCACACCGCCTTTGTTGTTTAAAAATGAAATAGTTTTCATGTTAATTGCCTTTCCGGTGCTACTTATAGCACCAACATATATTTATAATGATTATTTAGTGGGATGTGCGCACATCCCACTTTTTAAATTGAATTGGTGCTATAAATAGCACCGGAATAAAACATATGTTATGGTGCTATAATAGCACCGAAAAATATAAAATTCAATATTTTTTTTTAATAAAAAAATGATTTTTTTTTTGTAAAAAAAAAGAGCATAAGGGATTTCTGATATCAATTTCATTGATATGTTTGGCAAAGCCAAACGAAATGATGATATCATTATATATATTAAAAAGGTATTAAAACAGTATTAATTTATATAGATATATTGAAAAAGCATTATAAAAGAGGTATTATAGTAGATACTAATAGGTGCTATAAATAGCACCGGAAAGGATATAGCACATGGATATAGTAATACGGGATTTAGATGCTGCTGTTGGTGCTAAATTAACACAAATGGCAAAAAAGCAAGGAGTGAGCAGAGAGGAATTTTTGAGGAAGAGCCTTGAAAGTCTTGCGATTGCTGGTGATCTTAAACAACTAGATTACAAATATGAAGCATTGGTAAAAGATATCGCTGTTGTCATTGAGGACAACACTTCAATATTGCAGGAATGTTATAATGTAATTAATGAACTTAAAGAAGGGCAGGTGCTATAAATAGCGCTGGATAACTATGAATAAAGAAAAGAAAGAATTAACGCTTTACAAAGATAATATAGAGTATGTAAAAAAGATAAAAGCAGAGCAGGGATTACGTTCTTTATCTGCCGCAGTAGATTACATAATAATGCAACACAAAAAAATGACAGATGAACAAACTGATATTGTAGCCGAAAAATTATTGACTAAAATCGAAGAAAAATACAAAAATATGTTTACAAGATTAAGATTAGGAGTAACAACTGCGGATAAAAATAGTCAGGTAATGTTAGAAATATTAAACAGTATAATATTAAATCTTTCGATGGATAAAATGTATGATACTGACATTTTAGAAAGTAATATTGTCAAAGAAAGTAAAGATACTGTGAAAAATAGAATTGAAAAATATAAGCAGCTTAAAGATAATAAAAATATTTAGAGGTGCTATTTATAGCACCGGAAAGATGAGGTGATATTTATGAACTACGATGAAATAGTAGAAAAATGGCAGAATAACGTTGTATCCAATAAAGAAGAATTAATGGCAAAAATGCAAAACTTTAGAATCATTTTTGCGTATAATTCAAATAGGATTGAAAATCCAGAAACGACTTATCACGACACTAGAGAAATTTTTGAAAATGGAAAAGTTGTGAATTTTACAGGAGATATAAGAACAATCTTTGAAATCCAAAATCAGAAAGAGTGTTTTGATTTTTTAGTTAACAAAATATTAAATAAAGAACCTATTACAAAAGAATTAATATTGCAAACGCATGAGAAATTAATGAAAGGCTGCTATGATGAAACACGATATTTAAAGGGTGAGCGACCAGGAAGTTTTAAAAAGCATGAATATGTTATTGGAGATGACGTTGGTGAATTGCCGGAAAATGTTGAAAATGAAATTGATTTTTTATGTAATGAATTGAAAGAAAATGAAGGAAAAGACCCATTAAAAATTGCAACATATTTGCATTTGAATTTTGAACAAATACATCCATTTGCAGATGGAAATGGAAGACTTGGAAGAACACTTTTGAATTACTATTTAATGATACATGATTATCCACCAACTATTATTTACAACGAGGATAAAGATGTATATTATATGGCACTTGAGGTATTTGATAGAACTGGGCAAATAAATGGATTTGAAAAATTTTTGCAAGAGCAGACCGAAAAGACATGGAGCAATAATTTTGCAAAAAAAAAGATATAAATATGGAGCAAGAAAGTTCAATATTTAATAAAATGTGTAAAGAAGAAAATGCAGTTATTGAACCAACAAACGAGTTTGAAATATAATGGTGCTATTTATAGCACCATTATATTTTTATGGATAGAAATTTATCCAGTGCTATAAATAGCATCAGAAAGGAAATGATAAATGGGAGAAATAAAAGCAGGGGTAATATTTAAGAGTAGATTTTGCAGTCCGACAAAAAAGACATTCGGAGATTATATTAATTATATAGACCGTGATGAGGCAGTGCGAAATGATAATTTATCTAAATTTAGTTTGTATAACGATTATATGGGGAATAGCGAAAAAACAACAGGATTATTTACAGAGAACAAAGATTTTTTAAGTCAGAACGAAAAGAAAGAGTTAAAAGATATATTTAAAACAGCGCAGGAAAATGAAAGCGTGATGTGGCAGCATGTAATATCATTCGACAATCGTTGGCTGCTTCAGAATGGATTAATTAATAGAAAATATGATTGTGTAAACGAAAGAAAATTAAAAGAGATTACACGAATTGCAATGCAACAGCTACAGAAAAGTGAAAATCTAGAAAATGCTGTATGGTCAGCAGCAATACATTTAAATACAGATAATATCCATATTCATATTGCTATGGTTGAACCTATACCAATGCGACAAAAGAAAAATGATGAGATAAGGGGCAAATTAAAGGCATCTTCTTTTAAAGAAGTAAAAAGCAAAATAGTAAATAATGTTCTAAGTCAACAGAAAGAAAATGAAATAATAAATAATATAATAAGAAATAGCATAATTGCAAATAAGAAAAAGAAGATGTTTATTAAAGATGAAGAATATTTAAAATTGTTTAAAGAGGTAATAAGTGAACTTCCAGAAGATAGAAGACAGTGGTATTATGGTTATAATTCTATAAAACATTTGCTGCCTAAAATTGATAAAATGACAGAAATATTCTTGGAAAATGAATGTAAAGATGAATGGAATGAATTAAAAATATTACTGGATAAACAGCAGGAGAAATATAGAACAGCATATGGAATACCTAAAGATACGTCAAAAGCAGGATATACAGAAAATAAAATTAAAGATGTTAAATATCGGCTTGGAAATGTAATATTAAGGCAAATGCGAGAATTTGATAAAGAAGAAAGAACAAGAATATATCAAGAAGCTGTTGAAAATCGAAAAAAAATAAATGAAAAGGATTTTTGAACAGAATCGAAAAAACTTACAGTATAGCAGTATGCAATATACATTAAAAGCAACAATGGAATTAACACGAATTTTTATGAAAAATGAATTGGAAAAAATACGAAATGAAATGACATACAATAAAATGCAACAGGAATTAGAAATTGAACGGCAGCAAGGCAAAGAACAAGAATAATATTTAAACCATAACAAAAGGCAGGCAGTGATGCCTTTTGTTATGGTTTTTTGTTTATATAAGATAAAAGTTGTGGTATCTGGTTACATTTGTTTAAAATAAAAAGTCTGCAATCTATTGGTATTACAGATGTAATTTTCAACATTCTGATATTCTGTAATCATTTTTTTATTAAGAGGTATTAAATTTTCAACTTCCACTGTAGAAGCTTTTCTAATTGAGCTGAGTTTAAACCAATGATTCTCAGGAACATCTGCATATTTTGCAGGACTATATTCAGCAGAATCAACAGGAATTCCAGCAACATCAAAATGATGATACTCTTCAATTTCTGCTAAATATCTTAATCCGGCCCGGTTGGATAATAATATTAAATCCAGTTCCCTGGCCTTTTTAAAATTAATTCGAGAAGAAGTGCTAAAATATACGCTTTTTTCAGTTGATAAGTTTTTATCAATGTGTAACTGTAAAACCTCTTCAGCGGTGTCAAAGCCCTGACTTGTTAATGGAATATTTACACCTATTTTATTTCCCATAAAAAGACCTCCTAAAAAATTGTTTTATTTTATAGTTGTATATTAATATATTTTAATTAGCATATCAAGTCATAACTAGAATATTGTAGAAATTACTAGCGAAATTAGACATAATTAGCACAATAAGCGTTGGCTATTATATAAATTGCACAAAATAATATAGAATTTTAATTGGACATCACATAGCATAAAGTGATTTAAATATAACAAAAAACAGAATGCCTGTTATTATAGAAAAGTTCGTGAAACTTATGTTTTACGTAGATTTTTATGACGTGCGGAAAGGAGAAAGCCAATTTGGATAGCATCGGATTAAAAATTATTGAGTTAATAACCGAATATCGCAATCAGGCATATGTATTAATAACAGTATGTTGTGTTGTTATTGGTACTATATTTGCATTAAGCGAAGACGGAACTGAGAAGATTAAAAAGAGATTACCGTTTATCGTAATCGGCTGGCTTTTGGTATGTGGCTCTATAACGCTAGGAGCTAGATATGGTGCATCATTGCAATTTTAAAAGGTGCTATAGACTGTAATATTTGCAGTCTACATACAATATTACAGTCTGTTTAAAAAATGGGAAAAAAAGAATTAGGTAATAATAATCTTTTAATGCGGTTAAATAAACGCATAGGAAGCAGAAATGTAATTACAGCCATTGCTGCAACAGTTTTTATTATAATTTTTCTTATTGGAAATTATATATGCAATGTAATTTCGGCCACTTTAAGTAGTAATTATAATAATCTCTTTGGCGCAGCACAGCTTGTAAGATTACGTGCTTTTCGGCATCCCTTCACAACCTTTTTATTTTTTCTTTTTTTAGTGGCAGATGTTGCATATGTTCTGATACTTACTTATCGAATATATACGAGCTACACCGATATGAATATTGGGCAAAAAGGTGCAGAGAGATTTACAACAGTTGATGAAATTAAAGAGCAATATATTGCTGTTAATGATAAAAATGTGGAATTTGAAGGTTATGGTGGAATACCAGTTGCCAGGATTGATAATAAGCTCTATTTAGATAATAGTAATACAAATACAATTGTGCTTGGTATTACTCGGTCAGGTAAGGGTGAAATGTTTGTTGTTCCATGTATAGATTTATATTCGCGCGGAAGTGAAAAAGCAAGCATGGTTATTATAGACATGAAACTGGAATTGGTCTGCCGCTCATATGAAGCATTAAAGAATAGAGGTTATGAAGTCCTTGTGTTAAATATTGCAGATCCTTCCGTTGGTATACAGTACAATCCGTTGGATTTAATAGTTAAATACTACATGGAGGGAAACAAATCTGATGCGGAACTGCTGTGCAATTCTTTTGCATATTCAATTTACAGTGGAAATGGTGGAAAAAGCAGCGGTGATGATAATGCAGAGTTCTTCTTAAATAATGCGACAAGTGCATTATCTGCACTTATTATTGCACACATCGATGATTGCAATAAGCAGGATTTAAGAGAAAATGCAGAAGCTGCGGCAATCTTTTTAAAACGGCAGGCGGCATATGAAAGATTGCGACCAGAGCAGAAAGCAGCTGCAGATACAGAGTGGAACTCTAATATACCGGAAATTTTTACAAAAGATAATCTAAAAAAGTTTCGGTATATTCCTACAACAGTTAAATTTGAATATTCGCATGAGAATATAAAAAGAGTTACAGTAGCGTCTATTGTAAATACGTTTACAGAGCTGCAAGAGTGTATATTAATGCACATACTACGCAGCTGGATGTGTATTTTCAAAAGCGTCCAGCAGGAGATCGAGCCAAAGCGATATATGCAAGTATTGAAGTATCCGGCGATAAAACCAAAGGCTCTATTTTTTCGCAGGCGCTTACTAAGCTAAATATTTATATGTATGAAAACATAACAAAAATGACAGCAAGAAGTACATTTAATTTAGAGTCATTGGGTTTTGATGATAAGCCTGTAGCATTATTTATTGGTGTGCCATTTTACGACAGAAGTAAAGATAGTATCGTTTCCACGCTTATTGGACAGGTGTATCAAGCGAATGCCAGGAGAGCAGCTGGCGCACCGGGACAGAAATGTAAAAGGAAAATTATTTTTCATTTGGATGAGATTGGTAATTATCCGGCGATTAAAGATTTTAAAACAATGATTTCTGTGGGACTGGGTGTAAATATGATTTTTAATCTGTTTTTACAAGCATATTCACAGCTTGATAGTATATATGGTGATGATGCAAAGACGATTAAAGCTAATTGCGGTAATCAGATTTATATTCAGACATCACTCTATGAAACAGCCGAGGAATTTTCTAAGCTGCTTGGAAATGAAACGATTACGAATATAACCCGTAGCGGAAAGAAAATGGAACTAAGCAAAAATTTTACTGAAATGTATGAAGAACGTCCGCTTTTAAGTCCAAATGAACTTATGGACTTACGGCCGGGAGAGAACGTTGTAAAACGTTTTATGAAACGTACAGATTTAAAAGGAAATAAAATAGTACCTTATCCTATTTTTAACAGTATAGACAGGGGAACGGGATATTTGTTTTCGTATGAGTATTTGTTAGATTCATTTCCTGCTGACAGGAAGTTTTCGGACATTCCACTTCCAATTGTTTCAGATAATGACGTACCAGAATTTTTTAATTATCGATATGTAATGAATAAGTACGCTTACGAATATATGGATAAAATTTTAAAATCCGGTAATGAGGAATTGATTGAAACGATAACGGAAGAACAGATGAAGGAATATGAATATTACAAATGGTTCTATCGGAATGACATACTGTTGAAAGATACAACAAACAGTAAGATGCTGCTAAGTTATGCACAAAAAAATAATTTAAATGTAACTGAAAAGTCCAGCATCGCAGATTATGTAATAGCAATCTGCATGAGCGGTATTGCTGTAACAGAAAAAGTAAAAATTATTTCTCTATTCGAGGAGTGATTAATAACCTAAGTCCGGCTGTCGAAAGGCGGCCGGATTTTTAAAATTATAAATGAGAGGTTTAAGATGGATTATCAGACGATTATTGGAAACAATCTTCCATATTTTATAACATCTAATATTTTTATAGATGCGGCCAGAGTTTTGGGTTGGTGGCTTATTAAAGCATTAGCAAATTTAAGTGAGCTGTGTGAAATAGTTTTTAATGAAGCTTACAATACACTTAATTTTACCGGATCGCAAGCATACAAAACTTTTGTATCAAGTTTTTCAGTTTTAATTATTGCCGGAATGACATTAACCTTTGCGGTTCTAGGTACATATTTAATGTTTAGCGAAAAAAAGCCACCGGTAATAAAAAACATTATGATTCTTCTTGCAGTCGTGTATTTAACACCAACAGTTATTACATCTCTGAACGAAGGATTGTTATCTGCGAAAAATGAATTAATGTCCGATTCATATTCAACGGCAACGGTACTTAGTAACATATCCGATTTGAAGACCATTGCAAACAGGAACTGGGACTTTAATGTTACGCTTGCAGATACTGTAGGTGCAGAAACAAAAGATGTATTGTCTGCGATTGATTCTTCTGAACATTTAAAAGCATCTGAATTTGATACGGATTTACAGAAACAGGTATTTAATCATTATCGCCTTATTTCCGATAGTGGAACTCTCCAATGGTATGAAATTGGAACAAAAGGACTGTTTGATATTTTAGACCCGCCATATTATTACCGGTATAAGATACATTACATACAGCTTATTATTGTTCTGCTGGCTAATATTTTTGTTTTTTTATTTTCTGGTTATGCAGTTATAAAAATGATATGGGAAATAGCAACTACAAGGATAATTGGCACACTTGCTTCACTTGATTTAACATCCGGACAAAAAACGATAAAAACAATAGAAGCATTTTTTGACGGATATATTGTTCTTTTTGGAATCCCAGTGATTTTAAAACTATATTTGCTTTGGCAGCAATACTTAAATACATCGGTTTCAAACCAATTTGTGCGCCCATTTCTTATTCTGTTTGGAGCACTCGTTGTAATTGATGGACCGGCTGCAATTCAAAGATTGTTTGGTTACGATATGGGAATTTCCGCAGGATCACAAAAAATGATGTCATTTCTACGTATGGTACAGCAGGCAAGAATGCAGCATCATTTTTCAAGCCAGGCTCGCAATGCAAGAAAAACTGCAAATGCACATAAATCCGATTCTACAGCAAGGCAGAGCGCAGTGCAGAGAGCAAATGCAAGCAATAGTAGTACATCGGAATCAGGCGGCGCTATGCAGGAGCCAAATGTGGGAACAGATAATACAACACCGGCGCGATGCAGGAACCAAATACAACAGGGAATAGCAGTCATGGAATGGCAGAAACTCCTGAAAGTGGAACACCTTCAGAAGGTATGGGATTTGAAAGCAGCAATATGCAGAATACGGAAAGCACATATGCTGGAGAACAAAAGCAGCCGACAGAGCCAGGACACAATGCAGCCCCGGTAAATCCAGAAGCCGGAAGCGGAAGTGTACCAAATATAAATCCGGGAAGCGGAGCGCCGACCGGAGAACAGAAGCAGCCGACAGAAGCGGGACACAATGCAGCCCCGGTAAA
>ENA-OQIO01001691-OQIO01001691.1-human-gut-metagenome-genome-assembly--contig:-NODE-1691-length-10573-cov-3.454720_pt1 | contig 10573 bp, 11 predicted proteins | sample MGYA00242573_ERZ504737 | MGnify/ENA primary metagenome ERZ504737 (study PRJEB26092, sample SAMD00036203) | human gut metagenome | host: Homo sapiens | study: EMG produced TPA metagenomics assembly of... | reverse complement strand
CCCGGGATTTTCAACCCGGGGTTTCGGACCTTCTCGGTCCTCTTGGTCCTGGTCCTGGCATGATCAGACACCTCCTTTCTCGTCAAAATCTCCGCCGCCTGGGTCTGAGATTCATATACTTCTCTGTAAATTTGATTATTTGCAAGCAGTTCTCCATGAGTACCAAAGCCATCTACCTGACCGTCATTCATGACGATGATCCGGTCTGCCCCCTGTACACTGGAGATTCTTTGTGCGATGATCAGTTTCGTCGTACCGGGAATCTCTTTTGCAAAAGCTTCCCTGATCCGTGCATCGGTAGCGGTATCAACGGCACTGGTAGAATCATCCAGAATCAGTACTTTCGGTTTCTTTAACAATGCTCTGGCGATACACAGACGCTGCTTTTGTCCACCGGATACATTGGAACCACCCTGTTCGATATAGGTTTCATACCCTTCAGGCATCTTCTCGATAAATTCATCGGCACAGGCCAGCTGGCAGGCGCGGATGCATTCTTCTTTGCTGGCTTCTTTGTTACCCCAGCGCAGATTCCAGAATCGTTCCGGAAAACAGCACATTTTTCTGCAGTACCACGCTACCTGATTTCGCAGAGTCTCCATATCATAAGACCGCACATCCATACCGCCGACTTTGATATTTCCGGTGGTCACATCGTACAGACGACTTATTAGATTAACCAGACTGGACTTTGCACTTCCGGTTCCACCGATGATACCAATCGTCTCTCCTGCATGAATATTCAGATTGATATCTTTTAAGACATATTCGCCACTTCCTTTTTTGTAGCTGAAGTTTACATGATCAAAGATGATACTTCCATCTTTTACTTCTGTCACCGGTCTTTCCGGATTGGTCAGTTCCGGTTTTTCTTCCAGAACCTCTGTGATTCGTTCTGCACTCGCCACACTCATGGATACCATAACAAATACCATGGACACCATCATCAGGCTCATCAGAATATTCATACAATATGTAAGAAGACTCATCAGTTCTCCGGTAGTCAGCTGATCGGTTACGATCATCTTCGCACCCAGCCAGCTGATTCCAAGGATGCAGCTGTATACCGCAAACTGCATCAGAGGTGCATTATAAGACAGGATCTTTTCTGCTTTTACAAACATTTTATATACATTGTAACTTGCTTTGGAAAACTTTTTGTCTTCATAATCTTCTCTCACATACGCTTTTACCACACGGATACCGGCAATATTTTCCTGCACACTCGCATTCAGATCATCATATTTTTTAAATACTTCCTGAAAATATCCGGACACCCGGCTGATGATAAAGAACAGGCATGCTCCCAGAATAATAACTGCCACCAGATAAATACTTGCCAGTTTTGCATTGATATAAAAAGACATGATCATCGCACAGACCATGCTGATCGGCGCACGCACAAACATGCGAAGCAGCATCTGGTATGCATTCTGTACATTGGTTACATCCGTGGTCAGTCGTGTGATCAGTCCGGCGGTACTGAACCGGTCGATATTGGAAAACGAAAACTGCTGAATGTTTTCATACATGGCTTTTCGCAGGTTTCTTGCAAATCCTGCGGAAGCATTGGCTCCACAGACACCACCCATGATACCTGCATACAGACCAATCAGTGCTGCCACGATCATCCATCCGCCTATGATACAGATATGGCGGATATCTCCTTTCTCCACACCATCATCGATGATGGATGCCATGAGAAAAGGAATCAGCATCTCCATCAGGACTTCCAGAATCATAAATAACGGAGTCTTGATGGAGTCTTTCTTGAACTCTTTGATCTGAGCTCCCAGCGTTTTAAGCATTACTCTCTCCTCCTGTTTGTTTCTCCCTGTTGAATCTCGATATTAGAACGCATCTTACGGATTACCCGGAAAAACACTTCCAGATCTTCGTCCGATATTCCCTGACGAAGTGTGCTTTCCAGCCGGTTGATGTTGCGGATCGTTCCTTCCTGCATCCTGATACCAACTTCCGTCAGCTCCAGTTTCTTTAACCGGGCATCTCGTTCCACACTGACTCTGCGGATATATCCTCTTTTTTCCATCAACTTCAGGATCCCTGTCGCTGTGGACCTGGCTATGGAAAATTCCGCCTCAATATCCCGCTGATAAATGTCTTCTTCGGAATGCTCATATAAAACCGGATAATCCAGCTTTGCATCATCGTCAATTCCTCGCCTCCCATCGCTGCACGATAGGCGGTCATCCGACTGTGAATCTCATTTTCCAGCCGTTTATTTTCAAATCCGATGTGATCCCTGTATTCTACTTTCAGCATCCTGTGACCTCCTTTCTGTTTGTTCGGATGCGAACAGTTCGGTAGCGTTCGTTCGTTCACGAACTATTTTATGACACATTTCCTCGTTTGTCAATACCAGCTCACGGCAAAATATTATAAATCAAAATTGGTTCACCGGACCAATTATTGATATACGATACAAAAAAGATGCAGGTTGTATTTCTACAACCTGCATTCATCTTATCTTTCTGCATCTTCCGGTTCACACCATCTGAATGCATTTTCTTTTATCTGATTTTAGATCTCAGCCAGTTTCAGCAGATCCGGGATCTTGGATTCCCATCCGAGAGCATGATATGAACACCCTGGCAGTATGGCTTACACTCTTTGATAATACGTGCAGCAATCTCTACGCCGGTGATACCTGCTTTTGTTCTTTCTTTGTCTGCTTTCAGTTCTTCGATCATCTCATCCGGAACATGGATACCGGCAACGTTATTGTTCATGAATTTTACCATACCGGCTGATTTCGGGATGATGATACCAACCTGTACCGGTTTTCCGAACTGTTTTGCTTTTTCCATGAATTTGATGAATTTTTCCGGCTCAAAAACAGCCTGAGTCTGGAAATATTCTGCACCTGCAGCTACTTTTCTTTCCATCTTTGCCAGCTGTGCATCAACGGAATCGCTGCATGGAGATACAACAGCACCTTTGGAGAACTTCGGCGGTTCGCCAACCAGCTGATTGCCACCCAGATCTACGCCTTCTTCCAGCAGTTTTACGGTATGCAGCAGAGATACGGAATCCAGGTCAAATACCGGTTTTGCCTGTGGATGGTCACCCATCTTGGTATGGTCACCGGTCAGACACAGGATGTTGTCGATACCGAACATGGCTGCGCTCAGAAGATCAGATTCCAGAGCGATACGGTTTCTGTCACGACAGGCAAGCTGGAAGATCGGGTTCATCCCTGCATCTTTCAGGACTTTACACATAGCCAGAGAGCCCAGACGCATAACAGAAGACTGATTATCGGTTACATTAACTGCATGAACATCTTTCAGATAAGTTTTCGCTTCTTCTACCAGTCGTCCACGTGGATCCCTTTTGGCGGTCCTACTTCTGCAGAAACTACAAATTCACCACGGTCGAATAATTCTTTCATTTTCATTATACATTGCTCCAATCATATTAAATTTTATAGATGCATCGTATTATGTATCTTATATTATTTTGCTACTTCATCATCTGTTGCAAAATTGTGAATCTGTGTCGGACATTTCAGTACGTCCAGACGTCCGATAGCTTCCAGTCGTCTGTAGATACGTTCCCATCCACATTCCATGGTATTATCAACCTCGCACATGCCGTTTTTGGAACCGCCGCACTGTCCGTTGACAAGGCTCTTGGAACATGCTGTGATCGGGCAGATTCCACCGGTCAGATTCAGATAACATTCACCGCACTGGTCACATTTGTACTCTAACGGTGTCACACCCTGAAAACCAGGAAGCGGATAGGTATCGCAGGCTGCGCATACCTTCTTGTCATCCAGATATTCTGCGATTGTCTGTACACCAACACCACAGGAGAATACTAAAACCAGATCAGAGTCCTGGATCTTCTCCATATGTTTTTTCAGGCGTAATTCCATATTTTCCGGATTACAGATATAATCGGTAGTCATGATTCCTGTTACATTGCCTTCAGCGGAAAGTTCCTTCTGAAGTTCTACAGCTTCTTTTTCCGGAAAATGCACTTCTTTACATCCATGGCAGTTGATGATGAAAACTTTTTTTCCCTGCCACCAGAGAGTTGATCATCTCTTTGTCTTTTAACTGGGTAATTAACATATTATTTCATCCCCCTTACTGCATTTTTTCCGGCTTTGATTCTGTCAATAATAGAGATTTTGGAAGAACAGATATACTGGCAGCAGCGACATTCCACGCAATCCATTACATGCATGTCTCTCATGCCTTCCCAGTTCTCCTGATCTGCATATTTTACAAAATACAGCGGTGAAAGTTCCATCGGACAAACATCTACGCAGCGACCACACTTGATGCAGGCCTGCTCTTTTGTCTCATCGGTATCGATCGCGATGATACCGTTGGAGCCCTTCATCATCGGTACTTCCAGATCTTTTAGCGGGAATCCCATCATCGGTCCGCCCATCTTAACCAGAACATCTTCATCGGTAAATCCGCCACAGTAATCGATCAGTTCTTTTACGCTGGTACCGATCTTGATGACAAAGTTGCCCGGATGTTTGATCTTCTCGCCTGTTACGGTTGCAACACGCTCGATCAGAGGCATACCTTTCCGGATCGCATCGGAAATTGCTTTCACAGTACTGATATTATCTACCACAACGCCAACATCTGCCGGGAGTCCGCCGCTTGGAACCTGTCTGCCCATGACACGTTTGATCAGAGTTTTCTCAGCACCCTGCGGGTATTTGGTTCTTGCTACGAATACTTCCATGTTACCGATATTTGCAACTTTTTCCTGCATCAGTTCAATGGCATCCGGTTTGTTATCTTCAATGACGATAATACCTTTTTCAGCACCTGTTGTCTTCAGGATCGCTTTCAGACCATAGATGATATCGTCTGCATATTCCAGAAGAACTCTGTGATCTGCGGTCAGCAGTGGTTCACACTCACAACCGTTCAGGAGAATGGTATCTACCGGTTTTGCCGGTTTCAGTTTGACACAGGTCGGGAAACCTGCTCCACCCATACCAACAATACCTGCTTCACGGATGATATCGATGATCTCGTCCGGAGTCAGGCTGTCAAGATCTTTGTGTGGCTGTACGGATTCGTGCAGAGTATTTTTACCATCCGATTCGATAACAACAGCCATCACTTCGCTGCCTCTGGTTCCATGCATACGGGGTTCTGCGGCAACTACGGTTCCGCTTACGCTTGAATGTACCGGAGCACTAATAAATCCTGCTGCTTCACCGATCTTCTGTCCAACCTTTACGGTATCGCCAACCTCAACGATCGGATTCGCCGGTGCACCAGATGCTGGGACATGGAAATAACAACGGTCTTTGGATCCGGGAACTTCTTCAGGGCAATATGCTCACTGAATTCTTTGCGTTCTGACGGATGTACTCCACCGTAATATCCGTTCAGTCTGTCTTCTCTGGCAGCTTTTACATAATCATTGATAACTTTGAAGTTCACTTTTGAGAAGTCACGTACCTGTACCGGCTGATGCAGAAATTCTTCCAGACGTCCCTGTTTTGCCAGTCTCTGATAGATTTTTTCCCATGCACAGTCTTTATTCGGGTCTACTTCACATTTTCCGTTCTTGGCACCGCCACACTGTCCGTTGACAAGACTCTTCGAGCAGTCAACGATCGGACAGACACCACCTGTGATGTTCAGATAACACTGTGCACATGCGTCACAGCTCTTTTTGGTAAGTGCCATACCGTGATGACCTCTGTAGTTGAGCGTATTACTTGCTGCAACCACCGGTTTTCCTGACAGATCTGCAATCGTCTGGATACCAAGACCACAGGAGATTACAACTACGTTCTCTGTTCCTTCCGGAAGCAGATCCTGTAATTTTTTCTCTGTGTGCATCTTATTACATAAGAAATCAAACTTTGCACTGCCTGTAACCGTTTTTCCCTGTTCTGCTGCAAATGCTAAAAACTCGTCGCAGTCCGGTTCATCCACTGTTTCAAACTCTTTGAAACATTTGTTGCAGGCAATCACGAACAAATTGTCTTTGCCTTCCAGCACGGATGCAAGTTCTTCCTTGCTTTTCAGCTTATACTTCGTATAATTTTCCAATTGCTCACCTTCCTTGATATTTTTTATCCTTATAATTACCTGTCTTTGCTCTCTCTTCCGCCTCCGCACATCCTTGGAAAAGACCGCAAAAACCCGATAAATAAGTTCGTCCTATTAAGAGTACCATAAATTCACAATATTATCCAGTTTTATTAGCGATTTCTATAAATTTTTTGCATGAAAAGCACAAATTTTTTTATTTGTCTTGTTATTCGCGTAACTCAAAAGACAGCCGTCCGGTCATATCCATCTGCCGAACGGCTGTCTTTGCGTTTTTCGTTTTTTTATTTTTCTTTTGAAATCACATGATACGGTACTGCCACAAACACTGCCCCGCCGATTATATTTCCGACTGTTGCCAACAGTACGGTATACAGATACTGACCGACAGTGATTCCTCCGTTTGCCACACCGATTCCGATGATGCTCATATCTGCGATGCTATGCTCAAATCCGCAGGTCATAAAAATCAGAATACACCAGAAAATCATGATCAGTTTTCCGGATTCCGTTTTCATCTTGGTTCCGCACCATACTGCAAGACAGACCAGAATATTACACAGGATCGCACGCACCAGGATCTCTCCGACACCAAGACTAACTTTTGCTGAAGAAATTTTGATAAAATAATCTGCGATTGCTCCATCTCCTGCTGTCGGAAGTCCGGTCAGCTGGAAAGCCGCTACACAGAGCAAAGAAGCAATCAGATTGCCGATCCAGCAGACACACCACAGTTTCACAGTATCCGCCCAAGATACTTTCTTTCTCAGGGATGCTGCCGCCATCACCAGATTGTTACCGGTGAATAATTCAGCACCTGCCATAACAACCAGACTGAGAGCTGATGCAAAAGCAATACTCTGAATCAGTTTTACCGCAGCCGCTGCACCATTTCCATCCATCGACTGTCCCAGCACAAACGCTACCATACTGCCAAATGAAATAAACATTCCTGCTACCATGGATGAAATAAAATATCCCAGTGGATTTTTCTTCAACAGATTATTTTTTGCCACCCCTGCATTACATAATGCCGTATACTCTTCATGAAACATAACTTTTTCCTCCTTGTCATCACATTTCATTATCTGTAATCGTTCAGCCACAAACCATTACCGTCTTTTCATAATCTCTTTGGCATTTCCCCATAATTTCTTTTTTGCAGACGCACCTCCTTTTTACACCAGCCGTCCGGATATCTTTTTCCTGTCTTTTATAAAGGAACAAAGAATGTGTCTTGGCACATCCTCGCGGAGCATTTTACTTTGCAGGAAGTCAATTTCTTGTAAAGTAAAAAGGGCAACACTTGTAACTCTACAAATGTTGCCCAGACGGTCGGCATCCTGCAAATCTGATTCCCCTGTGGTATCCCACATTTCTCCGTCAGTAATCAGATTCTATGCATTCATTGTATAAGTTTTATAAAACTTATACTCTTTATCATTAATTTATCACCACATTGACGGATTGTCAACCGTATTTCATGAAATTGTCAAACTATTATCATTTATAATTCAGGACAGAAGTCTTGTTGCCCATACCGCATTGGCATAATTTACGCCATGGCTGCAGATACCTGATCTTGTGCTGGCCGCTTCTACAGTTCTTCCATTACCGATATAGATAACTACATGGTAAACCTGACCGTTTTTCGCATAAAAGATCAGATCACCCGGTGCTGCTTCACTGACCGGAATCTTCATTCCATACTGCGACTGTGCTGCGGATGTTCTTGGAAGACCGATACCGAACTGTGCATATACATGCTGTGCGAAACCGGAACAGTCTGCTCCGTGAACCGGATCTGTTCCTCCCCATACATATGGTTACCGATAAACTGCAATGCATAATTGATCAGAGCCTGGCGGGTTGGATTCTCAACAGAGGCTTCTTTCACTGATTTGAACGTATAATAGCAGACGGCATTGTCTTCCGGTGCGATCATCTGATCAGCAAGTCCGCATACAGTTTCCGGATCCTGTCCCGCATCGGTATATGCCTTTGCTTTTTCTTCCGCTTCTTCACCCATCAACAGGTATTCACTCTTTGCAAATCCACGCACATCACCGGATTCCACATATACCCATTCTTGATTCTTACTTGCCAGTACATAACAAACCTGATTCTGGGATAACGTGCCGATTACCCGTGCATCCGTGCTTTTCCCTTCACGGATATTTATTTTATCCGTGTTACAGAATGCATATTCTTTATCTACTACTGTTTTTCCTGCTGTTGTTTTTGTATACAGAAGATTTTTATTTTTCAGCGGATTCATCAGTTTTGTAGCTTTTTCGAATACCGGATTCTCCTCCCCGGACAATTCCTTTGCCTCTTCTATGATCAGATCCGCTTTTTCTCCTGTGTTTAATTCGTCTTTTCTGATAAATCCTCTGACTCTTCCGGATTCAACAAACACCCATCCGTCTTCGTCTTCCTGTAAGATATAGCAGACACCACCGCCCGGTAAAGATCCGGTAGCTGCAGCATCTTCCTCATCGCTTTTTTCTTCAAGAATCCTGCAATCTTTTCTTGCAAATGCGTATACTTTATCAACAGTTGTCAGACGAAAATCCTCTTCGATCTGTGGTGGAATCACTATCTGCTGTCCTGCAATCAGTGATTCGTTGCTTCCCTGTGCTTCTGCTTCCGGTGTCGGAGTAGCTTCCGGCGTAGGCTGCGGTGTTTCCGCCGGTGTTGCTGCCGGTGTTTCCTGTGTCGGCTGTTCAGCTGCCGGAGTCTCTGTCGGCGTCGGGGTTGTTGGCTGTATCGGTGCCGGTGTTGGTGTTGCTGTCGGCACCGGAGTTTCCGTTGGTGCCGGGGTCTCCGTCGGTGTCGGGGTCGGTGTCTCCGGGGCTGCCGGGGTCTCTGTCGGTGCCGGGGTCTCCGTTGGTGTCGGATTCTCCGATACTGCTGGGGCTCTGTCGGCGCCGGGGTCTCCGTCGGGGCTGCCGTCTGTTCCGAAGCCGGAACTTCTGCTACCGGTGCTGCTTGCGCTTCCGGAGTTGCTTCTGCCTGCTGCACCAGTTCTATCTGTTCTGTTGCTCCCGCAGTCAATGGTGCTGCCGGTATAATCATACTGGCTGATAAAACTCCTGCAACCAGTTTTTTCCATTTATGCATGTGTTACCTCCTTGCTCATTCATTACATTTTATAATTACACATATATAAATATGATTATTTTTATTATATAACTCTCTTTTTTTCTTCGCAAGGTTCTATTGGCAATTTTTCACATTTTTTACCCTATTTTTTATCATATTATGATAATTATTATCATCTAAGCCAGACAACTTCCATACGTGGAGCAACGCAAAAAGAGACCTGTAAGTCCGGGAGGGCCAGGCGTCTTACAGATCTCTTCTTCTGGATATCCTATGGCTACTGCATAATAGGAAGTACTTTTTTCAGACTCTTTGTCAGTCCCAGTGCTACCACGATCTTGATCAGATCCGGAATAATGAATGGGAATACACACCAGCCAAGTACAGTCACGAGACCAACCGGTCCTGCACTTCTGGTGTACATAATCATAAACCAGGCAGTTCCAAATGCATAACACACAATCAGACCAACTACCATCTGGACTGCCAGTGCACATGTTTTTCTTCCCATTACTTTTTCCATGCCCCACATAACCAGAGCACCCACCAGGAAACCTATTATGTAGCCACCGGCGTTGCCAAACAGACTGCCGATTCCACCACTAAATCCGGCAAATACCGGAACGCCGACTGCTCCAAGAAGAATGTACACCAGAATTGAAAGGGTACCTCTCTTACCACCGAGTACTCCAACTGCCAGGAACACACCGAAGGTCTGTAATGTAAACGGAACGGTTGCCGGTATGGAAATCCAGGAACAAATCGCCATTACCACAGCAAATACGCAATGTACACCATGTCATAAGTCTTGCCTCTGCTCATTGTTGTCGTTGTCATTTTTTCATATCCTCCATAATTTTGCTGCATCTGCGCCGAGAAAATATCCACCGCTATGCTAATACTACTATATCACCTGTTTTTCGTATTGTCAACCTTGTGTTTATTGTAGTTTACATTCGATCCTGATCTCTTTACTGTTTACTCCGTTCCCTGTAACACGCTTCTCGGTACACAAAATTTATCCTGATCACATAGATTCGCGCAGTATATCTTCTTTATAATATTTCTTTTTTTTCAAACTGGACTGGTTATTTTTTTCAAAACTGGTTATTTCTATCTGACCAGTTATCCTTTATGATTCAGTGTGATATTAAAATTATAGTAACTATTCAGTAGCTACTGTCCCGCGAGGTGTTTTGACATGAATATGTCAAAATCCCGAGACATACAAACCAAAATGCCATCACCGAAGGTGATTTACGCGAGCAACGAGTCAAAAGTCCGTGCTTGCACGGAACCTTGAGGAGTGCCGCGATAACGATAAAACTCGCAAAGCGTGTTTTTATCGTTTTAAATGCATTTTGGCTCGTAACTGTGAAGGTACTGAACAGTTACAAATTATA
>ENA-OQIO01001690-OQIO01001690.1-human-gut-metagenome-genome-assembly--contig:-NODE-1690-length-10580-cov-3.012628_pt1 | contig 10580 bp, 13 predicted proteins | sample MGYA00242573_ERZ504737 | MGnify/ENA primary metagenome ERZ504737 (study PRJEB26092, sample SAMD00036203) | human gut metagenome | host: Homo sapiens | study: EMG produced TPA metagenomics assembly of... | reverse complement strand
CGTAAGATTAAGGATTTGTCAAATAGTAAATATCATATCTACTGTCTAATATTTACTAGATGCCAGGGTCAAAAAGGTCTAAGCCCACATGAGCTTGCTCATAGGTGGGTGAAAGACCTTAGGACCGCCCCGATATGAGCATAAAAGTGGATGATAATCCCACGATATGCGAATATTGGGTAGGATTGTGGGAGTGCGTAGCACGGAGCAATCCGTAGGCATCAAAGTCGGGGGCTTTTGCCCCCGACTTCATTTTTATTCTTTTATAAAAGTTCTCTGATTATTTTATCGTACCCTATACTTCAGTACTTTAATAATCGTAATTATTTCTTTGGTGTAATTTCTTTATTCCCACCCATATATGGCTGAAGAACCTCAGGAATCTTTACAGATCCGTCTGCCTGAAGGTTATTCTCAAGGAATGCGATCAACATTCTCGGTGGAGCAACAACTGTATTATTCAATGTATGTGCAAAGTAGCTGCCTTTTTCACCTTTAATACGGATACCAAGTCTTCTTGCCTGAGCGTCTCCAAGGTTGGAGCAACTTCCTACCTCGAAATATTTTTTCTGTCTTGGTGACCATGCCTCTACATCTACTGATTTTACTTTCAGATCAGCCAGGTCTCCTGAACAACATTCCAGAGTACGAACCGGAATATCCATGGAACGGAAAAGATCTACTGTATTTTTCCACAGCTTGTCATACCACTCTTTACTGTCTTCTGGCTCGCAGACAACAATCATTTCCTGCTTCTCAAACTGATGGATTCTGTATACCCCACGTTCCTCAATTCCATGAGCACCTTTTTCTTTTCTGAAGCATGGAGAATAGCTTGTCAGAGTCTGTGGCAGCTCTGTCTTATCTAAGGTTGTACCAATAAATTTACCGATCATAGAATGCTCACTTGTACCGATAAGATAAAGGTCTTCACCTTCGATCTTATACATCATTGCGTCCATTTCAGCAAAGCTCATAACGCCTGTTACAACATTGCTTCTGATCATAAACGGCGGAACACAATAAGTAAATCCTCTGTTGATCATGAAATCTCTTGCATAAGCGATTACTGCTGAATGCAGTCTTGCAATATCTCCCATCAGATAGTAGAATCCATTTCCTGCCACTCTTCTTGCAGCATCAAGGTCAATTCCGTTAAAAGATTCCATAATCTCTGTATGATACGGGATTTCAAAATCAGGAACAACCGGCTCTCCAAATCTCTCTACCTCAACATTTTCACTGTCATCTTTTCCGATCGGTACAGAAGGATCAATAATATTTGGAATGATCATCATATTCTTTTTGATCTTTTCTTCTACCTCTTTTTCTTCTTCAGAAAGTTCATTGATTCTTCCGTTACTCTCTGCTACTTTCTTTTTCAGTGCTTCTGCTTCTTCAAGCTTCTTCTGAGCCATCATTGCACCAATCTCTTTGGAGGCTTTATTTTTCTCTGCACGAAGTGCCTCTACTTCCTGCTTGATTTCTCTGTTTCTTTTATCCAGTTCGATCACTTCATCTACCAGAGGAAGTTTTTCATCCTGAAACTTATTCTTAATATTCTGTTTTACAACATCCGGATTGCTTCTTAAAAATTTAATATCTAACATAATTCTTTCCTTCCATTCCCTTTACTTAATTTTTAGAACTTTTTATATCATATTCTTCCTGATAGATTGCTTTTTCCAAACAATCTCTTTCTTCCTCAGAAAGCTCAATATAACTTTCACCTTTTATCACTTCTTTGATATAAGTATAACATCCTTCTCTGCTATGCATTGCATTAAGAATCCATCCTGTATTATTTTCATCCAACATAGTCAATGCAAAACTGAGATCTCCTCCCATCTCATGAAATGCGTCATACTTACAATACCAACTTCTGATAATGTCCTTCCATCTTTTTATAGATTTTATCAATTTCTTCTCGATTTTCTTCTGCAATCTTTTCAATTTTTTTCAGCTTTTCAAACCGGCGAAAGATTGATTTTTCCAGACTCTTTCCATTTTTCCCCTTCATAAATACATTGTAGCTGTTCTGTAAGCGATTATATTTATCATAAACCAGACATAGTAATACGATAATTGCCACTTGCAGCACAAATAGAATAACAAACAGGTAGAACGGATCTATCCCGAGATTCCCTAGTATTCCGCCCATTATTTATACATCTCCTTTTACTTATTCTCCCCTTGGTATTGTCATGAGCAGATCATAAATACGCTCAAGTTCTTCCTCTGAATAATATTCTATCTCGATTTTTCCTTTTCCATTCGCTTTTTGGTTCACACTGACTTTTGTTCCCATAATATTCTTTATCTGCTCTTCTATATTTTCATATATGAACGTATGTTCTGACTTTTCTTTTTTAACTTCCTTTTTAGGATTCTTAAGTGCTTTTACCAACTTTTCAGTCTCTCTTACACTTAATTTTTCATCAAAATCTTATTTGCCAGTATGAACTGCTGTTCTTCATCATCTATTGCAAGTAACGCTCTTGCATGTCCTGTACTGATCATATCGTCTATGATCATTTGCTGGACTCTTGGACTCAGTTTCAGCAGACGCATCGAGTTAGTAACTGCTGTTCTGCTCTTTGATACCCGTTCTGCAACTTCATCCTGCTTTAACTGAAATTCCTGAAGAAGTCTTTTAAATGCCATAGCTTCTTCAATAGGGTTCAGGTTCTCTCTTTGAATATTTTCTATCAGAGAAATTTCAACAATTTCCTGGTCTGTATAGTCTTTTACAATAATCGGAACTTCTTTGATTCCTGCAAGCTTTGCAGCACGCCATCTTCTTTCCCCCGCAATAATTTCATAATAATTTTTCTTTTTTTGCACAAGAAGTGGCTGTAAAATACCAAATTGCCTGATAGAATCTGCAAGTTCCATAAGTGCATCTTCATCAAAATCTTTTCTGGGCTGATCCCGGTTCGGTTCAACCTCATTGATCCTTACCATGATTTCTCCCGATTTTGGTGAATCATTCTCTTTTTCCTGCTTCTTTTCAACTTTTGAATCAGAAATGTCATTTTTTTTATTAGGTATAAGACTATCAAGTCCCTTTCCTAATCCACTTTTCTTCCCCGGCATATTTATTCTTCTCCTTTATTGATCACTTCTTCTGCTAATAACAGATAGCTCTCTGTTCCCTTTGATTTTGGGTCATAGAGATTGATTGGCATTCCATAACTTGGTGCCTCGGCTAATCTTACATTTCGCGGAATGATCGTCTTATAGATATTCTGATTCAAATTATCCTTTACATTTTCAACAACCTGCAAAGATAAATTTGTTCTTGCATCATACATAGTAAATACAACACCCTCAATCTCCAGTTCTGGATTCAGGCGTTCCTGCACAAGTTCAATCGTATGAATAAGCTGGCTTAATCCCTCCAATGCGTAATACTCACATTGAATTGGAACAAGGACCGAATCAGATGTTGTCATTGCATTAATGGTCAACATACTAAGTGCCGGAGGACAATCAATAATGATAAAGTCATATTTTTCTTTTACTTTGTTGACTTCATCCCTGAGAATGTATTCTTTATTGTCCACACCTATCAATTCAATCTCTGCGGCCGAAAGATCTATATTTGATGGAAGAACATCGAGATTTTCAATTACTTCTTCATATATACACTCTTCTATTCCTATATTTCCAATTATCAGATCGTATACTGTTTTCTCGACTTCATTTTTATCGACTCCAAGACCACTGGACATATTCCCCTGTGGATCCATATCAATTGCCAATACTTTTTTTCCAAGACTAGCTAATGATGCCGATAAGTTAATTGCCGTTGTCGTCTTCCCTACACCGCCTTTTTGATTAGCGATTGCTATAATTCTTCCCATCTTCGTACTCCTTTCTTTCGGACACTTCATTATTATATCATCTTTCTTTTCATTATTCCATAACATCATCTATTAAAAATCAAAAAAATGTTTCACGTGAAACATTCTTTATTAACTTTCTATGATTTACGACTAACGTTTCACGTGAAACATTCTTTATGTCTTTATTTGTTTTACAAAATGTAGTATAATTATGTCAGATGATGCTCACCATTTTACAGGCAAAATTATCATTTTTGCATCATTAAATTTATAAAGGCAGGTGACTATTTTGAGTTTAAAGAAAAATCTTACATTTTTTACTGCACTGACCGGGACAGTAATTGGTACGATGCATGTAGTGAACAGAATCTTTCAATACATTTCTACCGCGGATAATATGCTTTCAGATGATAAATACGATTACTATAATTGGAGATTTGGAAAGATTACTTACAAGAAGACCGGATCAGGATCACCCGTTCTCCTGATTCATGATTTAAATGTATGTTCTTCTTCCTACGAATTTGAAAAAGTCTGTTCCAAATTATCAAAGACAAATACTGTATATTCGATAGATCTGCTGGGATGTGGTCGTTCTGATCGTCCTGCATTTACTTATACTAATTTTCTTTATGTAGAGCTGATTACTAACTTTATCAAGCATATTATTGGAGAAAAAACAGATGTAATTGTATCCGGTGAGTCGTGTCCATTTGTATTGATGGCATGTGCTAATGATGATTCTATTATTAATAAGGTAGTGATGATTAATCCTCCGAATCTTGTAAAAATGGCCAAAATACCAACTAAAGCAAGTAAATTATTTAAAAAGCTTATTTTTACACCGGTTATTGGTACATTTATCTACAACTTGAATGTAAATAAGAAGACAATCCTTCAGAAATTTATCTTTTCTTATTATTATGCTCAAAATGATATTAAAGAAAGGGATATTCTGACTTATTTTGAATCATCCCATAAAGACCATACTCATTCCAAATATCTTTATGCTTGTCAAAAGTCACGATATTTAAATGCAAATATTGTTCACTGCCTTTCCAGACTGACGAACAGTATTTATATTATAGTTGGAAATTCTAACCCGGAAAATATTCTTGCAGCTAATGAATATCAGAATTATCTTCCTTCTATTGAAATTAAGGGAATCGCAAAGACAAAACAGATGCCACATATGGAAAAACCTGAAGAGTTCTTTAGCGATGTAAAGATTTTCTTATCTGATGCTCAATAATTAAATTGATGCCAGGGTCAAAAGGTCTGAAACCACGTGTGCTTGCACACTGGTGGTAGAATGACCTTGAGACCCTGGCATCTTAAATTTAATACGCTCAATACTTAATGAGATATGTAATTTTAAGCGATTTTCAAATGAGTTTTCCACAAAAAGTAAAAAGTTATCCACATTATCCACATTAGATATCAACATCATGTGAATATCTTATGTGATAATGTGGATAACTTTTCTTGTTGTTTTACTTTTTTAAAGGTTCTTTTGATGGCAAACCTGCTTTTCTTGGATATTTCCCGGCTGTATTCTTAACTTTTTTGATTTTCACAAGCGATCTTCCCATGTCTGTACCGGGTAACTGGAATTTATCCACATCTGTTATCTTTCCTCCCAGTACTTTTACTGCAAATTCTGCATCTCTTATCTCCTCATCAGAATCCCCACTTTTATAGGAAATAAACTCTCCTTCTACTTTTACAAACGGAAGACAATATTCACTCAATGTCGCAAGATTGGCCACCGCTCTCGATACACACAGATCAAAACATTCTCTGTATTCCTTTTTCTTTGCAAAATCTTCTGCTCTTCCGTGAATTGTACGGATTTTTTCTAATCCCAACGTACGAATCACTTCATCAAGAAATTTAATTCTTTTATTTAATGAATCCAATAATACAACTTCCAGTTCCGGATACACTATTTTGAGTGGTATTCCCGGAAATCCGGCTCCTGTTCCTATATCGATCACCGACTGAACCTGATGCATATCCTTCACTCTCGCGATTGAAAGACTGTCTGTAAAATGCTTTAAGTTTACTTCTTCATACTCCGTAATTCCTGTAAGATTCATTACTTTATTCCATTCTACAAGAAGTTCATAATATTGATCGAACTGTTCTTTCTGATGTTCATTCAACTCTATTCCAAGATTTGCAAGCTCTTCAGTAAATTTTTCACCGCTTCTGCTCTCTCTCTGTTCTTTCTCCACTGTCACCCTCCTATATTCTTTTTGCTGCTTTACGTTTTTGGGTATAATATATAGTATATAATATATTGCATGCTATATATCATATCTTAATCGACCCATCTGGTGCCTGAAGCTGCTTTGCAGCGATCATGATCGTCATTCGCCGCTCGCACTGAAAAAGCTGTGCTTTCTCCTGCTCGCTAACCCCCATTCTATCCTGTATATATAATATAAATCTATTTTTTATTTACTTCCAAGATATACAAGAAGGACTGAGATATCTGCCGGTGATACTCCGGAAATCCTCGATGCCTGACCAATAGAAGCCGGACGGATCTGATTCAGTTTCTGCTTAGCCTCCAGCCTGAGACTCTGAATTGAATCATAATCAATATTTTCCGGTATCCGCTTATTCTCAAGTTTCTTAAACTGCTCTACCTGACGCATCTGACGCTTAATATAGCCGTCATATTTTATATTGATATCGACCTGTTCCTTCACATCATATGGAAGCTCCGGCCGTGCATTGTCCACCGGAGCCAGTTTTTCATAGGATAATTCCGGTCTGCGGATCAGCTCTGCCAGTGTGGTTCCTGATGTAAGCGGCGTACTTCCGTATGCCTCCAATAACTTCTGCACTGCTTCTGAAGTACCTAAATTTACATGATTAACACGCTCTATTTCCTTTGCGATCAGTTCTTCCTTTTTCAGCAGGCGTGCGTATCTTTCATCATCAATCAATCCAACCTCATGCCCGATTGCCGAGAGTCTGATATCTGCATTATCCTGCCTTAAAAGCAGCCTGTATTCTGCTCTTGAGGTCATCATACGATACGGTTCGTGGCTCTCTTTTGTCACCAGATCATCGATCAGGACACCGATATATCCCTGGGAACGGTCAATCACGATTCCTTCTTTTCCCTGCAATTTTCTTGCAGCATTAATTCCTGCGATCAGCCCCTGTGCAGCCGCCTCTTCATAACCGGAACTTCCATTAAACTGTCCACCGCTAAAGAGTCCTTCGATTGCTTTAAATTCCAGGGTACTCTTTAACTGCCGGGCATCAATGCAGTCGTATTCGATTGCATATGCATTTCTTACAATCTTTGCATGTTCCAGTCCCGGAACACTCCGATACATCTCATACTGAACATCCTCAGGCAGTGAGCTGGACATTCCACCCACATACATCTCCGTGGTCTCATTTCCCTCCGGTTCAATGAACACCTGATGTCTGTTCTTATCCGGGAACTTAACGACTTTATCTTCAATAGACGGACAGTATCTCGGACCTGTTCCCTCAATCGCCCCTGAAAAGAGCGGTGAACGGTTCAGATTGCTTCTGATGATCTCATGCGTCCTTTCATTTGTATAGGTCAGCCAGCAGGAAGCCTGGTCAATCTGAACACTTTCCGGGTCTGTCGTAAAGGAAAACGGCACAACCCGTTCATCCCCCTTCTGCTCTTCCATTTTTGTAAAATCAATGGAATTTTTATCAATCCGGGCAGGTGTTCCCGTCTTAAACCGATACATTCTGATCCCCAGTGCTTTCAAACTGTCAGTCAGGTAATTTGCACTTTGCAGCCCGTTAGGCCCTGTATGCGTGCTTATTTCGCCGTAAATGCAGCGAGCCTTCAAATATGTGCCTGTGCATAATACGACCGCTCTACAGCGGTATATCGCCCCTGAATAGGTCTGTACACCGGTAATCTTCCCGTCTTCTGTCAGAAGCTCTGTTACTTCCATCTGCCGGATATCCAGATTCTCCTGCTTCTGCAGTACCTGACGCATGGTTCTGCTGTAATTTGCTTTATCAGCCTGAGCTCTGAGCGAATGAACTGCCGGTCCTTTGGAGCTGTTCAGCATCTTTGACTGGATAAATGTACGGTCAATGACCTTTCCCATTTCCCCGCCAAGTGCATCCAGTTCTCTTACAAGATGACCTTTGGAACTTCCACCGATATTTGGATTACACGGCATCAGTGCAATACTGTCTACACTTACCGTAAACATCACTGTCTTAAAACCAAGCCTTGCCGTTGCCAGTGCCGCCTCACATCCTGCATGCCCTGCACCGACTACAGCCACATCATATTCATCTTTATTTTCCCATACAGAATTTGCTGAATATTTCATTTACTAAATCTTCTCCCATTGATTCTCCCGTAATATTTCCAAGTTCTTCATAAGCATCCATCAGATCGATCGAATAAAAATCCTCCGGCATACCGTTCTCGATACTTTCTATTACTTTTTTCATACTTTCCAGTGCATTCACCAATGCATTTTTCTGTCTCGCATTGGTAATATAAATTTCCTCATTAAAGGAAATATTTCCACGCAGGAACATTTCCTTTAATGTATCCTGAAATGTCTGGATCCCCTGCTCTTCTTTTGCGGAAATCTGGATCACCGGAATATTTTCTGATACTTGATACCTCTGACCTTCTGATTTTTCTGTCTGCTCTGCTTCTTTTTTCAGATTAGAAATTTTTTCACGGATGAGGTTTTCATCAACCACCGTCTCCAGGTCTGATTTATTCAAAAGTATAATTGCTTTCTTATCATAAATCAATCTCATGATTTTTTCATCATTTTCATCCAGTTTTTTTGATGCATCCACCACATAAATAATCAGATCGGCTTTCTGAGCATATTCTTTTGCTTTATCTACACCCATTTTTTCTACTAAATCCTCGGTCTGACGGATTCCCGCAGTATCGATCACATTCAGATTCAGTCCCTGCAGTCTGATCTGTTCCTCCAGGACATCCCTGGTCGTTCCTGCAATATCAGTTACGATCGCCCGCTCATGCCCTGCAAGCAGGTTTAAAAGAGAAGACTTCCCGGCATTCGGTTTCCCCACAATTACAGTCTGAATCCCCTCTTTCATGATTCTTCCATCATCCGCAGAGTCAATCAGTTTCTGTAATTTTTCAATGATCTCTTCTGACACGCCTTTCAATATTTCTCCATATCCATCCACACTGATATGTTCCGGGTCATCCAGTGCCGTTTCGATAAATGCAGTATGATAAAGAATCTTACTCCGCAGTTCATTGATGGCTGATTTCACACTGCCCTTCAACTGACTGACAGAACTCTGCAGGCATATTCATTTTCAGAATTGATCAGGTCGATCACCGCCTCTGCCTGTGACAGATCCATTTTCCCGTTCAGGAAAGCTCGTTTAGTAAATTCTCCCGGTTCTGCTGCTCTTGCACCGTATTTCAAAACCGTTTCCAACACCCTGCTCACTACATACGTTCCACCGTGACAATTAATTTCTACTGTATCCTCTCCGGTAAATGTCCGTGGTCCATGCATGACCATCATAAGGACTTCATCCACCGTCTCTTCTCCGTCTGCAATATGTCCATAATGAATTGTATGGCTCGGCACTTCTGTAATCTTTTCTTTTCCCCTGTATACTTTATCTGCTATTTCCAGAGCCTCGTTTCCGCTCAGTCTGACGATTCCAATTCCTGAATTGGTCATCCCGGTGGAAATAGCTGCGATCGTATCCTTTTTCATATTCACACTGCCTTTCTAAAGCTGAAAAAAGGACGTTTCACAACCTCACGAAAGTATCCGTGAAGCGTAAACGTCCTTTCGCTTCAAATGATTATCTCTTTAATGTTATAACAACTTTTCTGTAAGGCTCTTCTCCTTCACTGTGCGTTGTTACATAAGGATCTGACTGAAGTGCTGAGTGAATGATCCTTCTTTCATACGGATTCATTGGCTCAAGTGCAACCGGTCTTCTGTTCCTTTTTACTTTATGTGCAATGTTCTTTGCAAGATGCTTCAACGTCTCTTCTCTTCTTGCCCGATAATTTTCTGTATCAAGCTTTACTCTTACATAACCATCCTGATGCTTGTTCGCAACACGGTTTGCAAGATACTGAAGAGAATCCAGCGTCTGACCTCTCTTACCGATCAGGATTCCCATATGCTCACCACGCAGGTCTGCACAAAGTGCTCCATCTTCATCGATAGAAATTTCGATCTCAACTTCCATATTCATTGCCTTCATTGTATCTGCAAGGAAAGTCTTTACTGCTTCAACTGTCTGTGGCTGAACCTCTGCAAGTTCTCTTGCTTTCTTCGGCTCTTCTGCAGGCCTCTCTTCCTGCTTCTCAACCACAGGAGCCTCTTCTTTTACTTCTGCTTTTACCGGCTCTGCAATTTCTTCTGCTTTTTCTTCCCTGATTTCTTCAACCGGTGCAAACGGTTCTTCCTCAACAACTTCTGGTTCTGATTCAGGCTTTCTTCTTGCTCGATCACTGCCTGCTTCATACCGATTCCAAGGAATCCGGAACTTCCCTTTTCAATTACTTCATATTCCAGTCTGTCGCTTGTTACGCCTAACTGAATCATTGCCTCTGTAATAGCGTCATCTACTGTCTTAGCTGATACTCTGATACTACCATTCATCTCGATTCCTTCCTTTCTCATACTCAGATACTTTTACCGATCTGATCAGGACAGACAACTCTTTATCTTTATTTTTTCT
>ENA-OQIO01001688-OQIO01001688.1-human-gut-metagenome-genome-assembly--contig:-NODE-1688-length-10589-cov-1.527337_pt1 | contig 10589 bp, 15 predicted proteins | sample MGYA00242573_ERZ504737 | MGnify/ENA primary metagenome ERZ504737 (study PRJEB26092, sample SAMD00036203) | human gut metagenome | host: Homo sapiens | study: EMG produced TPA metagenomics assembly of... | reverse complement strand
TTTTTATTTTTTGTATTGGCAACAAATCATAAACTGCCATATCAGGAACAAATCGCTACCCCTAAATCATGACCTAACAAAACCACCAACGACTTCATCTTCCTCTAATTCCATTGATATATGAGGATGTATTTTTGACTTTTCTAAAAGATGATCGATCATTGGACGAATTCCACTATTTTTAGTAAAAGTAATAAAAGGTAGATCTTCTATTTGTTTTAAATCAATTTCATCATTTTTAGCAAGTGGATGATTAAGACTGACGATTACATAAAACTCTTGTGTTACAACAGGTTTAAAAAATATATCTTGATCATCTACATAGGAACAAAAAACAATATCTAAATCATTTTTCTTTAAATCATGAATAAGATCATAAGAAAAACCACTATGGCATTGAAAGGTCACATTTTCATTTTGAAAAGAAGAAATTAGTTGGGGAATATAGCTCATCCCTAATCTTCTTACAAAACCAATATTTAAAGTTTCTTTTCCTTTTGAAATTTGTTTAATAATTTTCTATAGAATCATCTAAACGATTAAGAATTGGCTCGATTTCTTTTAAAAAAAGTTTTCCATACTTTGTTAGAACAACATTTCTTCCCTTTTTTTCAAACAACGCAACATCTAGTTCATCTTCCAATAAATGAATGGCATGCGTTAAACTCGGTTGAGTAATATGTAATTTTAAAGCTGCTTTTGTATAATGTTCTTCTTGTGCTAATGTCGTAAAATAACGTAATTGATATAAATTCATTGTCATCACCTAATATGATTATACTAGGACTTCTTTTTCTTTTCGAGTACGTTTTTTAAATAATAAGCTAATTAAAACACCAACGATAATAAAAGCTGATCCCAATACAAATGAAGTTGTCAAAACTTCATGAAAAACAACAACTCCTAAAAATGAAGAAGTTAATGTTTGAATTGGATAAAAAGCACTACAAGTATTAGCAGGTAATAATGATAAACTTTTATTCCATAAAATATTCGTAAATGCCGTACAAACAACTCCCATATAAACAAGTCCTAAAACAGCACCTAAATCTACTTGAATAAGAGGGTGTGTCACTTGTACTTCTAAAAAGGAAACTGGAATATTACAAACTGTTGCAATCAACATTGATACTTTTGTAAGTGTTAATGCACTGTATTTATTAGAAATCTTTCTTGAAATAACGGACATAAACGCCCAACCAATAACTGCAATAAAAGAAATAAGAACTCCTAAAAACTGAATATTAGCTCCTGTACCTATAATCATATAAACCCCAGCCAATGATAATATAATACCAACAATTTTATTCATTTCTAATTTTTCATTTAAAATAATCATGGCCATCACACTAATAATCACTGGATTTAATGAATTAATAAGTGAAGCCATTGATCCACCGGCAATCTTAGTTCCTAAAAGTTGACAATCAACAGAAATAAAATAACCAATAAATCCCATAATAAAAAAATATTTATAATCACTTTTTTCAATTTTTTCTTTCTCACTTTTTAATGAGATTAAACTTAGTGCTATAAAAGCAATTAAATAGCGAAACATTGCTACTGTAAACGTAGGAATCTTTCCTAAAACAAATTGACTGACAACATACAAACTTCCCCATAACATAAATGTTGTCAATAAATATACATAAGATTTTTTCATTTTCTTCTCTCCCTTAGTTCTACAGTATACATTTCTATTTATATAAATAAAAATAGATAAAAATTATCAATTTGATAGTTTTTATCTATAATTTATTATTTTGTATAACATGTATAACCATTTCTACCTTGATTCTTTGTTTGATACAAAGCCTGATCAGCTAAATTATACAAGTCTTTAAATGTTGTTCCATGTTCAGGATAAAAGGCAATCCCAATACTACAAGAAATTGTTCCTTTAAAATTGTCAATTTCAATATTTCTTATCTTTTGACATATTTCTTGGGCTTTATTTATCGCATTTCCATGCTCTTGAATATCTTTAACAAAAACAATAAACTCATCACCACCTGCACGCCCTACAATATCCTCTATTGTAAAAGACTCTTTTAAAATTGAGCCAAAGTTTTTTAAAACTTCATCACCAATAACACGGCCATTTAAATCATTTACTGTTTTAAAATTATCAACATCGATCATAAAAAGTGCCCCTAATTGTTGAGAAGAATCATTTTTTAAATATGTACTAATTTCATTTGCAATGTTTCCTTATTTTTTATACCTGTTAATGCATCGATACGTGCAAATTCTAATAATCTTTTTTGATGTTTATTGTTTACTTTATAAATTGTAAATAACAAAATCACTAACGCAAAAACAAATAAAGCAAAAAGCAAATATTCAGCATAAATGATAAATGTATAAGATTCCTGTGCTACATCTGCATCAATGTTATAACACATGATCCAATCATTGATTTTTAATGGATAATAAGCTATATAAGATGTTTTATTATTATAATTTAAAGTCATATAACCATTTTCTTGTTTAATCCATTTTTGTTTTAAACTTTGAAGATCATCCGGAGATAAAACATTGTATTCAGCAAAATAACTAAAAATACTTTCAGAAGCTAAAAAATACTTTATTTTTTAAACAGCATTATTATAAGTAATCAACTGCCCTTCTTTAGAAACAAGAAAGGCCGATCCTTTTCCATCATAAATACCTCTAAAAACAATTTTATTTAGATTCCCAATATCATAGCTACCACCTATAACTCCTACAATTTCTTTTTGTTGATCATAAATAGGTACCGCTATAATAACACGTGTCTCCCCTGCAATAACACTTTCAAGTGGAGCACTTAAGACTCTATTTCCCTTTAGTGCTTCTTGAAAATATTCACGTTGACTTACATTCTTTACGGCACCATTATCATAATGACTTTCTCCATTTTTATCAATAATTCCAACATTTTCTAATTTTGTATATTCTTTAATGGAATGAATTAAATTTATATTATCTTCGCAAAATAAATCTTGCTGGCTTATATGATTACCAACACCTTCAAGATATCGATATTGAATATCTATATACTGTTTTAAACTTTCTGTTTGTTTTTCTGTATTAACAACCACTTTATTAACAGATTCATTTTCTATATCTTTTTTTATATAAAAGAAAAACGAAATAGAACAAATCATTATAAAACAATAAAAATCATCATTGCTTTTAAATATGCTTTAAAAGAGAGTTTATAAATTGCTTTTCTTTTCATATCGTTCACCATCTTTTCTTTAAAATATTTTACCATATTTAAACAAAGGTAAACAAAGATTTTAATAAAAAAAGAATTATAGTATCGCTATAATTCAATTAATTAAAAAACCTTGAGGATTTCTTGAGCAACAAATAACTCAGGAAATCAACTTTTGGCTTTTCTGTTGGTTATCAACTTTTTTAACTATTCTATTATTTTCACAAATGTTATATCATCTTCTTAAAATCAAATATATTTTCCAAATTCAATACGATAAAATCATTAATAACTCTTAGTTCTTTTCTACTTGTTTTTTTAATAAATCCATTAATCTTTTTTGTTTAGCGTAGAGTTTAATTATATTATAAACACGTCGATAAACAATTCGATAATCAAAAGGTCTTTTAATGTAATCGGATGCTCCCATCGCAAAACCTTTATTAATGATATTTGCTGAATCTTCACTTGAAATTAAAATAACAGGTATATCATCTAACCATTTTTCTTGTTCCATCCATTGTAAAACATCAAAGCCATCAATTTCAGGCATAATAATATCTAATAAAATCAAAGAAATTCCCGAACCATATTGTTTAATATAGTCTATACATTCTTGCCCATTTGTAGCTTCCAATAAATAAAAATCATCTTTTAATATTTCATAAAGAATTGCACGATTTAACTCAGAATCATCAACAATAAGAATTGTTTGTTTAGTATCATTTCTATCAGAATAATACTGATGATCTAATTCTGTAAATATGCAATTCTTTTTCTTTAGCATGGTATAATAAATGATCTGCCAAAGAAACTGCTTCTTCAATTGTCCCTGTTTGATACATTGTAATCCCTGCACTCAAAGAAAATTGAACACTTTCATACCTTCTGATTGTTGCATGATGAATATTTTCTAAAATATTTTGCATAATTAAATAAAAATCTTCTATTTCAATATTTGGCAAATAAATATGAATTCATCTCCACCATAGCGAATAAGTTTATCTTGATTTCTAAGTGAATTCTTAATATGTTCAACAATCATTTTAAGAACCCTATCTCCGAAATCATGACCAAATGTATCATTATAAATCTTAAAATCATCCACATCGAGCATAACAATTCCTGCAGGAGTTGTTTGATGTTTTATTTTTTCTTCATAAAAAACGTCTATTATAAGCACCTGTTAATACATCTAAATAAAAATCATCGTGTTTACCCAAATACTTTAAAATAAGATTGCTATTTTCTTGTCGCGATAACTCTAGTTGTTCGTCTAAACAACAAATAATTTCCATTACATATTCTTTTTGATCTACAACATAGTATTTAGAAATGACATGATAAAGTTTATCTTTACAATATTCTAATTTTGTACAATCTTTTTTTAAACGAAATGCTTCTATTGTACTGCTTAAACAATTAGAGTTCATTTGATTTAAATCTGTTTTTTCAAAAAGATGTACATTTGGATATAGTTCTTGATAACAAGCCATTTTATATAAAAGTTCTTTCATTGTTATTTTACTATTTTGCATGTTTTTTCCCTCAATATGGTTTTATTTTAAAAAAAGAAGCATAAAAATTCAATGAATATATCTAAAAAGAGAAGAATATGTGATTTATCTAAAATAACATCCTTTTTCTTTTTATTGAAAATATTATTTTAAAACAGAATAATAACTTCCTCAACCTTTTTTACATCAATTGGTTTAGCAATATGATCATTCATTCCTTTTGAAATTGCCATTTTTCTATCTTTTTCAAAAGCATTAGCAGTTAAAGCAACAATTGGAATATGAGCCTTTCCTTCATCAGATAATTCTCTAATTGTTTCCGTTGCCTTATAACCATCCATATGAGGCATTTGAACATCCATTAAAATCAAATCATAGCCTTTAGCAGGCATTTGTTCCATTTTAGCCACACATTAAATCCCATCTTCAACACGTTCAACTATTAATCCCATATCTTCTAAAATCGTTATCGCTATTTCTGCATTCAAATCATTATCTTCAGCCAATAAAACGTATTTCCCTTTTGACACTCCCCATGTCTAAAGACAGGAGATTCTTGCTACCTGTTAACATTGTTGGCTGACCAGTTCATTTCTGATAGGTCGCAGTGCAAGTTAGGGGTATGCCATTACCCTTCCTAGAGCAGAACCTATAGTTCTCTAGGCAGTATATCTGTTACCAATATACTCAGTTGAGTTGCATATATTTATAGCTCCTAGCAGATCCCTGTGTGTATGATATCCACATCTGCATATATAATTCCTGTCTTTTGCATGTTGGATTCTTCCACATATCGGACAAATTTGACTTGTATATACTGGATCTACATACTCAACTTTTATGCCTGCCAGTTTTGCTTTGTATTCTACAAATGTAGCTAGTCTATAGAACGACCATGTATGCAGGCTATGATTGTTTTTTCGACTTGTTCTTGTCGTTGAGCGGATGTTTTGTAGTCGCTCTAATTTGATTACTGAGATATCATGTGCTTTTGCTGTATTTACAATTTCACGACTTAGCTTATGATCTATATCTTTCATGATACGTTGTTCTTTGTTGTTGGTTTTGACAACCGCCAGCGTGTAAGAAATCAAAGATATAATCCCCAAAATTCCTAAATAATTAATCAATGTTCTTTTCATCTTTACCACCAAATTCCTTACTAAACCAACAAATATAATTATCTAATATATCCTCGTTAAATTTATTTCCTGCACTTTTCCTATCTAATTGATAATCAATCAAAGAATGTATTGTCATTGTAAAAGAGATAGCTGCCTGATCAATGTCTTTTACAAATATTTTTTGATGAACTTGTAATGCATAAAAAAAGAATTTTTTTGTTTGCTAAAATCATTTTTTCTGTTTCCTCACACATAATTTGAGCAGCCACAACATTTGTAGTGCGTGTGGAATAAATGATTTTATAAAACGAAAACATTTCACTTTGTGTACTCATCTTACAATAATTATGAACCATTAATTTTAAAACTTCTTCTAGACTTTTATCTTTGACAAGTTTTCCATAATCAAGATCCGTTATTTTTAGTTTTTCTTTTGCTTGTGTTCTTAAATAATCATACATTGCCTTTACAATTTCATCCTTCGAACGGAAATGATTATACAATGATGGTTTCTTTATCCCTAATTGCGTCGCTATTTGTGACATTGAAACATTGTCTATTCCATTTTTAGACGCTAACATAAGTGTCGCCTGAATAATTTCTTCTTTCCTCTCCATATCTATCCGCTTCCTTATGTTAGTTATATTACTACCTATTGTTAGTTTAATCAATAAAAATTTAACAATTTCCTAGCTTTAACCATTATTTCATGACATTCTCATAAAGATTTTATTTTATTTGTCACCCAAAAAATACATATATTCACAAAAAAGTAGAGACACTTTTTCAAAAAACTTGATTTTTCAAGGTTTTTGAGACGTATCTCTACTTAAATATTTGTAATATTTTATTTAACGACAATGTTTACAATTTTATTTTTAACCACAATTACTTTAACGATATCTTTACTGTCAGTATGTGCTTTAACGTTTTCTTGTTGGAATGCTAATTCTTTAACAGTTTCATCATCTGCATCTTTAGCAACTTCAATTTTAGCTCTTAATTTACCATTAACTTGGATACCCATTTGAACAGTATCACTAACTAACATTTTTTCATCATATGTTGGCCATGGTTCATAAGCAATTGAATCATTGTGTCCTAATTGTTGCCACATTTCTTCACAAATATGAGGTGCAATACATGAAAGCATTTTAATAAAGTTTTCAGCATATTCTTTATAAACATGTTCAGCTTTATAACATTCATTAATGAAAATCATCATTTGTGAAATAGCTGTATTGAAACCTAATTTTTCAAAATCATCAGTAACTTTTTTAACTGTTTGATGATATACACGATCTAAACTATGATCATTTTCATCAGATAATTTACCAGTTTCAATCATTAAACGATAAACACGGTCTAACCATTTACGAGAACCATCTAATCCATTTGTTGACCAAGGAAGTGATGATTCAAGTGGTCCCATGAACATTTCGTATAAACGAAGTGAATCTGCACCATGACTAGCAACGATATCATCAGGGTTAACAACGTTACCTCTTGATTTAGACATTTTTTCGTTGTTATCTCCTAAAATCATACCTTGGTGTACTAAACGTTGCCATGGTTCTTTACATTTAACAACACCACAATCATAAAGAACTTTATGCCAGAAACGAGAATATAATAAGTGTAATACCGCATGTTCTGCTCCACCTACATATAAATCAACTGGTAACCATTTATCTAATAATTTTGGATCACAAATTTGTTCACTATTATGTGGATCAATATAACGAATATAATACCAACATGACCCAGCCCATTGAGGCATTGTATTTGTTTCACGACGTCCTTTTTGTCCATCAATTTCTACTTCTAACCAATCTTCACAATTAGCAAGTGGCGATTCACCACTATCATGAGGTTGGAAGTTTTTAGTTGCTGGTAATTCTAATGGAAGTTCTTCTACTGGAACTGTACGCATTGTTCCATCTTCCATATGAACGATAGGAATTGGTTCACCCCAATAACGTTGTCTTGAGAATAACCAATCTCTTAATTTATAAGATACTTCTTTTGTCCACAATGATGTTCTTGTAACCAATCTACCATTTATCAATAGCTTCTTGTTTTCCAAGACCATTTAGCCATTCAGAGTTAATATGAACACCATCTTCTGTATAAGCTTCTTCTTCGATATTTCCACCTTCTAATACTGGAATGATTTCAATACCGAATTTTTTAGCAAATTCATAGTCACGATCATCATGTGCTGGAACAGCCATGATAGCTCCTGTACCATAACTTGCAAGTACATAATCAGAAATCCAAATTGGGATTTTTTACCATTTACTGGATTGATTGCATAAGCTCCAGTAAAGACACCTGTTTTATCTTTATTAAGTTCTGTTCTTTCTAAGTCAGATTTACTAGCACAACTTTCTTTATAAGCTTCAACTGCAGCTTTTTGTACATCTGTAGTAATTTCTTCAACATATGGATGTTCAGGTGCCATAACACAGTATGTTGCCCCAAATAATGTATCACAACGTGTTGTAAAAACTGTAAATACTTTATTTGTTCCATCAATTTTGAAATCAACATTTGCCCCAATAGATTTACCAATCCAGTTACGTTGCATTTGTTTTGTAGCTTCTGGCCAATCTAAATCATCTAAATCAGCCAATAATCTTTCTGCATATTCAGTGATTTTTAAAACCCATTGACGCATTGGTTTACGAATAACAGGATACCCTCCACGTTCACTTTTACCATCAATAACTTCTTCATTTGCAAGAACGGCTTTTAATTCTGGACACCAGTTAACTGGAATTTCATCAATATAAGCTAATCCTTGATCATATAATTTTGTAAAGATCCATTGTGTCCATTTATAATATTCAGGATCACTTGTTGCAATTTCACGATCCCAATCATAAGAAAATCCTAATGATTTAATTTGTTTTCTAAAAACATCAATATTTTTCTTTGTAAATTCTGCAGGATGATGACCTGTTTGAATTGCAAATTGTTCAGCAGGTAATCCAAATGAATCAAATCCCATTGGATGTAATACATTATATCCTTGCATTCTTTTCATTCTTGATACGATATCTGTTGCAGTATATCCTTCAGGATGTCCTACATGTAAACCATTTCCAGATGGATATGGGAACATATCCATACAATAATATTTAGGTTTTGAATCATCATAACAATCTGTTTTAAATGTTTTGTTTTCGTCCCAATATTTTTGCCATTTTGGCTCTATTTTTGTGTGATCGAACGGCATAATTTTTCCTCCTTAAATATAAAAAAGCATCCTTATCTAAGGACGCCAATTTCAACGCGATACCACCTTAGTTCTAGAATAAAATTCTAGCACCTCAAAACTTTAACGCAGTCTACGATATTTTTTACTTTATTCAAAAATACATCTCATAGGCGAGTTCACAAATACTATAATCAGTTTGCACCACCCACTGACTCTCTAAATATAGGGGATTTGCTAGTACTCCTATTCATTGATTTTGCTTTTCTATTATACCACATCACATACTTTATGCAATAAAAAACTCCCTAACTCTTTAAAGCTTCTATAATTTCTATCTGTTTTACTTTTTTAATTGGGATCAAACAACATAATAATGTTAAAATAAGTACTCCTATAAAAACACCTAAAAGCACATTATTTTGTATAACAAAAAATTCATCCATCAAATCTGAAATACTTTTTTGAATCAACTGATTAGCAAAAATAAATAACTTTTTTAAAACAATCATTGCTTCTATAAATGCTGTGCAGGAAATACCTAGACCTTGACACAAAACAAGAGTTATCATCTGCCATAATGAAGCCCCCAATGTTTGTAAAATAGCAAAATATTTTTTTCTTTTAATGACCATCAAATATAAAACAACACCTAATAAAAAGCAAGCTGTTACAACTGCTAAAGAACTAAAACAATAAAGGATCCATTCAATTTGTTGAAATTTTTCATCGATGCTTGAAGATAATGAACTATTTGCAAGTTTAAATTGATATAAAGGATATTTATTTTTTAAATCTTTTAAAATATTTTTATCTTTCACTTGTAAAAAAGCGGTTTGCCCTACTTCTATTTGATAAAGTTCTTTTAACATTTGACTCATTGCATATTCATTAAAATAAACGGTCTCCATTAAAGTCTTTTTATTTTCAATCCCTACAATTTTAACTTTATAAAAACAAATTCTATTTTGATATTCAAAAAACAAATATACATCTTTATTTATTAAATTCTTCTGATGCGATAAATATAAAAGTTGTTCATAAGTAGACTTAGATAAAATGATTTCTTGAGCATTTTTTATCTTTCTTCCTTGAATTTTCTTTTGTGGTTGCTGAATATAATCAGAAATATAAAGTGTTTTTTTCGTTTGATATTTTTTAGAAAAAAGAGATTCCTAAAAAATCCACCTGATCATTTTGTAAAAAACGGTATTGAATTGCTGGATGTTGAATTTGTTTCAAATCATCCATCTTGATCATTTGATTATTTTTCTTTTTTAACATAATGGTTGTTGAAGGAATAATTTGTTCTAATTGCTGATGAATTTGTTTTTGTGTTGATTGAGTCAATGAAAGGGTCAATAAAATACTTAAAAGTGCTAAAAATAAAACTTGTACAACAACAAAAGAACTCTTCCACGTCATTTTCAATTCTTTCAATATAAATTGTAAAAAAGATCTTTTACTTTGTTTTTTCTTCTTGTTTTTTTCTTTGCGTTATTGGATTTTGATGAATTAATTTTAAT
>ENA-OQIO01001687-OQIO01001687.1-human-gut-metagenome-genome-assembly--contig:-NODE-1687-length-10592-cov-1.340182_pt1 | contig 10592 bp, 10 predicted proteins | sample MGYA00242573_ERZ504737 | MGnify/ENA primary metagenome ERZ504737 (study PRJEB26092, sample SAMD00036203) | human gut metagenome | host: Homo sapiens | study: EMG produced TPA metagenomics assembly of... | reverse complement strand
ATTGTTATGGAAGCCGGGCAGGGTACTGCTGGCAGTGGGCTGTTGCGGACTGCTGTTGTTAGCACTGATCCACTGTTTCGACTGACGATTTATGCGGTTCCTTATTATGACGACTATAACTTTGGAAGATTTGCCAGAGCTGCCATGGAGCAGGAACAGTCAAATGGGCTGCCATCTCCGGTGCACTGGATTGCTCCAGAACGCAGTGGTATGCGTGGCAGGGAACCTATTCTTCTATTTTCTTTATGGCATTGATGCGGCAATCTGGGGAGAACAGTATTATTTCCTCGGTCCAGTGTTCATCCTGCTGCTATTGCTGGCGGGTACCATGACATTTACCCATGTGATCCTGCGGAAAGTACTGGGCATGGAAAAGTGGACCGGCCTGGCAGCACAGGCAGTGATTACAGTGGCAGTCTTTATGTTTATTTATTCCGCACAGAGTGGCTTCTACTGGTATAACGGCGGAGTTCATTACGTGGGAATGCACGGCTTTGGATTGTTGATGTTGTCTGTGGCAATCTGCCTGGAGAGAGCAGAAGGAAGAACTGCTACCGGGCTGCTATTACGGCCTCGGTACTGCTTTCCATGATCACGGCCGGAAGCAATTTTGTCACGGCATTGCAGGGACTTTTATCACTGTTGACGATTCTGTTTATAAGTGTGGTAGTGGAGCACCGGAAAAAGGGACTGTGGCTGTTGCCTGCTACGCTGGTATACATTATAGGATTTGGGCTGAATGTAGCGGCACCGGGCAATTCCGTGCGGGCCCGCAGCTATGTCGGCTGGGGATACAGTCCCCTGGAGTCCATCGGCAGATCTTTTCTGGAAGGAGTAAAACATCTTCCAGAGTTTACGGGATCTATTGTTCTTATGGTAATGGTGATGCTGTTACCCCTGATCTGGCAGGCACTTAAGGAGACGGAGTATCGTTTCCGGTATCCGGGAGTCGTACTGCTGTGGTCCTTCTGCCTGTATGCCACCGGTTACACCCCAAGCCTGTATTCCCTCGGACATGCCGGATTGTCCAGAACTCTGAATGCGGTGAAGATCACATATTTATTGCTGTTGTTCCTGAACGAAATATACTGGTGTGGCTGGCTGCAGCAAAGACTGCAGAAGAAGGCATCAGGCAGCGCGGCAAGATGGCTGGCGAACTGGAACGGAGCCGCAGTGTGGTGGTTTTATGCGATTATGGGTCTGGAATTTATCATGATCTTTCAGGTGTCACCCAATCAGGCAGGACATTATTCGGCTTATGGGCCTATTACTATGTGCATACCGGAGAAGCGTATAATTTCCATCAGGAATATCTGGAACGGGTGGAGAAGCTATTGGGAGATGAGGATGATGTACAGCTGCAACCTTATCACTACAAGCCCTGGTTTTTGTGCATGGGAGACCTCTCGGAGGATGAAAATAACGAGGCCAACCGTTCTCTGGCCATATGGTATGACAAAGACAGTGTAACGCTGATAAGCGAGGATTAAAATTGATGCAGGAAAAGAAAAAGCTGGCCATTGAAGTCGATAATGTCCAGAAGATCTATAAACTATATGATAAGCCTCAGATCGGATGAAGGAGGCTTTCGGCTTCGGAAAAAAGACGAAGCATAAGCTTCACTATGCCCTGAAGGGTGTGGACATGAAGATCTATCAGGGAGAAACGGTGGGTATTATCGGTACCAACGGTTCCGGTAAATCCACGATCCTGAAGATCATCACCGGTGTATTGAATCCCACTTCGGGAAGAGTGCTGGTAAATGGCCGTATTTCCGCTCTGCTGGAGCTGGGTGCCGGATTCAATATGGAATATAACGGCATTGAAAATGTGTATCTGAACGGGACGATGATGGGATTTTCCGAGAAGGAGATCGAGGCAAAGCTTCCGGAGATCTTAAGTTTTGCGGATATCGGAGATTACGTCTATCAGCCGGTGAAGACTTATTCCAGCGGTATGTTCGTCCGGCTGGCCTTTGCGGTGGCCATCAATATCGAGCCGGAGATCCTGATCGTGGATGAGGCTCTGAGTGTCGGTGACGTATTTTTCCAGGCAAAATGTTATCATAAATTCGAAGAATTCAAGAAGATGGGCAAGACCATTGTGTTCGTCAGTCATGATCTGAGCAGCATCAGCAAATATTGTGACCGTGTATATCTGCTGAATCAGGGAAATATCCTGGGCGAAGGCAGTCCCAAGGCTATGATCGACACCTACAAGAGGGTATTGGTGGGACAGTATGACGGCCCGGAGAGTGTGGGAGAAGAGACTGCCAGTCTGCTGGATGATGAAGACCTGCAGAGAGCAGCTGCCCAAAAAGCAGATGAGAAGGGGACCGATGCTTCCCAGGCTTCCATGGAGGCCAAGGGGCAGAATCCCAATGCCCTGGAATACGGTACGAAGCAGGCACAGATTGAGGAATTTTACATTACGGATGACAGAGGGGTTCCCACCAATGCGATCCTGAAAGGCAGTATGTTTACCATCCATATGCGGGTTCGTTTTATGGATCATATTCCGGCCCCCATTTTTGCATTTTCTGTAAAAAACGTCATCGGTGTGGAGATCACCGGTACAAATACCATGATTGAAAAGGCTTTTCTGGACAGCGTGGAGCCGGGAGAGGTGAAAAATGTGACTTTTACCCAGAAGATGAACTTACAGGGTGGTGAGTATCTGCTGTCTCTGGGAGTGACCGGCTACAATCAGGATACCTTCGAGGTATATCACAGACTGTATGATGCCTTGAATATTACGGTGGTATCGGACAAGAACACCCGTAGGATATTATGATATGGATTCCGAAACAAAAGTATGGGATGCGGAGAGAAGTAAGGAATGACAGAGACCATCGGGAAGATCACACTGAATCTGGATAAATATCCCGGCGAGGATTATTATTGCGACGGCAGTGTGGAGGACGAGATCTTAGACATTGTAAAAAAATACAGTACGGTGGAATATGACAGGATCATTGCGGAGCGAAAGAGCTGGCCGATCCTGTATCATTTGTCTGCTCTCCGGGAAAATATCGTGGATTTCCTTCCCATACAGAAAACAGAGAAAGTGCTGGAAGTGGGCAGCGGATGCGGAGCCATCACGGGTGCACTGGCAAGAAAAGCCGGGGAAGTGACCTGTGTGGATCTCTCGAAGAAGCGCAGCCTGATCAACGCCTACCGCCACAGCGAATGTGAAAATGTGACGATCCATGTGGCAATTTCACGGATGTGGAACCGGAACTTCCCGCAGACTATGACTATATCTGTCTGATCGGTGTTTTTGAGTACGGACAGGCTTACATAGGCGGCAAGACGCCTTACGAGGATTTCCTTAAGATCCTGCAGAAGCATCTGGCACCGGACGGCAGGATCGTGATTGCCATTGAGAACAAATACGGATTGAAATATTTTGCCGGATGCAAGGAAGATCATCTGGGCAGCTGGTTTTCCGGCATTGAAAATTATCCGGAGGGCGGTGTGGTACGCACGTTTTCCCGGAAAAAGCTGGAGCGCATTTTCGATGCCTGCGGTGTGAGAGAACGCAGCTTTTATTATCCGTATCCCGATTATAAATTTATGACCACAGTCTATTCCGATGCTTATCTTCCAGGACGTGGAGAGCTGTCCAACAATCTGCGGAATTTTGACCGGGACAGAATGCTGTTGTTCGATGAGAAGAGTGCTTTTGACGGAATTGTGGAGGAAGGATTGTTTTCCGTTTTTCCAATTCCTATATGGCGGTGATCGGAGCACCTCTGGATCTGAAATATGCCAGATATTCCAATGACCGTGCGGAAAGCTTCCGGATCCGCACCGAGATCCTGCGGGACAAGGAAGGATGTAAGACGGTCCGAAAATATCCGCTGACAAAAGAAGCGGAAGCCCATGTGCGTCATATGCCGGAGGCTTATGAAAAATTGAAGGAACGGTATGCGGGAAGCAGTCTGGATGTCAATGTCTGCCATCTGGGAGAAGAGAACGGCATACCTTATGCGGAATTTGAGTTCGTGCCGGGCAGACCGCTGTCGGAACTGATGGACGAATGCCTGGACAGACAGGATGTGGAGGGATTTCACAACCTGTTCGCAGAATATCTGGAGAGAGTGGGCTACGGGAGGATGTGCCGGTGGCAGACTTTGATCTGATCTTTGCCAATATTCTGGTGGATGGTGACCACTGGACACTGATTGATTATGAATGGACTTTTGACCGTCCCATAGAGACCAGAGCTCTGGCCTTCCGGGCTGTATACTGTTATGTACTGGAAGATGAAAGACGTAATGCACTGGAACTGGATCGTATTCTGGATCGTCTGGGCATCACGGAAAACGAAGCCAGACAGTACAGAGAGCAGGAGCGGGAATTCCAGAAATATGTCACCGGACAGAAATTGTCCATGGGTGAGATCCGGAATCTCTTAGGCGGCGAAATCTATAAACCACCCGAATGGATCGGGCGTTTCCATCAATCGGAAGGAGAACTGCGGGTACAGATCTATGAAGACAAGGGACAGGGATTTTCCGAAGAAAATTCTTATTTCCCGGAGAACGTCTATGCAGAGGAAAAACAGGCGGAATTTACGGTGAATTTCGATGGAAATGTCCATTATTTACGGCTGGATCCGGCCATGTGCGCTGCGTGTGTAAAATCCGGGAGCTTACCATGAACGGACAGCCGGTTCCTGTGCAGGACAAAAAGATCGTTACCACCAATGGAAAAATCTTAAAGTCCGCAGACGGTGCGGAGCATCCCAGCGTGGTATTTCCCACGGAGGATCCGAATCTGACGATCCGGGTGGATGCATTGGACAGAAAGGCAGAGAACATCCTGACTGTGAAAATGGAGATCGTGCAGATTCCCCTTGCTGTGGCAAGTGACATGGCGGGAGCGGTGAAAAAATTTTTCTAAGGAGACAGGAAACTTGAGCATTCGGACGTCAGTAAAGCAGATGCTTGTCAGACAACAGGATAAAAAGTATGAAGCAGAACTGGCAAAGCTGCGGGTGACCTACGCGCAATGGGCTGCGGAGCAGGAAAAAAAGATTGCGGAAACAGTGGTCACAGAGATCGGGGGAAAGAGCCGGTCTTGCGGAATTCGTGATCTACAGGCAGCAGAAAGGACAGCTGGCGGAAAATGCTGTGGAGCGGATCAATGCGTATTTTGTGAAGCATCCGGAGGCAGAGATCGTCTATGGAGATGAAGATCTGCTGTCAGAGAACGGAGAGCGTGTGATCCCCTGGTTTAAGCCTTGCTGGGCTCCGGATACCTACCGGGCTTTCTTCTATGTGGGAAGCGTCGTGGCAGTGCGGAGCAGACTGTTGCAGAAACTGGGGGAGCCAGGGGCTGTGACAGAAGGAGAGAGCACCGGCAGAGAAATAGTATTTTCGAAAGCGGAAGAGATCCGTCCCCTGATGGACCGGCTGTTTCTGGCGGCCGGTGGATTTGAGAGAGGCTGTCATACCATTGGACATCTGGAAGAAGTGCTGTTTCACGGCACTTTTGGTACTGCGGGAATCGGACTGCAGGGACCGGCAGAAACCAGCCGGGAGAAAGCGGAAGATGAGCAGAACCCCTGGGAAGAGTACCGGACGGCAGCGGAATCCGCAAAACTGTCCGTGGAACTGGCGGCCAAAGCGGCAGAGGAAGCCAGAGAACTGTTCGCCAGAGAGCTTAGGGTCTCTGTGATCATTCCTTCCAAAGATAATCCTTCCGTACTGGGAAAATGTCTGCGGTCGCTGACGCAACGCCCGGAGGGCAGTGTTCCGGTGGAAATCCTGCTGATAGATAACGGAAGTAACGAGGAAAACAGGAAAAAAACAGAACAGCTGGTGGAAGAAAATCCGGACAGCCGGAACACCGATCCGGTATGTATATGAGCCTGCGGAGTTCAATTTTTCCACCATGTGTAATCGTGGCGCAGAACTGGCAGATGGCAAGCTGCTGCTGTTCTTAAATGATGATATTGAATTATGTGAGAATGACTGGCTGGATAAAATGGTGTCCAGAGCCTTGCAGCCTTATGTGGGCAGTGTGGGACTGAAACTTTATTATCCGGATTCCGTGAAGATCCAGCATGACGGCATTGTCAATCTGCCGGTGGGACCGGTGCATAAGCTACAGTTTATGGAGGATGACAGAAGCTACTATTTTGGACGGAACCGTTTTACACAGGATTGTGTGGCCGTGACGGGAGCCTGTCTCCTGATCCGGACAGAGGTGTTCCGGGAGGCCGGAGGATTCCGGGAAGTGTTGCGGGTAGCCTATAATGATGTGGAACTGGGCTTCCGGCTTCTGGAAATGGGATACTACAATGTGGTGTGGAACGACCGCTTTGCATATCACCATGAATCTCTCAGCCGGGGAAGCGATGAAAGTCCTGAGAAAATGCAGCGTCTGGTACAGGAGAGAGAACTGCTCTACCAGATGCATCCACAGTTCCTGGGAGAGGATCCTTTTTACCCGAAGGGGCTGAACCGGGAGGGACTGGACAGCCGTGTGGTTCCGGCATATCTGACAGATCGGAATGTTTTACAGGAGCCTTTCTGGAAAAGGGGACTTCCTGGCGGAGAGGAATTACAGAAGATCCGCAGGGATAACTGTCTGATGGCAGAGTAGAGACAGCGGGACCGGAACGGATCCAGGGATACAGTGTAATTCTGGGAGACGATAATGCCTGCTATGAAAAACATCTGTTGCTGATTCCCTGTGGGGAAACAGAAGGACAGGATGTGTGGTCCATGCAGTTGATGCCTGCCTACCGACAGGAACTGGAGGAAAATCTTCCGGATCAGAAAAATGTGGCATTGGGCGGCTTTTGTGTCCTCAGAGAAGGAGAACAACTGCCGGCGGGAAACTATACGATCGCTGTTCTTGTGGTGAATCGTGTCAGCAAGCTGAAACTTTGGAATACTACGGGAAAATATCTGACCGTAGAGCTTCCGGCAGCAAAAGAATAAAACAGATGCATGATCCGCTAAAATGCGGTGAAAGCATCACGGAGGAGACATATGTCAGAGAGCAACACCGAGATCAATTATAAGGAAGCCTACGAGAGAGAGCATGAAAAATGTGCGGATCTGGCGGACAAGATCGTAGTACTGGAAGCGGAGAAGGAAGATCTGCAGTTCAAACTGAACCGAATCAAGAAAAATAAATTCTGGAAGGCTACAGGACCTGCCAGAAGTGTGATCCATTTTGCTCAGAGACAGAAGGAACGGCTGTCTCATTGCGGTGGTCCCAAAGATATTCTGCGGAAGATCCGTAACAAGAGTCACCAGAAGAGCCTGATGGAATCCTACGGTACCGGAAGCTTTCCCGATGCGGAGCAGAGGAAGAAAGAGGAAGAAACGGTATTCCCCTATATGCCGAAGATCAGTATTCTCGTGCCGTTGTGGAATAACAAGAGAGAGTTCCAGATACAGATGCTGGACTGCGTCATGAACCAGACCTATCAGAACTGGGAACTGTGTCTGGCGGACGGTTCCGATGCGGAACATGCTTACATCGAAGAACTCTGCAAGGAGTACGCGGCGAAATCAGATGGCCGTATTGTATATAAGCACCTGGATCATAACGGAGGTATTTCCTACAACACCAATGAGTGTTACAAGCTGGCCACCGGAGACTATATCGGACTGTTCGATCAGGATGACATTCTGCATCCTTCCGTATTGTATGCCTATGTGAAGGAAATCAATGAACAGGGTGCGGATTATCTGTACTGTGATGAGACCACCTTCCAGGAGGACAATATTAATAAAATGCTGACCATGCATTTTAAGCCGGATTATGCACCGGATAATCTGCGGGCCAACAATTATATCTGTCATTTCAGCGTCTTTTCCAGAAAACTTCTGGAAGGCAGAGGAACTGTTCCGTACGGCTTTTGACGGTGCGCAGGACCACGATATGATCCTGCGTCTGACGGACAGAGCACAAAAGATCGTACATGTGCCCAGACTGATGTATTACTGGAGAAGCCATGCGGGCAGTACCGCCGCCAGTATTGACGCAAAGCCCTATGCCATCGAGGCGGCAAAGGGTGCCGTGGCGGATCATCTGAAAAAGCATGGATTCAAACATTTTCAGATCACCAGTACCAGAGCCTGTGCCACAATTTTCCGGATCCGCTATCAGATTCTGGGAGATCCGAAGATATCCATCGTGATCGCCAACAAGGATCACGTGGAAGATCTGAAGAGATGTATTACTTCTATTCAGAAGAACAGCACCTGGAGCAACTACGAGATCATCGTGGTGGAGAACAACAGCACCACACCGGAAATCCGGGATTACTATTCCCAGCTGCTGGGATTGTCCGGCAATGATTCCTACGCAGAAAGATGCAAGCTGCATACCGTCTGCGGTCATGACGGCGGGATTCTGCACAGCGAGGACGGCCGGATCTCTGTGGTGACCTATCATGGTGACTTTAATTATTCTGCTGTAAATAATCTGGGAGTATCCTATGCCACCGGAGATTATATCCTTTTGCTGAACAATGATACGGAAGTGATCACTGCCAACTGGATGGAAGAGATGCTGATGTATGCACAGCGGAAGATGTGGGTGCCGTAGGTGCAAAGCTGTATTATGCGGACAAGACGATCCAGCATGCCGGTGTAGTCATCGGACTGGGGGCACATCGCACCGCAGGACATACCCATTATCGTATTCCGGTACAGAACCTCGCTACATGGGACGCTGTGTTATACCAGAATGCCACGGCCAGTGACCGGAGCATGTCTGTTGGTGAAAAAGAGTCTGTATGAGCAGGTGGGAGGACTGGACGAGAGCTTTGTGATCTCTCTGAATGACGTTGGATTTCTGCCTGAAACTGCGCAAACTGGGACTGCTGAATGTATGGACCCTTTTGCGGAACTGTATCATTATGAATCTATTTCCAGAGGTCTGGATGATCAGGGAGAGAAGGCGGAGCGTTACAACAAAGAATCCGAGCATTTCCGTGAAAAATGGAAGGCAGAGCTGGAAGCAGGAGACCCCTATTATAACCCGAATTTCTCTCTGGATCGCAGTGACTACGCGCTGAGAGATCCGGTTAGCGGACGTTAAATTGCTCTTTTCAGTAAAGGTAATCTATGGTAAAATAATGGCGGAGAGCGTTTACTGAAGAAAGATAAAGATAGCGATAAAACAGGAGGATAGGAAAATGAGTTATATGGACGAACTGAATTTCTGGTTGAATGATGATTATTTTGACCAGAAGACCAAGGATGAACTTCTGGCAATCCGCAACAACGAGGCAGAAGTGAAGATCGTTTTTACAAGGAACTGGAATTCGGTACCGGCGGTTTACGTGGCGTGATCGGTGCAGGAACCAACCGCATGAACGTATATACCGTTCGTAAGGCAACTCAGGTCTTGCTAATTATATCATTAAGCGCGGCACCCAGAGCAAGGGTGTGGCTATCGCATTTGACTCCCGCCGCATGTCTCCCGAGTTTTCCGATGAGGCAGCAAGATGTCTGGCAGCCAATGGCATCAAGGCATACATTTTTGAATCTTTAAGGCCTACCCCGGAACTGTCCTTTGCCCTTCGTACGCTGGGATGTACCGCAGGTATCGTAGTGACCGCAAGCCACAACCCTCCTGAGTACAACGGCTACAAAGTATACTGGGAGGACGGCGCACAGGTAACCGCTCCTATCGATAAGGACATCATCACCGAAGTACAGGCCATCAAGGATTATCATACCGTGAAGACCATGAGCAGAGAAGATGCGGAAAAGCAGGCCTCTATCAGGTGATCGGTAAAGAGATCGATGACAAGTACATGGCTGAGCTGAAGAAGCAGATCATTCATCCCGATGTTATTCAGGAAATGGCTGATGACATCAAGATCGTATATACTCCGTTATGCGGTACCGGTAACAAGCCGGTAAGACGTATCCTGTCCGAGCTGGGATTTAAGCACGTCTATGTAGTTCCCGAACAGGAGAATCCGGATCCAAACTTCACCACACTGGATTACCCGAACCCTGAGGATCCCCAAGGCATTTACATACGCACTGCGTCTGGCCAAGGAGAAGGATGCGGACATCGTTCTGGCAACCGATCCCGATGCAGACCGTCTGGGTGTGTATGCCAAGGATACCAAGACCGGCGAGTATGTGGCATTTACCGGTAACATGTCCGGTATGCTGATCGCAGAATATATCCTGAGAGAGAAGACTGCTACCGGCGCTATGCCCGAGAATCCCGCACTGGTAACCACCATCGTTACCACCAATATGACCAAGCCCATCACCGAAGCTTATGGTGTAAAGTTGATCGAAGTACTGACCGGCTTCAAGTTCATCGGTGAGCAGATCAAGTTCTTCGAGCAGACCGGCAGCAACAATTATGTATTCGGTCTGGAAGAGAGCTACGGCTGTCTGGCAGGTACTCATGCAAGAGATAAGGATGCAGTTGTAGCAGTTATGTGTCTGTGTGAAGTGGCGGCTTACTGCAAGAAGCACAACATGACTCTGTGGGATATGATGGTATCCATGTATGAGAAATACGGTTACTTCAAGGAGACCCAGTACACCATTACCATGAAGGGTATCGACGGTGCAAGACAGATCGCCGAGA
>ENA-OQIO01001686-OQIO01001686.1-human-gut-metagenome-genome-assembly--contig:-NODE-1686-length-10593-cov-2.618766_pt1 | contig 10593 bp, 20 predicted proteins | sample MGYA00242573_ERZ504737 | MGnify/ENA primary metagenome ERZ504737 (study PRJEB26092, sample SAMD00036203) | human gut metagenome | host: Homo sapiens | study: EMG produced TPA metagenomics assembly of... | reverse complement strand
CTTTACCTCTGGTGAATTGATGGAGGATTCAGTTGTTTCCGTTTTGGAAACAACTGCGGCAGATGGGAAAAACTATCCCACACGGTACTATAATCTGGACGCGATCATTGCGGTCGGCTATCGGGTGAACTCCAAAAAGGCCACCATGTTCCGCATCTGGGCGAACAGGATACTGAAGGAGTACATCATCAAGGGCTATGTCATGGACGATGAGCGCCTGAAAGAGCCGCAGAACTTCTTCGGGAAGGATTATTTTGAAGAACAGCTGGAGCGCATCCGTGACATTCGTGCCAGTGAACGGCGCTTTTATCAGAAAATCACGGACATATACTCCCAGTGCAGCGCAGACTATGATGTGGACAGTCCTGTTACAAAAGAGTTTTTCGCCACCGTACAAAACAAACTGCATTACGCCATTACAAAGCACACCGCAGCGGAGATCATCTATGACCGGGCAGACAGCACGAAACCGAATATGGGCCTGACAACATGGAAAAATGCACCGAGCGGCAGAATCCGAAAATCTGATGTTGTGATAGCAAAGAACTATCTGGATGAAACTGAGATGGGGAGCCTGAACGAAATCGTCACAATGTATCTGGATTATGCCGAGCGGCAGGCACGCCGTGGAAACACTCATGTATGATGAAGATTGGGCGCACGGCTGGATGCGTTTTTGCAGTTTAACGAGGAAGAAGTGCTGTATCATAAAGGAAAAGTGACAGCAGCCATTGCAAAAGCCTTTGCCGAGAGTGAGTTTGAGAAATACCGTGTCATTCAGGATCGGCAGTATCAGAGCGATTTTGACCGACTTGTAGCCAGCACCGAGGAAAAGGATTAAAACGCAGAAATGCCCGTTATCGGCCATACACCAATAACGGGCATTTGTCATTCATATACAAGCTCGGTCAAAACGATTTCCTCCGCGCGGCTGCGGATGCTGTTCATGCGGCGCACCCATTCCATTTGGTCGGCGGCTTTGAGCGCTTCGGTCACATCTTCCTGCCTTGCCATATCGGAAACGATGATTGCCATACGCTCGTTGCAGGCTTGGTCGATCTCGGCAAGGTGCCGATGCAGCGTTCCGCTTGTGAGCAGGCTTGCATAGAGAACCGGACGATGTTCTTTCAGATAGCTGCGGCGCATACGCCCATACTTGCCGATCTGGTAGTCCGGCTCATCTGGCAAATAGAGGTTTGGGATAAGGTAATCGCCCTCTTGCCGGTATGTGCCGCCCATTTGCTCAAACAGTGATTTCATAAAAATTAGCTCCTTTGCGTGTTGATTTCCAGCGGTTATAAGGTGTTTTTACTCCTTTCCTACAACTGCTGTTCCATTCACCACAAATGAGCCGCGGTCATATGTATTAGGTGGCAGAAACCACCCTTTACATATTAACTCTTGGTTGGAAATGGAATTGCTCTCGCCTTGCAACTCGTCCTCATGGGACAATCTCGGATAAAGGGCGGTAATGAGGTTTTGGGTGGCTTGTCTTAACATAAAATCCTCCGTTTCCGACAGCCAGCCCCACTATTCCGTGGTTTCATTGTACCACGGAATAGGGCGGGCTGTATAGCTGCAAAAGTGTAAAATCTGCTTCTTTATGATTTGTCAAATTGCTGATTTTTGTGTAGCGTTTTGTAGAGTTGCTTTCAGTAGAAAAGTTTATATCTGTGTGCTATACTTACTTTCAAAAGCGATTTCGATAGAGCGGGTGATAAAACATGAGTAGTTGGTTTACAACGGAAATAATCGACAAAGATACTTTTGCAATCAGTGAGTATCGGCATTGGGAAGAAACGCATTGCTATTTACTTTGTGGCACTAAGAAAGCATATTGATTGATACGGGGTTAGGGGTGGCAAATATCAAAAAGTAGTTAGATAGTTTGACATCACTTCCAGTTACAGCCATAACAACACATACACACTGGGATCATATCGGCGGGCACAAATATTTTGATATTATCGCAGTCCACGAAGCAGAAAAAGATTGGTTATCTGGTAAATTTCCTATACCTTTGCAAGTGGTAAAAAGCAATCTTATGAGAAAACCATGCGATTTTCCCTCTGACTTCAAAATAGAGGAATATCAGATTTTTCAAGGAGTCCCGCAAATAATTTTACATGATAACGATTGCATTGATTTGGGGAATAGGAAATTGATAGTTCTTCATACGCCCGGGCATTCTCCGGGGCATTGCTGCTTCTATGAACCGGAAAGAAAATACTTGTATTCCGGTGATTTAATATACAAAGGGTGTCTTGACGCTTTTTATCCAACAACAGACCCACAACTTTTCTTTCAGTCCATAAGAAAATTGCAGTCTTTAGAAGTACAGCGAATTTTACCTGCACATCATCAACTTGCTATTCCCGCCGATATAATTAGCCGGATTGAAAAAGCCTTTTGCCAATTAGCAAAAGAGGGTAATTTAAAGCAAGGCTGCGGTGTATTTGATTTTGGTGATTTTCAAATCCATGTATGACCTTTACTCACACTCCAGCGGCCATGCTCCCCGGCATGGCCGCTTTCCTCATGCCCCGGTTCACGCCGGACAAGTCGGCTCCTGTGTAGCAGCGGCTTCCGCTTCCAGTACCCGCGCCATTTTGTCGGCGGCGGTGGTGGTAGTGTCTTTCTTGAAATAGCCGGACACGACAAGGACGGAATTGCCCATGCGGATTTCCGTCACGCAGTCGGGGCGGCGGGCTGTGCGGGTGTCGTGCTGCTTGTTATCTGCCATAGGCAATACTCCTTTCAGTCGGTAATCAGTTTCTTCATGCTCTCCATTTTCCGCTGCGCGGCTTCCTGCCGGAAGTTGTCGCCGGTAAAGCGTACCGGGACGCACATGGAAAGCAGGCGGTCATAAATCCGGGAATGGGCGGTGTCCTCCGGGTTCCGCAGGTCGTCCAGCGTGAGGTTGGTCGTGACGATCAGCGGCTTGCCGCTGCGGTAACGGCTGTCAATCACATTGAAAACCTGTTCCAGCCCGTACTCGGTGCCGCGCTCCATGCCGAAGTCGTCAAGGATAAGCAGCGGATAGCGGCAAAGGCGGGAAATGTACTCGTTGCGGTTCTCAAAGCTGGCGGCAAGGTCGTTGAGGATAAGGGCAAAATTCGTCATGTGGACGGGGATTTCTTTCTCCATGAGGGCGTTTGCGATACAGCCCGCAAGGTAGCTTTTCCCGGTTCCCACGCCGCCCCAGAACAGGCAGCGATATTGTCGGTTCGCATATCCTCCCAATGCTCCACATACCGGCGGGCAATCCCGGCCTGCGGGTTCCTGCCGTTGTCGTTCTCAAAAGTCCAGTCCCGCATGGTGGGGTCGGTAAAGCCCCGGCGTTTCAGTTCCTCCACGGTGTCAAGGTGCCTGCGCCGCTTCTCGGCGGCCTCCCGTTCCTCGCGGGCGGCTCTCTGGCAGTCGCACTCTGCCAGGTGACGGTCACGGCCAAAGATAGCGGCTTTATCCGGCGCAAAATAGGCTTCTTTCGGCTTGCGGCACTTGCCGCAGTACAGTAAACCGTCCTCGCCGGTGTAGTCCTCCGGCTCCGGGGTAACAGTCGTCATATTCTCCAAAACAGCGTTGATTTCGTTCTTCATAAACTCTCGCCCTCCTTGCATGAGTAGTCTGGTATGCCCTTTTTCGGGGCTTTCTTTTTGTCGTTCCCCGCCCATATCCGCAGGGCGGCGGCATAGTTCTGATAACTTTTCCCGTTGGCGGCAAGGTAGCGGCTCATTTCCTCGATGAACCGTTCCAGCCTGTCAGGGTACTCTGCCTGCAACTCGTCGTATTCGGTCTGTGACAGAAAAATATTTCCATATCGGCCATAGGGCGCGGACGGCCCCCCACTCACTCCCTTTGTTTGGCTCTCTGTAAGGTTGTTTATAGTAGTTTGGTTAGGGGACGGTTTTCCGACCATCATAAGGTCGGTTTTCTGACCATCAGTAGGACGGTTTTCCGGCTCTATGAGGGGCGGACTTCCGGCCATCAGTTGGTCTGAAAACTGTACCTGTGGCACTGGCGGTACTTTGACATAAAGCCGGTTCGGTGCGGAGAAGCCGCCCCGTTCCCGTTCCAACAGCCCCGCCGTGTCCAGTTCATTAAGCGCCCCCTTGATGGTGGTGCTGCCTTTATCCAGTATTTCTGCTATCTCCGCGATGGGATAGATAATATAAATCCTGCCCTCGTCGTCCAGCCACTTGTTTTTCTGGGAGAGGGTGGAACGGTCTAACAGCAGCGAATACAGCAGCTTGGCGGTCTGTGAAATCTCCATTTTCAGCAGGAAACGGGGATACGGCAGATAGGCGGGCAGCCGCGTGTCTGCCCTGATATATCAGCGATAGGATCACCTCCCTGTGTTCGGGTTGATTTTGGCGTATTGTCACGCATTAAAACGCCGTTTCCGGGGGAAAAGGATAAATGTATCGCGTACCCTTTGACACCCACGAAAAAAGCTTGATTTATGCGGGTTTGAAAGGCTCTAAAGCGTGACATTTATGCCTTTGTTTCCGCTTTCGCTCGGCGGCTTTGATTTTCTTCATGCGTCCGGCGCAGTCCGGGCAGTATTTTCCCCGGTTTGACTTGGGGACAAAGGCCGCACCGCAGACGGCACATCGTTTCCGGCTCCCCCGATACAAGAGGGCGGCGGCCAGTTCCTCGTCAAGGGGCAGGACAGCCACACGGAACCACCGGCACATGAGAGAAAGGGAAATGCTCTGGACACACACGCAAGGCTCCCCGTCATCTAACAGCAGGCAGTTCCCCCCGTCGTAGTTACAGCACTCATGCACCAGCCGCCGCGCCCGCCGGTGCTGGCGGTAGTCCATGCGGGGCAGCTTATCGCTCATGGCTCTGCTCCTTTCTGCGGTGCGGCTCGCTCCGGCGCAAAATCTGGTCGATGTTCCGCTTGACGGTCTGCAACTCCGTGTACCGCTGCTTCTGTTCGTGGTAGGTGTTATACAGGCTGGATTTCTTGGAAACAAGCTGCTCGATCTCGTCCTGCAACGCTTTCCGGGCGGGCAGCTTGGTAATGCCATGCTCCCGGAAATACCGGGCGGCTGCGTCGACTATGATAAAATCGCTCTCATTTGCCTGCCGGTAGGCGGCGCGGGCTTTCTCGGATTTCTGCGCTTTCAGCCCGTCGCGGGCGGGCTTGGTCTTGGCATAGGCAAGTACCTGTTGCTGCAACTCCTTTTTCCCTTGTAGCTTTGTTTCCAGCGTTTTCAACTTGCCGCTGGTCTGGCGCATTTCCTGATAGGCGGTATCAACGGCGGCTTCTAACTGCTCCGGGGAAGTGAAGCCGTATTCCTGATACACATTCAGCGTCGCGGCCATTTGTTTGAGGTTGTGCATGGTCGCCCAGCGTTCATAGCCCCGGCCTTTGCCTCGGCCATTTTCTGCTCAATGTCCACAAGCCGCTGCACACCGTCCTGTTTCGGGGCGGTTTGTGGGACTTTTGTGGGCTGTATGCCGGTTTTCCCATGCCGGGGGTATTCGGGTATGGCTGCGGGCTTTTCTGCGGCTCTGGCGGCGTTCTGCTCCAAAACGGCAAAGACAGCGGCGCGGTCAAAGTCGTCACCCAGCTTTCGGGCGGTAATGGGCTTTGTCCTGTCCGGCGTGAGATAGGATAGCCGCCCCCGGCTCTCCTTGACGGTCACGCCCTCCCGCAGCAGCAGAGAGGAAAAGTCCTCGAATGAGGTCGCCGCAGACAGCGCGGCGCGTATGGTCTGCCGCAGCTTCTCCTTGTTCGTTTCAAACTTGGTCTGCCGGGGCGTGATACCGTCTGCAATCATGGGGGCGTTCTGCTTGTCCAGCGCGGCCTGTCCCTTTTTCTGCGCCCAATACTCCCGGTCTGTGACGCGGTTCTTGCTGCCGTTCAAGAGGTCGATTTGGTAAAGCCCCTCCCGGTGGCACATTTCCATGACTTCGGACTTGAAGTAGCGCAAGGCAGCGTCGGTACAGCGGTGCTTGCAACCGGCTTTCGTGTCGGCTGGCCTGTCCATGTAGGGCAGGAACGGGACTTCCTCTATCCGCAGGCTGTTAATGACGATATGCACATGGATATTGCCGCTGTGGTTATGCCGTCCGGGTGGGTACATACAAGGCTTGGTGGCCGGGGAAATGCTCGGCGCAAAACTTCTCGCCCAATGCCTGCGCCCGGTCTACGGTCAAGCCATTGTCCGGGCCGTCCCGTGGGTCAAAGCTGATGATATAGTGGTGGCTTTTCACATCTTCCCGCCGCTGGTTTTTCCCATAGCGGAGATTTGCCCGCATACAGGCAACGGCAAAATCCTCCCCGCCGCAGTTCAGCGTGGACAGCCGGTAGTCCTCGCGGGGGATAAGCCTGCCGGTTTCATCAAGGACGGGCTTCATGGTGAACTCGTCATGCTCAAAAAGCAGGTATTGTTCGGCGGCTCCGTAGTCGGCGTTTTTAGAGTTGATATGCTTGAGTGTTGCCAACCGCGTCACCTACTTTCTGTAAGACTTCATACTTGAGGGCGGCAAGGTCGGCTATGGCAGCGCGTACCTCGCCGGACAGCGCATTGTAGGGTGCGCCGTACTCGTTCAGATACCGGGCAATCTGATTGAGGTTGCCGCCGATCCTGCCGTACTCGGCGGCCAGCTTCCCGACAGCGGAAAGCAGTTCATCATTGACCGCCGACACATGGATAACGGGGCGTATGGTAGTGCGCCGTATCGCCTGCCGGAGAAATTCCGACTGGCTGATACCATAGGGCGCAAGCCGCGCTGTGAAGTCGGCGTATTCATCTTCGGACAGCCGGGTTTTCACAACGCGGCTGCGGTGGGGTGTGTTGTATTTCTTTCGCATGGTCGTGACCTCCTTTCTTGCCGCATGAGCGCGGCGGGGATAAGCGGCGCAAGCCGCAAAGCAGGGTTTGGGGAAGGCACTCCCCAACAAGTTTCCCGCGAGGGGCAAAACCGCAGAATTGCGGATTTTGGCACCGTGGTAGAAACTTGCTCTCAGTAAGCCGCAGACTGCCCCTGTCCGGGATTTCCGTACATAGAGCGAACGGGGCGTGGCTTTCAGCCCGCTGTGCGCGGCCTTTTTTCCTTTCGCCAAAGATACATTTGAAAGGCCGCCAGCTACCCGCTGAACGGGGACTTTTCAAATTTTCTTTTGCCTTAGTAATCCGGGAAACAGGATTTTAGCAACCGGCGGGGCAGAGAATTTTTCCTTTCACTCCCCACACCATCGCGTTTGAAATTCGCCAAACGAAACGGGAAATTTTCTCTTTGCTTCTTACTACGGACAAAAATCAGAAATGCCAAACGCCGGGGCAAAAAAATATCCCTTTCACTTACTACTACAATCCGAACAGGGCAAAATGGCCGGGAACGGAGCCGGGCAACAAAAAAAGCAGCAAATCTTTTTCAGACTTACTGCTTTTCGCTGGTCGCCGGTGGGCGGCTGGTATTCAGTTTTAAGGCTTATCGGTCAAAGCGAAATTTGAACAGGGCGGCAATTAGCTTCTGCTTCACATATTCTTCAACCTCGGCGTTGACCTGACCGTGTACTTTGGAACAGTAGCGGATATATCCGGCGTAGTGGGAAAGAACGGTGTCGATTGCGTCCGGGTCGCCCCCATGTGCTTTGACGATTGTTTCATAGGGGAGAAGTCTACTCATGGTCTTTTTCCTCCATAAACCGCCGGAGCCGTTTTAAGGCAAGCTGGATATGCCGCCCCGCTGTGCTGCGTGTCCGGCCGATATGTACGCCGATCACTCGCTGCGGCTGGCACAGGAAATAGTAACGGAAAATTTCTTCCTGCGTCTGCTCTGGCAAAAGGGCAAGGGCGGCGGCAAGTTCCGCATGGTACAAAACGGCGGTTTGGTCGCAGGCGGTAAAAAGATATTCTTCAAGTTGCTCCGGCTCGGCAAGCTGGACAAACTTCTCATTCATCAGATAGTCAAGGGAAACTTCCCGTTCCCACCTCCGGCGCAGCTTCAAAATTTTATCTATTGCTGCGTGACGAATGACAATCTTGCAAAAGGCGTTAAAGGTGTACTGGATATGGACTTTATAGGCTTCATCTTCGGTCATGGAAATTCCCCCTCTCTGAATAATAGTGCGGGGCGGCAGCACTCCTGCTGTCGCCCCTTGATTACCTACCAGCAAAGGCGGGCGGGGCTGTCAACGGCGGCGCGTATGCGCCGTTCATCTTGACCGTTGACTGGCTCGGCCGGCTGTGCTATTCATTCGATAAACAGAAATTTATCTTTCTTTTTTCTTATCCTGTCCTAATGCAATAAATCCCACTGTAACAGCCAGTGCAAGTATAATGTCATGCTCGCCTAATGGATTGACTATAATCGAATATACCAAATATGCTGTGCAAAGTAACAATATCGCCAGAATGATTCCGCGCAGAATATTTTTGTTCTTAAACATCCTGTACCCTCCTTATAACCGCTTGTCAAAATAAATCGTTGCAACCAGTTCAATCAAATTCCGTATTCCAATATAAATCAGCACAAATGTAACCACTCTCTGTAGTGTAAATGTCGTTTGACTATCTATAAGCAATGGTAACACCACAATCAAGACGATCAGAACCGTATTTGAGATATTCGCAGCATTATTTGCATTAAGCTGTATCAATTTCCAGCGTTCATCACCTTTATATTGCATTTGTTTCTTGGCTTTTAAGAAATATAATCCCAAAGTTACAGCTAATGCCGAAACAAGAAAAATCAAAAAAATAGTTTGTTCATTCATACTATTTGTCCTCCCTATGCTCAAAAACTTCATCAATAGAAACGCCAAAAACTTCTGCAATCTTAAAAGCCAACTCCAAAGACGGAGTATATTTATATTTTTCTATTGATATAACTGCCTGTCGGGAAATCCCAACTTTATCTGCTAAATCTGCTTGTGTCCAATCTCTTTCAGCTCTTAGCACCTTAATCCTATTCCATATCAAGGTCATCTCTCCTTTCCAAAAAGTAATGAAGTGATTACATTTATAATGTAACACATTCATTACATTTTGTCAAGCAGCAGAAACAAAAAATAGCGTACAAAGTTTTCGTGGTATTTGACATTGTGGGAGTGTATAACCAGCGGTCTTTTGGTTTTTTACTCGGAATAGCGTGGTACTGGCGGTCTATGTTTTGTTTTTAGTATCTTGCTTCTTTATCATACATGAGCATTAGCGCCGGGGTTGTCCGAGCCGTAGCCCTCCAGCAGATTGACCACGCCCCACACGCCAAGGCCAGCGCCGAGGGCAATCACAAGGGTCTGCAAAGTGGTGATGGCAGAAGCGAAAAACTGCATATAGCCTCCTATTCTCCGGGATATACCCGGCCATGAAAAAAGCCGCCCTTGCGGGCGGCAGCCTGTTACTTCGGGACAAAATGTCCCAAAGCTCTATACAAAAGCGTCCGGGTCGTCGAGGTCGTCATAGTTGAGGATGTCCTCGTCCTCGTCTGTGAGCGCCTCGTCCGGCACGGACACTTCGTACACCTCACATTCCTCGTTCATGCCCGGTCGCCTGCGGCGGTCAATGAGCCTGTCGAGGTCAAAGGCGTTTTTCACTTTATCGGCCTCCGCCGTAAAGCGATAATTGGGGTGCTGTTTCAAATCGTATTTCTTGGAATAGAACGGCGGCAGCTCGGAGCTGCAAAATGCACCGATCTCCGGGCATGGTGGCAAGCTCGCTTGGGTCATCAGCTCCCGCCCGAGCCGCTGGGTGTTCTGGCTGTAACTTTCGGACTGCCCACGGGAGCGCCCCTCGGTCTGCATAGAGATCGTAGCCTTGCCCAGCCAGTTCTCGGAAATCTCTTTGATGGTGCTGGCCTCACGGCCACCGAGGAACAGAACGCTGTCCATGTTGCCGAGGATGGTTTCAGCTTTCTTATCGTAAATGGCCTTGCACTGCGCCAACTGCTGATACAGCAGGCACAGGCTGATCTCCCGGGAGCGGATGACCGCCACCAGTTTTTCCAAGTTCGGCACTTGCCCGGTGTTGGCCGCCTCGTCCCACAGCACCCGCACATGATGGGGCAGCCGTCCACCGTGAACATTGTCCGCCCGTTCGCACAGGAGATTGAACATCTGCGAAAAGGCCAGCGCCACAAGGAAATTGTAGGTGCTGTCCGTGTCGCTGATGCAGAAGAAGGTTGCCGTCCGGCGATCTCCCATGCGGTCAAGCTCCAGTTCATCATAGGACATGATCTCCCGAAGCTGGGGAATATCAAAGGGAGCAAGCCGAGCGCCGCAGGAAATCAAAATGCTTTTGGCCGTCTTGCCGCTGCTGAGCTTGTATTTTTTATACTGCTTCACCGCAAAGCAATTCGGCTTGCGCTGCTCCAGCCCCTTGAACATATAGTCCACGGCGTGAGAAAGTCCTCGTCATCCTCCTTGACCTCCATGCCGGAGATCATGTCCACCAGCGTATTCATGTTGCGATCTTCCTCGCTCCCTCAAAAATGATGTAGCCCAGCAAAGCGCAGTACAGCAGCGTTTCGGCCTTCGTCCAGAACGGATCGCCCTCCTTGCCCTCGCCCTTGGTGTTGGAAATAAGGGCATTGACAAACTTAGAATGTCCGCCTCGGTCTTGATATACGCCAGCG
>ENA-OQIO01001685-OQIO01001685.1-human-gut-metagenome-genome-assembly--contig:-NODE-1685-length-10600-cov-2.982813_pt1 | contig 10600 bp, 12 predicted proteins | sample MGYA00242573_ERZ504737 | MGnify/ENA primary metagenome ERZ504737 (study PRJEB26092, sample SAMD00036203) | human gut metagenome | host: Homo sapiens | study: EMG produced TPA metagenomics assembly of... | reverse complement strand
TGCAACAAAAGCCTTAACAAACTTCATTACAGGACTTGATCAGTCTTCAAAAGCAAGTTTATGGATTTATCATCGGAGCTCTTGGATGCATTGATTTTGGTGGACCGATCAGTAAAGTACCTAACTTAATCTGCGATGGATTACTATTAGAAGGAATCACAGGACCAGAAGCAATCAAAGTATTAGCAGCTATGGTTCCACCACTTGGAATTACATTCTCATTAGTATTATCAAAATTACTGAAAAAGAACATTTATACAGCACAGGAAAAAGAAAATATTAAAGTTGCATTCCCAATGGGTCTTTGCATGATTTCTGAAGGAGTTATTCCAATCGCTATGAATGATATCATTCGTACAGTTATCTGTACAGCAACAGGATGTGGTGTTACAGGAGCGATCAGTTTCAGCCTTGATGTAGGAAGTAAAGTACCATCAGGTGGTGTATTTGTAATCCCAGCAATGTCAAATCCACTTGCAGCACTTATCGCACTGTTAGCAGGAACAGCAGTTACAGGTGTATTACTTGTACTGATCAAGAAAAAGAAAACAGAAGAAGACGAACCAATGATTGACGAAAAAGAAGAAGATCTTGATTTATCAGGATTCACTATTTCATAAAATCAGAAAGGACAGATAAGCTATGTATGTATCAATGAAGGGAATGTTAAAACGTGCGAATGAAGGCAATTATGCAGTCATGGCAATCAACTGCTTTAACATTGAGACAGCAAGAGCGGTGATCAATGCAGCTCAGTCATTAAGAGCACCGATCATCATCAATATCGTACAGGAACATATGGTAAATCATTGTGACAGCAATTTGATCGCACCGATCGTCAAGAAACTGGCACAAAGAGCAAGTGTTGAAGTAGCTTTAAATTTCGACCATGGAGAAGAAATTGGATTGTTAAAGAAAGCATTAGTTGATGGATATTCCAGTGTTATGGTAGACGCTTCCAGATACAACTTGGAAGGTAATATCCGAATGACAAGAGAAATCGTGGAATTTGCGAAACAGTTCGATGCAAGTGTCGAAGGAGAGATCGGATGTATGGGTGCTAGTGAAGGCGATAATTATACAGACGATGATATGAAAACCAATCCTGACGAGGCATTACGATTTGCAAAAGAAACTGGAATTGATGCATTGGCAATTTCTTTTGGAAGTTCTCATGGAAACTATCCAGAAGGATATGTACCAGAATTTGATTTTGAGAGACTAAAAGAAATCAAAGAAAAAACAAAGATGCCACTGGTACTGCATGGGGGAAGCGGTTCTGGTGATGAAAATATTAAAAGATGTGTTGAATTTGGAATCAATAAGATCAATGTAGGATGTGATTTTATGAATGCCAATGTAGACAGCATTAAAAAGCATCTTAAAAAAGATCCAGACATCAATTATTGGGTAATGATGCATCAGGTGGAGATTGATAGCCAGGAATTAGTAAAAAAATATATCCACCTGTCTGGATCAGAAGGAAAATCATTATAAGTTTAATTTAATCAGCATAACAAATGTCTGCCGCAGTTTTTGCGGCAGACAGAATAAGATATCAACATTAAAAAGGAGAATAGAACTATGTTAATGAACATGAAAGAACTTTTAAAAGTAGCAGATGAAAAAGGATTTGCAGTACCAGCATTCAATATCGGTAGTGATCAGTTATTAAAAGCTGTTATGCAGCAGGTAAAAGAAATGAAGAGCCCAGTCATCTTAGAGATGTCTCCAGACGAATTTAATTTTGTTGAAAACAGTTTAATACAGAGCATGATTTATGAAGCATCTAAAACAGATGTTCCAGTTGTTATCCATTTAGATCATGGTGATAAATATGAAACAGTTGTAAGAGCAATTCAGGCAGGATTCACATCTGTTATGATCGATGCTTCTAAACTTCCATATGAAGAAAATATTGCGATCACTCAGAAGTATGTGAAGTTGCACATCTTGCGAATGTATCTGTAGAAAGTGAACTTGGAACAATCGGAACAACAGGAAACTCTATCGAAGGTGGAACAACAGGAATTATCTACACAGATCCTGATCAGGCAAAAGATTTTGTTGAAAAAACAGGAATTGATACATTAGCAGTAGCAATCGGAACAGCTCACGGAATCTACCCAAGTGATATGAAACCAGAACTCCGTCTTGATATCTTACAGACATTAAAAGATACTCTTGATATTCCACTGGTATTACATGGTGGATCAAGCAATAAAGATGAAGAAATTGCAAAAGCAGTTAAAATTGGTATTTCTAAGATCAACATTTCAAGTGATATTAAGGTTGCATTCTATGATAAATGTAGAGAAGTATTAAACGCTCATCCAGAATACAGAGAGCCTCTTGAAATCTATCCAGAACCAATCAAAGCTTGTAGAGAAGTTATCGCTCACAAAGTTAACTTATTTGATTCTGCAGACAAAGTTAAATATTACTACGAATAAAATATTTACAAACAACAACATAAAGAGGGGACAGCTTCGGTTGTCCCCCTTTTCGTTTATATAGGAGGGAAAGAAAATCATGAAATATGCAGTAGGAATTGATGTTGGGGGAACAAATACAAGAGTTGCGCTGATCAACGAGAAATATGAGATCAAAGAACGAGTTCAGTTTGGATCAGATCCAAAAAATCCTATAAAAACATTAAACCAGATCAATGATGTGATCAAAGGGTTTGGAGAAAAAATCGAAGGGATTGGAATTTCTTGTCCGGGGCCATTAGACTTGATCAATGGGATTATTTTAACACCACCAAATCTTCCAGGGTGGCATAATTTTGAACTGACAAAAGAACTAGAAAAAATTACAGGTATTTCTGTGCAGTTAGAAAATGATGCAAACCTTGCAGGACTTGCAGAAACCGTGATCGGGGCTGGAAAAGGAAAGAAGATCGTAGAATTTCTGACCATTTCAACAGGAGTTGGTGCAGGATTATGTATTGATGGGCAAATCTATCGTGGAGCAAAAGGATTTGCACAAGAAGTAGCAAACTGCATCTTATGGAAAAATGGTCCATCACAGGGAGATTTAAAGAAAGGTTCCATTGAATCAATTGCCAGTGGAACAGCCATCACAAAGAGGGCAAATGATGCAGGGTTAGAAGCTGCACATGCAGGAGAAGTGTATCAACTTGCACAGGAAGGAAATGAAACATGCGGCAGTGATCATGGAAGATGCTTATGAATATCTGTCAAGTTTCATTGCAACACTTTACGGTGTACTTGATCCAGAGCTATTTGTCCTAAGTGGAAGTGTTGCGTTAAAGATTCCTGGATTTATCGAAGAGATTGAAAAACGTGCAAAAGAGAAAATATATGATGCGCTAAAAAGCAACGTAAAGATTGTACCAGCGGCGTTGGGAGAAGACTGTGGGTTGATTGGGGCTGCATGTCTTGCATTTTTTGATCTGGAAAAAAAGAAGAAATTGTATAGTTCAGAATGGCAATGATTAAAAAACATTCCAAATATTAAGAAAATGTTACAAAACTATTTACAAATTAAGAAGCTCATAGTAAAATAAAAACCATCAGAAAAATGAAGGGGAGACACTAATGAGAAACAAAATAACAAGAAGGACGATTTCTTACGTTCTAAGCATTTCTTTTATATTTGTATTTATTGTATTTTGTAAACCGCAGAATGTTTACGCATCATATTCAAGATATGTAACGGCCAGTTCACTTACTGTACGAAAGAAAGCATCATCTAAAGGAAAAGTGAAAGGATATTATAAAAAAGGAGCCAAAGTAACCTGCTACAAGAAAAAAGGCAGCTGGACAAAGGTTAAATACGGAAGCCACAAATACTACGTAGCGACCAGATATCTATCCACGAAGAAACCAGCAACTACAACAAGCAGTGCAATTGCAAACTATGGAAGTTCCAGCACTTCGACACTTGCCAAAGGTCAACAGGTAGTTAATTACGCACTTCAGTTTCAGGGAAGACCTTACAAATGGGGTGGTGAGAACTTGTTGACAGGCGTTGACTGCTCTGGGTTCACAATGAAGATTTTTCAGCATTTTGGATACTATCTTCCACACAGTTCCATTTCCCAGAGAAGCTATGGAACAGTAGTTTCATGGGCGAATAAGCAGCCGGGAGATTTGATCTGTTATAATGCGATCAAAGGAATCGGGCATGTTGGAATTTATATTGGAAATAATCGTGTGATTCATGCAGGAAGCACGGCGACAGGAATACATACATCAGTAGCAAATTACAGATCAGTAAATTGTGTTCGAAGAATTATAAGATAATATAGTTAAAAATAATAAGGAAAAAGGCATTCAGGCTTAGCATAGAAATTCTAAGTTTGAATGCCTTTTTCCGGTGATAGATACATAAAAATGTTGCAAATAGATACATTTTTCATAAGAATTTATGAAAAAAATATTACGAAATGGTTTACATATGAAAAATGAGGTAGTAAACTAGAAGTAGTCGGTAAAAAATGGAACTAAAGGGAGGAAATATGAAGAGAAAGACTACTGGAATCCTCATTTCCTGTGTAGTAAGTATATGTTGTATGGTGGTCTTATCCATGAGTTCACATACACATGATGTATATGCTTCCTATTCAAGATATGTGACAGCCAATAACGTAGTGGTTCGTAAAAAAGCATCAAATAAGGGAAAGATCGTTGGATCATACAAGAAAGCAGCAAAGGTCCGTTGCTACAAGAAGAAAGGATCTTATACGAAGATCAAATATAGAAGATATTATCGATATATCGCAACAAGATATCTGTCAAAGAAGAAACCAGTTGTTGTAACAGCACAGAAAGCAGCGAATATAACAACAGATACATATACAAGATATGTAACAGCAAGTTCTTTGACGATCCGTAAGAAAGCGTCGACAAATGCAGCTAAGGCAGGATTTTATAAGAAGGGTACACAGATCACCTGTTATGGAGAACGATCTGGATGGACAACGGTAAGATATAGTGGAGTTTATTGTTATGTAAGTTCACAGTATCTATCTGAGTCAAAACCGGAAGAAGATAACATGGGCAGTTTATGGAACGGCAACAGGACAAAGTGTTGTAGACTACGCAATGCAGTTTAGAGGCAATCCTTATGTATGGGGTGGAGAAAGCCTTACGAATGGAGTTGACTGTTCTGGATTCACGATGCAGGTATATAAACATTTTGGATATTCACTGCCACACAGTTCAACAGCACAGAGATATGAAGGAACAGCAGTATCATGGGATGAGAAGCAGCCAGGAGATCTGATCTGCTATCAGGTAGTGAACGGTGTAGGACATGTAGCGATCTACATTGGAGATAACCAGATCATTCATGCAGGAAGTAAAGACACAGGAATCAGTGTGCGGAATGCCGATTACAGAGCTGTATGGGGTGTCAGAAGAATCGTTCAGTAGGACAAGCATTTTAATTTAATATGATACAAGAATAAAACAGCCGTATCGATCATGATACGGCTGTTTTTCAAACTTATAAAACGGCATATTTCAGGATGAATAATAATGCAAGTACGTACATTAAAGGAGTGATCTTCTTTGCTTTACCACAAACTACATTTAAGATCACATAAGAGATGATCCCGATAGAGATTCCCTCAGAGATACTGTAGAATAATGGCATTGCAATAATGCAAAGGTAAGCAGGTACGGCTTCTGTCATATTATCATCTGTAAATTTGATATCAGAGATTGCTCCAAACATTAAGAATCCAACCATGATCAGCGCAGGGGCTGTCGCAAATGATGGGATTGCTGTAAAGAGCGGTGCAAATAATGTTGAGATCAGGAATAAGAATCCTGAAACAACAGCTGTTAAACCAGTACGTCCACCCGCAGCAACACCAGAAGAAGATTCAACGAATGTTGTAACAGTAGAAGTACCAAGAACCGCACCAGCTGTTGTAGCAACGGCGTCTGCCATTAATGCAGGTTTGATTCCAGGAAGTTTACCTTCCTCGTCAAGCATTCCGGCTTTTGTGCTGACACCGACTAAAGTTCCGAGTGTATCAAACAGATCGACAAATAAGAAAGATAATACAACGGCGATAAAATTAAAGATTCCGACTTTGCCTAAGTCATACTGGAAACATTTACCGAAAGTCTCTCCTAATTTTGAAAAATCTGTCATTGCAAATGTAGGGAACAGGCTGTAATAACCGGTTTTGAAATCAGGAACATAGATTCCTGTTATCTGGCAGAGCATTCCGATCACCCATGTAGCAAGGATTCCAATCAGGATGGATCCAGGTACTTTTTTAATATAAAGAATGACTGTGATCAATAATCCAACAACTGCAAGTAAAGAACAGATTCCAGCAGTATGGAAATCTTTTGTAAAGTTTGTGATAGATACCAATGTAGATTTATTTCCAATAACAAGTTTTGCGTTCTGAAGACCGATAAAGGCAATAAAGATACCGATTCCGACAGAAACTCCCTTCTTAAGATTCAAAGGGATCGCATCAAAGATCGCTTCACGAACATTGGTCAAAGATAATACGATGAAGATGATACCTTCAACGAATACAGCAAGTAAAGCAACCTGCCAGTGATAACCCATCACACCAACAACGGTATGGGCAAGATAAGCATTTAATCCCATACCAGTGGAAAGTACGAATGGAAGGTTCGCAGTAAGTCCCATGCATATAGTTCCGATAAAGGAAGCGATACATGTAGCTAATAATACAGCAGTAGGGTCCATGCCAGCTGCAGAAAGCACACTTGGGTTTACCGCAAGGATGTAAGCCATTGTCATAAATGTAGTAATACCAGCAATGACTTCAGTTTTTACGGAGGTATGATTCTCCTTTAATTTAAATAAGTTTTCCAACATAGTTTTTTTCCGTATGTAAAAACATACGTTCCTCTCTTTCTTTATTGAAAATCTATAAAAAAGTAACAAACATCATTATATTATAGGAAAAAATGAAAAGCAAGGCGGGAAAATCTGACAAAAATAAAAGGAAACCATCTGGGGTGTGATGGTTTCCTTTTTGAAAAGAGAGGATTAAAATATATATGAAAAAACTATACCTGTAGGATGTTTCCTGAAATTCTTTTTTGTCTTATCTTTTAGGTCTTTCCTTGAGGTATGGTTATAGTATAATCATTTCCATTTCGAGATTCAATATACAGAATATAAACAAATATAAACGATTTATAAATTGTCATTAAGAAATTCTTACGAATTGGTAAGAAAATCCAAAGTTGATATAGTTAAAAAAACTTCACAAAATGATTCCGATTTCACTGATTTTCTTATATAATAATAATAAAGTCTAAAGGAGGAATTATTTTTATGCCAAAAAGAACAGATATTAACAAAGTGTTGATCATTGGCTCTGGTCCGATCATCATCGGTCAGGCATGCGAATTCGACTATTCGGGGACACAGGCGTGTAAGGCGCTTCGTAAACTTGGATATGAGATCGTATTGGTCAACTCCAATCCAGCAACAATCATGACAGATCCAGAGACAGCTGACGAAACTTACATTGAACCGCTGAACGCAGAACGTTTAGAGGAGATCATTGCAAAGGAACGTCCAGATGCCTTACTTCCAAACTTAGGTGGCAGTCCGGATTAAATTTATGCGAAGAGTTATATAAAAAGGGTATTTTAGATAAGTATAATGTCAAAGTAATTGGTGTACAGGTAGATAGTATTGAACGTGGAGAAGACCGTATCGAGTTTAAGAAGACAATGGACGAACTTGGAATCGAGATGGCTCGAAGCGAGGTTGCTTACAGCGTAGAAGATGGGTTGAAGATCGCTGATAAGCTTGGTTATCCAGTGGTACTTCGTCCAGCTTATACAATGGGTGGGGCCGGTGGAGGACTGGTATACAACAAAGAAGAATTAAAGACCGTTATGGCAAGAGGACTTCAGGCAAGTTTAGTTGGACAGGTACTTGTAGAAGAATCCATTCTTGGATGGGAAGAATTAGAATTAGAAGTTGTCCGTGATGCAGAAGGAAATATGATCACAGTCTGCTTCATTGAGAATATCGATCCATTAGGAGTGCATACAGGAGACTCCTTCTGTTCCGCACCAATGCTCACGATCTCTGAAGAATGTCAGCAGAGATTACAGGAACAGGCATACAAGATCGTAGATTCTGTACAGGTGATCGGTGGAACAAACGTACAGTTTGCTCATGATCCAGTGACAGACCGTATTATTGTTATCGAGATCAATCCAAGAACATCAAGATCCTCAGCATTAGCATCCAAAGCGACAGGATTCCCGATCGCTTTAGTTTCTGCAATGCTTGCAGCAGGTTTAACATTAAAAGATATCCCATGTGGAAAATACGGAACATTGGATAAATATGTACCAGACGGTGACTATGTCGTTATCAAGTTTGCACGTTGGGCGTTTGAGAAATTCAAAGGTGTTGAAGACAAACTTGGAACACAGATGCGTGCCGTTGGTGAAGTTATGAGTATCGGTAAGACATACAAAGAAGCATTCCAGAAAGCAATCCGAAGCTTAGAGACAGGACGCTACGGACTTGGACATGCGAACAACTTTGATACTTTAACAAAAGAAGAATTATTAAAGAAATTAGTGACACCATCAAGTGAACGTCATTTCATCATGTACGAAGCATTAAGAAAAGGTGCAACTGTTGATGAGATCTTTGAACTGACAAAAGTAAAAACATACTTTATCGAGCAGATGAAAGAGTTAGTTGAAGAAGAAGAAAATCTTCTTGCATGCAAAGGAAACATGCCATCTGATGAAATGTTAACATCAGCGAAGAAAGATGGTTTCTCCGACAAATATTTAAGTCAGTTATTAGAGATTCCAGAAGAAGATATCAGAAATAAACGTATTTCAATCGGTGTCGAAGAAGCATGGGAAGGGGTTCATGTAAGCGGAACGCCAGATAGTGCATATTATTATTCAACATACAATGCAGAAGACAAGAACCCAGTATCCACAGATAAACAAAAGATCATGATCTTAGGTGGAGGTCCAAACCGTATCGGACAGGGTATCGAATTTGACTACTGCTGTGTACATGCATCTCAGGCATTGAAGAAAATGGGATTCGAGACGATCATCGTAAACTGCAACCCAGAGACAGTATCTACAGATTACGATACATCCGATAAATTATATTTCGAACCATTAACAGTGGAAGATGTATTAAGTATTTATAATAAAGAAAAACCATTAGGAGTGATCGCTCAGTTTGGTGGACAGACACCACTGAATATTGCTGCCGAACTTGAGAAAAATGGTGTGAAGATTCTTGAACATCTCCATCTGTCATTGACCTTGCAGAAGACCGTGATCTGTTCCGTGAAATGATGGATAAATTAGAGATTCCAATGCCAGAATCAGGAATGGCAACAACAGTAGAAGAAGCGTTAGAGATCGCAGGAAAGATTGGATATCCAGTGATGGTAAGACCTTCCTACGTTCTTGGTGGACGTGGAATGGAAGTTGTCTATGATGACGAAAGCATGACAGGATATATGAAAGCAGCCGTTGGTGTAACACCAGACCGCCCAATTCTGATCGATCGTTTCTTAAATCATGCGATGGAATGTGAAGCAGATGCGATCAGTGATGGAACACACGCATTTGTACCAGCAGTGATGGAACATATCGAACTTGCAGGAGTTCATTCAGGAGACTCTGCTTGTATTCTTCCATCTGTTCATATTTCAGAAGAAAACTTGGAAACGATCAAAGAATACACAAGAAAGATCGCAGAAGAAATGCATGTCAAAGGACTGATGAATATGCAGTATGCGATTGAAGGAGACAAGGTTTATGTACTAGAAGCGAACCCACGAGCATCCCGTACAGTACCTTTGGTATCCAAAGTATGTAATGTGAGAATGGTTCCACTGGCAACACAGATCATCACATCTGAATTAACAGGAAAACCATCACCAGTACCAGAATTAAAAGAACAGGCAATTCCATATTATGGAGTCAAAGAAGCAGCCTTTCCATTCAATATGTTCCAAGAAGTAGACCCAGTTCTAGGACCAGAAATGCGTTCTACAGGAGAAGTTCTTGGATTATCCAAATCCTATGGAGAAGCCTTCTACAAAGCACAGGAAGGTGTTGGAGCGAAACTTCCATTAGGAGGAACGGTACTGATTTCTGTAAACCGCAAGGATAAAGAAGAAGTTGTAGAAGTAGCAAAAGCATTCGCAGACGATGGATTCAAGATCCTTGCAACAGAAAACACATGTAAACTGATCAAAGAAGCTGGAATTGAAGCTGAGAAAGTCAATAAATTAAGCGAAGGAAGACCAAACATCCTTGATCTTATCACAAATGGTAATATCGATATTATTGTAAACTCTCCAGTTGGAAAAGACAGCGTGAACGATGACAGTTACCTAAGAAAAGGTGCGATCAAAGCGAAGATTCCATATTATACAACAATCGCAGCAGCCAAAGCAGCAGCTGAAGGAATCGCTTATGTAAAAGCACATCAGGATCAGAATGAAGAAGTGAATTCATTACAGGGATTACATGCACAGATTTCTGATAAGTTTTAATTTGTGTGTTGGCCAACTGTAGTCTTTCAGTATATGATAAAAATAAATAAACGATTGGAAGAG
>ENA-OQIO01001684-OQIO01001684.1-human-gut-metagenome-genome-assembly--contig:-NODE-1684-length-10605-cov-2.283356_pt1 | contig 10605 bp, 14 predicted proteins | sample MGYA00242573_ERZ504737 | MGnify/ENA primary metagenome ERZ504737 (study PRJEB26092, sample SAMD00036203) | human gut metagenome | host: Homo sapiens | study: EMG produced TPA metagenomics assembly of... | reverse complement strand
AAAAGGCGGAGCGCTTACTTTTCGGTGATGACCTTGATCACCTTTTCATAGCTCTCCTGGGGCGATGGGTACAGCGTGCGCGAGCAGCGCCTCGCCTTCTGGCAGCACTCGTCGCGGAACGCCTTGTCCTTTAAGGACGAGAGGTTAATGAGCACGTTGAGCCATGCGCTCTCCATCGCGGTTTTGAGCGTGAGCGCGGCAATACCGAGGTCGCTGACGACGTTCGGGTTCGTCGTGCCGACGAGACCGGCGCACAGGTCGATGGCCTCGGAGCAAATTTCCATCATTGTCAGCGGCACCAGCGTGCAGTTGCGGAAGCTCGCCTGCACCGCGCCGCGGCGGATGGCCTTGTGCTCATCGTCGTCCTTCGGGAGGGCCAGAGATTCGATCAGGACATCGAAGACCTCGCTGTCGCGGTTCATCACGTCGATGAAGCGCTCCTTGAGCTCATTGCCCTTGGCAATGGCGTCCAAAAGGCGCTCGCGGTCGTTTTCAAAGCCCTTCTTGTCGAGCGTCAGGCCGTTGACCATCATCGTCAGCGCCACGCCGACGCCGCCGGCAAGACCTGCCACCGCGCCGCCGCCGGGGGCGGGAGTGCCCGCGCCGACTTCGTTGATGAGCTCGGTTACTTTCATATCTGCGATCTTCATAGTGCCTCCCTGGGTTAAAATTAAAAATTCATCAGGAACAGGCGGAGGCGCGCTCCACCTGTTCCTGAGCTTGTACAATTAAAACAGGCCGGTGATCTTGCCGTTTTCGTCGACGTCGATCTTCTCGGCGGACGGGACCTTGGGCAGGCCCGGCATCGTCATGATGTCGCCGGTCTTGGCGACCAGGAAGCCCGCACCGGCGTTGACCTTGAGGTCGCGGACGGTGATCTTGAAGCCGCGGGGCGCGCCGAGCTTGCTGGCGTCATCGGAGAAGGAGAACTGCGTCTTGGCCATGCAGATGGGGAGCTTGTCAAAGCCGAGCTCGGTGAGCTGCTTAAGCTGCTTCTTGGCGGAAGCGGCGATGACCACGCCGTCAGCGTGATAGACCTTGGTAGCGATGGCGTTGAGCTTGTCCTCAATGCTGTCGTTGACGTCGTAGACGAACTGGAAGTGGTTGGGCTCGTCGCACAGGCGCACGACTTCCTCAGCCAGCGCAAGGCCGCCTTCGCCGCCCTTGGCCCACACTTCGCTCAGGCGGACGTTGACGCCCAGCTCGCGGCACTTGCTCTCGACGAGGTCGAGCTCGGCCTTGGTGTCGGTCGGGAACGCGTTGATGGCGACGACGCAGGGGAGACCGTAGACGTTCTTCACGTTGTCGACGTGCTGGAGGAGGTTGGGCAGGCCCTTTTCAAGCGCCTCAAGGTTCTCACTGTTGAGCTCGGCCTTGGGCACGCCGCCGTGATACTTGAGCGCGCGGACGGTCGCAACGATGACGACAGCGTCGGGGTGGAAGCCCGCGGCGCGGCACTTGATGTCGAGGAACTTCTCGGCGCCGAGGTCGGCGGCGAAGCCGGCTTCCGTGACGGTGTAGTCGCTCAGGCGCATCGCGGTCTCAGTGGCCTGGATGGAGTTGCAGCCGTGGGCGATGTTGGCGAACGGGCCGCCGTGGATGAACGCGGGAGTGCCTTCGAGCGTCTGGACCATGTTGGGTTGATGGCATCCTTTAAGAGCGCGGCCATCGCGCCCTCAGCCTTCAGTCGTGCGCGGTGACGGGCTTGTCGTCGTAGGTGTAGGCGACGACCATCTTGCCGAGCGCTCCTTGAGGTCGGCGAGGCCGGTCGCAAGGCAGAGAACTGCCATGACTTCGCTCGCGACGGTGATCTCAAAGCCGTCCTCGCGGGCACGCCGCTGGCCTTGCCGCCAAGGCCGTCGATGATGTGGCGGAGCTGACGGTCGTTCATGTCGACGGCGCGCTTCCACACGATCTTGCGGGGGTCGATGCCGAGCACATTGCCCTGCTGGATGTGGTTATCGAGCATGGCGGCGAGCAGGTTGTTCGCCGCGCCGATGGCGTGGAAGTCGCCAGTGAAGTGCAGGTTGATATCCTCCATGGGGACGACCTGAGCGTAGCCGCCGCCGGCAGCGCCGCCCTTGACGCCGAACACGGGGCCGAGAGAGGGTTCGCGCAGGCAGACCATGGTGTTCTTGCCGAGCTTGTTGAGCGCGTCGGCAAGGCCGACGGACGTGGTGGTCTTGCCCTCGCCCGCGGGGGTGGGGCTGATAGCGGTGACGAGGATCAGCTTTGCCTTGCGGGGCAGCTTGCGGATCTCGCTTAAGTCGAGCTTGGCCTTGTAGTTGCCGTAGAGCTCAAGGTGCTTTTCGTCAATGCCGGCCTTGGCGGCGACGTCGACGATTTTTTTCATTTCATGTGCCTGGGCGATCTCAATGTCGGTCATGGGGATACCTCCTAAATAATTATGTATTTAAAAGCGGAGAATTGTCTCTTATTGACAAAATCAATTATAGCCGAACGATAGAGAAAGGTAAACTGTTTTGCAAGCCTCTTTTTTCCAAAAACCTTAAAAAATTAAGCGTTGGTTCGCGTGCCTTAAAAAGAAAAAACGGGAGATTTTTGGACGAATTTTCAACGCTTGCGGCAAAGGTCAAAACGAGAAAAGCGAAAGTTGCCAGCGCCCGGCTTTCATTTCACTCTGCCGCGTCACAGCGTGATGCGCATGGGCTCATCCAGCGTGACCTCGCCGCCGATGCTCGCGGCGATGACGTTTCCGCTTGGCGCTCGAGCTTGCGCGGACTGTGCCCGCGGCTGCCGGTATTCGCACGAAAAACCGCCGTTTTCCATGCGTTCGCTCTGCGCGACGGCGCAGGCGACGCTGCCGCTGCCGCAGCCTGCCCTCCCAGACGAGGGAGCCTGTCTCGATGACCTTGACGAGCGGGATCATGCTGCGCTTTTCCGCATCGAGGAAAATGACGCCGCAGGCGTCAAGCCCTGCAATTCCGGAAAAGATCGACTCCGCCGCGCGGAAGAACCCTTCGCTCGGCTCCACGCCCTCAACGACGAAGTGGGCGATGCCTGTTAAGTCGACGAGCGTGCCCTCGTGACCATTCACCGTGACACGCTTCACGCTGCGCGGACAGGGCATTTCAGCGCGCGCCGTGCCGGATTTCAGATCGACCTGCGCGGTGACGGCATGGTCGCAGCCGCTCACGCGCAGCCTGACCGAGGAAAGGCCGCCCTTTTGCTGGGCAATATACATGCCGTAGGCGCGCGTCGCGTTGCCGCAGAATTCGCCGCCCATCATCTCCATGTGGCCGTCGACGTCGTCCTCGGCGGCGCAGGCGTAGCCGACCTGCTCGGCCTTGAGTGCGGGGATCGCCATGATCTTCTCCGCGATGGCCGCGCGCTGTGCCTTTTCGACCGGATCGAGCACGAACACCGTAATGTTCCCCGCCGGGTCCGCCCGTAAAATGTTCAGTTCCATAGTAAGCTCCTCCTAAAAAAGAAGGTGTAAAGCCAAAATAACTTTACACCTTCTTTTACATCCTGTCAATTCGTGTCAAAACACAAATCTTTCAGCATTATTGTCCCCAAATCGGTAGCAATAACCATTTTTGAGACGCATCACATTTGCGGCCGCGCACGCCGCAAATGATCTTAACCTGTCCCGAAGGACGACATGTGCCCTATTCACGCCGCGCACGGCGTGAATGATTTTGATCCGTTTTTTCTGACGACACAGAATTTATTTACGGCGCGCACGCCGCAAACAATTTGGATTGTCCCGGAGGACGACATGTGCGTCCGCAGGGACACCTTACAAATATTTTCGCGGTGAGCGAAAATATTTGAAGCCCCTATTTCATTTGGCCGATGGCCCAAATGAAAGGTCTCAAAATTGCGTCGTAGACGCAATTTTGACTTATTCAAAGTCGGGGATATACTCCTTGACGATATCCAGCAGCTCGCCGGAGCGGATCATCGCTTCCACCGCACGGATGTCGGGCCAGATCTCACGGTCGATCTCATAGAAAGCGACCTTCTCGCGCACGTGCTGATAGAGAGCCTCATGCAGCGGGGTCATGCCCTGGCCGTGGGTGTTCAGGCGGCGGCGGATGTCGATGGCCTGGCAGGCGGTCATCAGCTCGTCGGCGAGGACGTCCTGCGTGTTCTGCAGGATCATCTTGGCCTTACGGGCAGCGGTGGTACCCATGGAGACGATGTCCTCCTGGTTGGCGGAGGAGGGGATGGAGTCGACGGAAGCGGGGTGAGCGTAGATCTTGTTCTCGCTGACCATGGAAGCGGCAGCGTACTGAACGATCATGAAACCGGAGTTGACACCGGCCTCGGTGGTCAGGAACGCGGTCAGGCCGTTGGACAGAGCCGGGTTGACCATACGCTCGGTGCGGCGCTCGGAAGCGTCGGCCAGCTCGCTCGCGGCGATGCCGAGGAAGTCGAACGGCAGGGCCATGGGCTCGCATGGAAGTTACCGCCGGAGATAACGGCCTCGTCATCAAGGAACATCAGCGGGTTATCGGTGACGGCGTTGAGCTCGATCTCGACCTTCTCGCGGACGTAATCGAGAGCGTCACGGCAGGCGCCGTGCAGCTGCGGGATGCAGCGCAGGCGTAAGCGTCCTGAACGCGGTCCTTCTGGCAGTTGTCGAGGATCTCGGAGCCGTCGAGCAGCTTGCGCATGTTCGCGGCGACGAGCATCTGGCCCTTCTGGCCGCGCACCTGATGGATGCGGGGGTCGAAGGCGTTGCGCAGGCCGGTCAGGCCCTCGAAGGACATGGACGCGATCACGTCGCCGAGCTGGGCGGCGCAGATGGTGTCGTACAGCGCGAGAGCACCGACGGAGGTCATCGCGCAGGTGCCGTTCGTCATGCCGAGGCCTTCCTTGGAGACCAGGGTGTCGAGCGTCTTGATGCCAGCCTTGGCCATGGCCTCAGCACCGGGCATCTTCACGCCCTCGTACATGGCCTCGCCCTTGCCGAGCATGGGGAGCGTCATGTGAGCGAGAGGAGCCAGGTCGCCGGAGGAGCCGAGAGAGCCTTCTGCGGGACGACGGGGGTCACGCCCTTGTTGAGCATCTCGAGCAGCATCTCGACGAGGATGGGACGAACGCCGCTCACGCCGCCGCACAGAGCGTTGGCACGCAGCAGCATCATGCCGCGGACGATCTCGTCAGCATACGGCTCGCCGGCGGCGGTGCAATGGCTGAGGATCAGGTTGGTGGAGAGCTGATTGCTCATCTCCTTGGGGACGGCGACCTTCTGGAACTCGCCGAAGCCCGTGGTGATGCCGTAAGCGACGCGGCCCTCAGCGGCGATCTTCTCGGCCAGGGCGCGGGACTTCTTCATGGCTTCCAGAGCGGAGGGAGCCAGCTCGACGGTCGCATTGTAGCGAGCGATGGCGACGAAGGATTCGAGCGTCAGGCTGTGGCCATCGACGACGACATGCTTGATCGCAGTAGGATTCATGATCATGGTAGTGTCCTCTCTTTTCTCAAAGTTCCGGTGTGGCCCGGTCGCGTGTCCGGTTGCCCGAACCGCCCAAGTGCAAGAAACGTGTCGAAGCGTTCCCCTTGCTTTCCGCGCATGCCCGTGCGTGGATGACGCTCCGCCTGTGGAAAAGTCCCACAGGATTGTTCTGGAAACAGTATAGCACATTTTTGTGCAAAATCAATAGTTTTTTGCCGAAAAAAGTTTTCTTTGTTGTGCGTTATCACCATATTTGGATAACACACTATCAGGGTACAGTGATAGAATTGGACAGAATAGATAAAAAAAGCGCCCCGCAAAAGCGGGGCGCCCTTCATTCTTTGTGGAAAGGTCACAGTTGTTCACTTCTTGTGCTTCTTGCCGGTCTTCGGTTCGGGCGCGGCATAATCCATGATGCGGATCGCCGGATTCTTCTTTTTGATGAACGCGTAGATCTCGTCGAGATCCTCGCGCGGGAAGAAGAGAGCCTTTTCCGTGTTGCCGTGGCCGATGTGCAGGCGCACCATGTCGGCATGGCGCGGTCCTCGCACACGATCGCGTTGATGTCCTCCCAGGGGTAGAACTCATAGTTGGTGGTGAACTGCATGTCGTAGTAGATCTCGAGACCGCGGTTCGTGAGAGCGGCGCTCTTTTTGGTCATCAGCGTCAGCAGATACAGCACGGAAAACGCGAGCGAGACGAAGGCGAGCAGCGGATTTCTGCTGCGGGTCGAAATGCCGAACAGCAGCAACAGAACGACCAGAATCCATCCGCCGGCCTGCACCCACTTTTTGCGTGGCTTGAGCGATGCCTGTGCGGGGTAGATCGGAGGCGGGACGGATTCCCAGGGAAGCGAATGTTTCACAGCGGTGATTCCTTTCTAAGTAAAGCGGGGGAGGGGGCTTACGCGTTGATCTTGGGGGCCTTGCCGGCGGCACGGCGAGCCTCAAGGTTCGCGATGGCCTTGGCGTGGGCTTCCTCGGGAGCACCGGCGGGCTTGCCGGCCTTGGTCTTGCCGAAGATGTTGGTGTAGGAACCGTCAGCCCAGAAGATGTTGCGGCCGAACGCAGCGGTCACATAGGCGAAGATGGGGTTGAGCAGGTTGACGAACGCATACGGGAAGAACACCAGCGGCTCATGCCGAGAACGCCGGTCTGGTAAGCGCCGCAGCCGGTCCAGGGGAACATAACGGCCCAGAGGGTACCGGCATCTTCCAGAGAACGGGAGAGCATATTGCGGCCGAGACCGAGCTCGTCGTACTTGTCAGCATAGATGGGGGCGGGAACGCCGATGCCGAGGAACTGGTCGCACATGGTGGCGTCGCAGAAGATGGAGGTCAGCAGGGTGGCGAGGATCAGGCTGCCGACGGAGTGGATCTTGTGCTTCAGGCCGCCGAACAGACGCTCGACGCAGCCGCAGCGCTCCAGAGCACCGCCGTAGGCGAGCGCGAGGAGGATGAGGTTGATGGTCCACATGGTGCCGTTCATACCGCCGGCCTTGCCGAGGATGGAGTCAGCGACTTCGTTGCCGGTCTCAACGATGATACCGTTGTGCAGCATGTTGAAGATGTCGCCCAGAGCGCGGGAGCCGTAGATGGAGGTGGGCTGGAAGATCATCATGAAGATGGTCGCGGTGGCAACGGAGATGGCGATACCGACGAGGCCGGGCACGCGCAGGATGCACATCACGATAACCACGATGATGGGGATGAGCAGAACGGGGGAGATCACGAAGGCCTCGCGGAACGCGTCCTGAATGGACTGGGCGACGGTCGGATCGTAGGCGCTGGCGTCGATGTTCAGGCCCATGATGGTGTAGAGGATGAGGCGATGAGCAAAGTCGGGCCGGTGGAGGAGACCATCGCGGTAACGTGGTCGAACAGACCGGTCTCGGCAACAGCCGCGGCGAGGTTGGTGGTATCGGACAGGGGGGAGAACTTATCGCCGACATACGCGCCGGAGATGATCATACCGGCGGTGAGGGCGGGATTGATGCCAGCCCGCGCCGATGCCGAGGAACGCAAGACCGATGGTGGCGGTGGTGGTCCAGGAGGAGCCGCACGCCATACCGACGATCGCGCAGAGGATGCAGCCGATGGGCAGGAACAGCTTCGGGGTCAGCAGATCCAGACCGTAGACGATCAGGGAGGGGATCGCACCGGAGGCCATGAAGCTCGAGACCAGGAAACCGACGGTGCAGAGGATCAGGACCGCTTCCATGGAAGCGCTCAGGCGCTCGATCATACCGGAGAGCATATCCTTGAAGTCGTGACCGCAGAAGTGACCGACGATGCACGCGACGACGATGGACATGACCAGGGGCATGTGCGCGTCATGATAACCGGATTCGGAATGACCGAGGAAGCAGTAAAGCATGAACCCGATCATTGCCACAATGGGAACTAACGCCAGCAGAAAACTGGGCTCCCGTGCGACTTTCTTTTCGTTTGCCATTGATAAAATACCTCTCTCTTCATAAAAATACTTGCCCGTCAGGAAGCGGGAAGCCGCTCCTCCCCGTGACGAACACGCTGCACACCGCACGCGGGGACGTGCGTTTCTGTGGAGGGGTCCCACAGAAAAACAGACACAGAACTTAGGCAACAGCACCGTCGGGCAACGGTTTCTTGCACGCTGTTTCCCATGCCCTAATCTATTTGTGAACTAATTGTAACATACCTGTTCAGCAAAAGCAATAAAATTCGCGTAGATTCCAAAAAATATTTTAGTCAATTCTTCTATATCAGGATGACGTGATGTTATGTTGATATGCTTTTACGGCATTGCAATAAAGCAAAACAGACAAAAAGGAGCAGGCGCTTAGCGCCTGCTCTGATCAAAATGACGAATGGCTTACTTTTCTTCTTTGGCCCGCTCGAGCAGCAGCTTATAGCCGTCCGCCCCGTAGCAAAGGCACTTATTGACGCGCGTGATGGTCGTGGACGAAACGCCGATCTTCTGCGAGATCTGCGTGAAGGTCTTGCCATCGGCGAGAAGCGACGCCACCTCGAAGCGCTGGGACATCGCTCGATCTCGCTGAAGGTGCAGAGATCGTCGAAGAAGCGGTAGCATTCTTCCTCCGTTTTCAAAGATAAGATCGCCTTGAACAGGTGATCGGTCTCTTCGCTTTTCATTTTGCTCTGGTACATCCAACGTTCCTCCTCAACGATCCGATCGGATCGACTCCTGCCCGCGCGGTGTGGCCGCGGCGGACGCCGAATGACGGCTGCCCGGAAGCTGCTTGCGGGCAAACCTCGGTTTTCGGAGCTTGCCCGTTGATATTGTCTCTATGGTAACAAAAAGCGGCAGTTCCGTCAAGCGCAATTCGTGCTTTTTGGCGGATATCTTCATTTTTCGTGAACACTGTCCGCGACGGAAAGAAAAATTTTTGTACCGCAGGCGGCGAAAGCTATGGCAATTCGCGCGGAAAATGCTATACTGTCTACGAAAGTGGAAAAACGGCCGCGGACGCTTGACAATCCCTGCGCCGTACCGTAAAATATCTGTCAACCACTCCGATACGCTGCTGTGCCACCGCAGTACAGTACGCTGTCCATACATTCTATTAGGAAAGGACACACACTATCATGGCAACGATCAAAGCTCACACCTTATCCGGCTTTATGGAGCTGCTTCCCGCGCCGCAGACCCAGATGGAGCGCCTTATGGAGGTGCTGCGCTCGTCCTACGGCGTCTATGGCTTCACCCCGCTCGACACGCCCATCATCGAAGCGAGCGATGTGCTGCTCGCCAAGGGCGGCGGCGAGACCGAAAAGCAGATCTACCGTTTCTCCAAGGGCGACAGCGACCTGTCCCTTCGCTTCGACCTGACGGTGCCTCTGGCGAAATACGTTGCCCTGCATTATGCCGACCTCGCTTTCCCGTTCCGCCGTTTCCAGATCGGAAAGGTCTATCGCGGCGAGCGCGCGCAGCGCGGCCGCTTCCGCGAGTTCTATCAGGCAGATATCGACGTCATCGGCGACGGCGAGCTCGACATCACGAACGATGCCGAGATCCCTGCTATCATCTATACCGTCTTCTCCCGCCTCGGCCTGTCCCGTTTCCAGATCCGCATCAACAACCGCCGCATCTTAAACGGCTTCTACGCGATGCTGGGCCTCTCCGACAAGTCCGGCGATATCATGCGCACCGTCGACAAGATCGAAAAGATCGGCCCTGACCTCGTGCGCGCGATCTTGGTCGACGACTACGCCATCGAGGGCGAAAAGGCGGATGAGATCCTCGCCTTCATCGGCATCAAGGGCACGAACGAAGAGGTGCTCGCTTCTCTTGAAAAGTACCGCGGCCGCAACGAGATGTTCGACCAGGGCCTCGACGAGCTGACGACCGTCGCCAAGTACCTCGGCGCGTTCGGCGTGCCGCAGGAGAACTTCGCGGTCGACCTGACCATCGCGCGCGGCCTCGACTACTACACCGGCACGGTGTACGAGACGACGCTGCTCGACCACCCCGAGATCGGCTCGGTCTGCTCCGGCGGCCGCTACGATAACCTTGCGGAGTACTATACTGACCGCAAGCTTCCCGGCGTCGGCATTTCGATCGGCGTGACGCGCCTGTTCTATGTCCTCGGCGAGCAGGGCCTTCTGAATAGCGACATCTGCGCCGCGCCGGCGGACGTGCTTATCCTGCCGATGACCGAGGACCTGAGCGAGGCCATCTCGCTCGCGACCGATCTTCGCGCCGCGGGCGTCAGCACGCAGATCTATACGGAAAAGAAGAGGTTCAAGGCCAAGATGAACTACGCCGACAAGCTCAAGGTGCCCTACGTCTACTTCCTCGGCGAAGACGAGATCAACGCGGGCGTCGTGTCCTGCAAGGACATGCGCACCGGCGAGCAGGTGAAGCTCCCCCGCGCGGAAGCGGTGGAAAAGGCCAAGGCCTTTGTGGAGTCTGACCGCCAAAAGCCGGTCATTTGTGAAAAGTAAAAAAGTGGCAGCCCGAAAGGGCTGCTTCTTTTTTGCGCTCCCTCGGGGGAGCGGTTGCTTTCCGCGCAGAGCGCGGAGGGAAATGCGGCGTGCGCGCCGCAGCACCAAGGGGGCCATACTACGTCTGAGCATCGATCGATGTACAGCTACGTACGTCTGAGCATCGATCGATGTACAGCTACGTACGTCTGAGCATCGACGATGTACAGCTACGACGTCTAGCATCGATCGA
>ENA-OQIO01001683-OQIO01001683.1-human-gut-metagenome-genome-assembly--contig:-NODE-1683-length-10610-cov-1.998474_pt1 | contig 10610 bp, 13 predicted proteins | sample MGYA00242573_ERZ504737 | MGnify/ENA primary metagenome ERZ504737 (study PRJEB26092, sample SAMD00036203) | human gut metagenome | host: Homo sapiens | study: EMG produced TPA metagenomics assembly of... | reverse complement strand
CTGCAATTGGTGGGTTTTATAAGGAAAGACATCTGGTCGAAAATTACTTTCTGAAATTGAAAGCATTTCGCCGGATAGCAACACGTTATGACAAATTAGCATTCACTTACCTAGGGTTCTTATGCATCGTCTCAATATTAATTTGGTTAAAATGAACAACTTAAAATGTTTTTCAAACACGCTCTAGTGTTCATATTGAAAAAATGTCTACAATGCCGTATTTTATTCTTGAATTATTAGAAAAAATGAATAAATCTCAGGGACAAGGAGATATTCTGAATGATTTTATTTCCCTTATGAATACGGTATATGCATATGGTTCAGAAAAGGCAATTTTAATTGCAGCGACTATGCAAAAAGAAAATTATGAAAAAGCGAAAACGAAGCAGTTTGAAAAATATAGAGCAATCTCTTTATATACGTTATTAGCAACTCAAATTAAGTATGACGTGACAGGCATTGCAGTAAGCCCGGAATTTTGGCTTCAGATGAAACTTAATGATTATTCGGTTAGTAAGTCAGAATTTAAAAAAGCAAATAATCTCATTGTAAAAGAATTGAATTTGAAATCGGAATTCAAGATAAAGTAAAAGGAGACTCACATGGATCATTTCAAATTAGTATCAGAATATTCCCCAACCGGCGATCAGCCCAAGCCATCGAACAACTTGTTCAGGGGTTTAAGGAAGGCAACCAATGCCAGACATTGCTTGGTGTCACTGGTTCTGGTAAGACATTTACCATGGCGAATGTCATTCAGGAATTGAATAAACCGACGCTGATCATTGCACATAATAAGACACTTGCAGTGCAGTTATATGGGGAGTTTAAAGAGTTCTTTCCAAATAACGCAGTGGAGTACTTTGTCTCCTAGCATGAGAAGGTTACAAAACAGGTGGTATTTTGTGGTATGTGGGTGGTTGAACATCTAGATGTTGTGGAAGTGGTAGTGGTGAGAATATAGGTGAAAAGCGGGTGGATGAAGAGGTTTTGTGACTTTTCATTGCCTGCTTTTTAATTATAGAATTTGAAAAAAATAGTGTATAGGGGTTGAAGAGTTGCTATAATTGAAATATAAGACAAGATATGTACTGTTTGGAAAAATGAAAGGTGTGGAATATTTTATGAAATTACCAGATCAATTAAAAGATATAGTTTATCGCTTACTACAGGAACCGACTTTAGATAATTTTCGGAATTTTTTAAAGGGACAAACAGGGGAGCATAATTCTATTGATTTTAAAGAAAAATGGATAGAACCGACGAAGTTAGTAAAAGAAATGTTGGCGATTGCTAACCTGGTGGCGGAATTATTATATTTGGAGTAAAAGAAAAGGAAGATAAAAGTTTTTCTTATGATGGAATTGAAGAGATTGTAGATAAAGCCAAAATATCAAATGATATTAAAAATTATATTTCAACTGAACTGAAGTATGAAGTATATGATTTTGTATATGATTCTTCAGAATATGAAAAATTGCAAAATCACAAATATCAAATGATGGTTATTAAAGATTGTCCGAGATTTATACCATTTATGTCGATGAAAGAAAGTACCAATTTAAAGAAAAATAGAATATATATTAGAAGAGGTACATCGTGTGAAGAAGCAACAAGTGAGGAAATTACAGATATTATTAAGCGCAGAATGAATGCTGAGTATCCGGACTCTGGAAAAACTTTAAATTTGGATGAGCATTTAGAGCAGTTAAAAACTTTGTATAGTAAGATAAGTCCAACAAATGAATATTATCAAGGTGGTATAGGAAACAGTCTTCTAAAGCTTACAGAAGTTATAAAAGCTGTTTCTGCTGGAGAATGGATTAGTGAAGATAATCCATTATATCCTGAAGAAGATTATGAAGAATTCATTGCACGTATGATTGATGAAAAAAAAGTGGAAAATAGAAAGAGAATTAGACTTGATATAAATAGAACATAAAATAAAATGAAAGTAGGTTGGAAGAAGAGCAGAATCTCTGCCGTATGTTTGGAAATGGAGATACAGGACATAATTATTGAGGAAAAGGATACAATTATGTATAATATAAAAAAAGGAGTTGAGCAAAGAATGCAGGATAATATCAATACATTAAATAAAGAATTAGTTGATGCAAAAATATCATTAGATGAAATATATTTGGATCCAAATAACCCTAGGTTACATCGCTTAAATGGGATGATATTCCAGATCAGCAAATTTCAGATGCAAGTATTCAAGTAGCAACAAAAAGGAAACTGGAAGAAGAATTTTCTATTTACAAATTGGTTGATAATATTCAAATAAACGGTTTCCTTCCCATTGATAGAGTAATTGTAAAAAAGTTTGCAGAGAATAAATATGTAGTGCTTGAAGGAAATCGAGAATATGTGCAGCTAAGAATATTATGGAATTATATAAGGGAATCCTGAACAGGTTGAAGAATCGGTTGTTGATTCTTTAAAAGAAATTAGTTGTTTAATTATACAGGATCAGAAAGACAACATCATGGGTATTTCAAGGATTGCGACATATCATAGGGATTCAAGAATGGCCTGCATATAATAAAGCGAGGCTGTTGGTACAGTTAATGGAAGATGAAAATTTGAGTTTGACAGAGGTTGGCAAAAAATTCGGATTGACAGCATATGGTGCAGGGCAATGGGTAAGGGGATATTATGCATTTATACAAGCAGCAGAAGAGTCTGACTATACACAAGAAATAGATGAAAGAGCATATCCATATTTACAAGAAATATTTAGTAGAAGCAATCCGGTTTTTAAAGATTGGTTACAATGGAATGATACAGAGTATAAATTTGAAGATAATTTGAAATTTAACGAATTTTTATCATGGTTATATCCAAGAAATGAAGAAAATGTATTGGATGGAGTAGAGGTAAAGGGAAATTGGGATAATCGCTTAATAAAAAGAAGTAATGATATAAGAATAGTATCGTTTTTATTGAGAGAATCTATTTCTGATTTTGAAATGTTTAGAGCAGACGGAGATTTGGAAAAGGCACAAAATAGTGCAAATACAAGAAAATATCTTGAAAGTCAAGATCCGTCTACAGAGACATTAGAAAAAATAAAATCTTGTACAAAGGCTCTTGATGATATTCCATTTAAATTAGTAATGTCGCGTAAAGAGGAATTATCAGATTTACTAGAAAAATTATCAGATAAAGTTGGAGAGATATTAGATGCATGTCGATAAACGAAAATACAATAATATTCAATAAATTATATCGGAGTCATTATGATGACAAAGAGTATTTTTTTGAAGAAATTTTAAAGAAAGCCATTCTTAGAACGTTGACTGATGATACAGTAAAAGCGGAAACTATGGCAGCGAATAAAGTGAATAGATTATGGAACAGCTATAAAAAACAGTATGAAGAAGATGTTTCTAACGGTATAGTGCCTTTGTTTTCTATAGTTAATAATTATGAAAAAAAGGTTAGGTGGATAGGGGAAAATTTAGATACTGATTCAAGACGAGAATATTATAAAATACGTCCAGAATTATATAAGTTTTTTGATAAATTAAAAGACAGAGAATACGAAGTGATGTCATGTGTGATATGTGATTTATTAGGAGCAGATAAGATTAGTTTAACTGCACCTGGAAATGAAGGTGGTGTTGACTTTTTTGCAAGAATATCCTTTCCGCAAAAAGCTCATTTTTTATTTGGAACTAAAGGACCAATAAGAATTGTAGGACAGTGTAAAAAATATGCAAATAGAGATAATGTAGGTCATATGAAAGAGTTTGTAACAACGATGAATAATGTGTATAACAAGTCATATCGAGCAGGAGAAATTCTTCCAGATTGGTTCAAATTAGAAAAAGGAGATATAATTGGTTGGCATATTGCAAATTCTGGACATCAAACAGGAGCACTTGATGTGGCAAAGAATTATGGAATTCTTGTTTCGGATACTAAACAGCTGATAGAAATAATATGTAATTCAAAAATTATACGGAGAGAAAAAGAGCCTGTAAAGTTTTTGCGGAGTCTTATGAAAGAAGAAAATTATACATATTAAAAACAATTACATAGCCGATTGATTCACCAAGAATCAGTCGGTTTTTTCATGCCCATTTTTGTACATAGCCAGTCCTGTAAAAAGGATTGGCTATTAAATTTTTCAAGGAAGGAGGAAACTATATGTCCAAGTGTAAAGTTATCGCTCTTGCAAATCAGAAGGGAGGAACCGCGAAGACCACAACGACATTAAATCTTGGAATTGGTCTTGCACATCAGGGGCGAAAAGTATTATTGGTTGATGCTGATCCGCAGGGAGACTTAACGACTGCATTGGGTTGGACGAATGCAGACAGTCTTCCGATTACATTAGAAACACAAATGAAGAAGATATTACAAGACGAACCATTTGTGTATAATGAGGGGATTTTACATCACAAAGAAGGAGTAGACATTATTCCAACTAATATTGAATTATCGGGCTTGGAAATCTCACTGGTAAATGCCATGAGTAGAGAGCAGACTTTAAAGCTGTATCTGGCAGATTTGAAAAAGGATTATGATTATATTCTGATTGATTGTATGCCTAGTTTGGGAATGCTGACCATCAATGCATTAGTTGCCGCGGACAGTGTAATTGTTCCAGTACAGGCTCATTATCTTCCATTAAAGGGTATGACACAGTTGATGAAAACAATCGGTAAGGTACAAAGACAGCTAAATCCTAATCTGAAGATTGATGGAGTATTGCTGACACTTGCAGATATGAGAACAAAACTTGCAAGGACAACAGAGGATAGCCTTCGAGAAAATTACGGGAAACATATTCGAATTTTTAAAACGGTTATTCCAGTGGCTATCACAGCGGCAGAAAGCAGTGCCGCAGGACAGAGCATTTATGAGTATGACAAGAATGGAACTGTTGCAAAGGCGTATGCGGAATTTACGAGGGAGGTGTTAAAGTGTGGCGAAAAGCAGAGAAATAAATATGAATCTTCCCTCAGCCGATGACCTTTTTACCACGCAGGAAGAAAGAAATCATAAGAATCAGGAATATGTAAAAAATATTTCTATTTATGAAATTACAGACTTCCCGAATCATCCGTTTAAGGTAAAAATGGACGATAAGATGTTGGAAACTATCGATAGCGTGCGTGATCATGGTGTATTAGTGCCTGCACTTGTTAGGGAGAAACCAACGGGCGGGTATGAAATGATTTCCGGACACCGTAGAAAAATGGCGAGTGAACTGGCAGGATTTGAGAATATGCCTTGTATAGTAAGGAATCTCAGCGATGATGAAGCAGTCATTGTCATGGTTGACAGCAATCTTCAAAGAGAAGAAATCTTACCATCAGAAAAAGCATTTGCTTATAAAATGAAATTAGAAGCAATGAGCAGGCAGGGAAAACGATTAGATATTACTTGTGCACCAGAGGAGCACAAGTTAAAAGGAGTAAAATCAAGAGACATTCTTGCAGAACAAAGTGGAGAAAGTCGAGAAACAATCCGCCGCTATATCCGCCTTACGGAGCTTATCCCGGAAATCCTAGAAATGGTCGATGACAAAAAGATTTCTATGCGTCCGGCGGTGGAGCTGTCTTATTTGCCGAAAGAGGAACAGGAGATATTGTACGACACCATGGAGTCGGAGGCTTGTACCCCAAGTCATGCCAGGCAATTAAAATCCGCAAATTTTCAGCAGAGGGCAGGTTGAATGAAGATGTTTTGCTGTCGATTATGTCAGAAGAGAAGCCAAATCAGGTAGAGCAGTGGAAAATCCCGAAGAACCGACTGGAAAAATACTTTCCATCGGGAACTACACAGCAGAAAATGGAAGAAACCATTATCAAAGCACTGGAATTATACCGGAAACGGGAAAAAAGCAGGGAACGATAGCATTTTGACACCAAGGGAAAAGTCTACCCGTTGGTGGTCAATGAGAAATCAGCCTTTTTCTGTTTTCCCCTCCCCACACCCTACCCCTTTGGTTTACCAGCAGATTACCAGCCGAAAAGACAATAAGGAGCCGGAACATCTTCTCTTTCGGCAAGTCAGAGATTCTCATACCCTGCATGACAGCAGGGAGCAAACAACATAAAGCAACAGCAGGCGTTCCAGACGGACGTCTTTTTTTTGATTGAAAAGAAAGGAATTGTAGAAAATGAAGAAGATATGGAAACGAGTGTGTACAGGGATTCTTGCCCTGACCACGATTTTAACTGCAGTACCGATCACATCGGTTCAAGCAGCGGAAACACAGTATTGAACAGAATCCGCAGAGAGAGTTGGACATGTAGAACATTTGATGAATGACGGAACAATTAAAAGCATTTTCAACGAAGGACACATGAAAGTAGAAGGCGAAACCGCCTATTGTGTAGATATTAACAATGGATTCAAGAATGGGTATAAAACCAGACATGATGCAAGTGCCAGCATGAGTGCTGCACAGATCGAAGATGTGGCATTGTCGCTTGAGTATATGAAACAGTATGTAGGCAGTCACAGTAACCTGAGTACAAATCAGGCATATCTCTTAGAACAGTGTCTTGTGTGGCAGCGTTTAAGTGAGCATTTGGGTTGGCAGTGTGATAATGTCCGGGTAGTCTATTCCGAGATTTCACAGGATATTCAGAATGAGGTGTATGACGGAGCAAAATCATTTGTGAAGGCAAATAAGGGACGATATAAATGCGGCGGTTACATTTACACCGGAGAAGGGCAAGACATCGGACAGTTTTGGGCAGAACTGAATGTCGGAAATGCAAAAGTAAAAAAGACAACCGCAAATGAGAGTGTCACAAATGGAAATGCGATGTATTCCATTGCAGGGGCAACCTTTGGCATATTCTCAGACCAGAATTGCAGTAATCAGATTGGAACACTTACGACAAATGAGAATGGAGATACAAATGAGGTTGAAGTGACTGCAGGGACTGTTTATATCAAAGAGCTTTCTGCACCGAAGGGATATAAGCTGGATACGACAGTACGCAGTCTGAAAGTTGAAGCCGGAAAAACAGTTACATTAAATGTTTCAGATGTTCCGAAAGTAACAGAGACACTGGTAGACCTGTTCAAGATTGATATGGAGACAGGAAAAGCAACTGCACAGGGGAATGCAGCACTGGCAGGAGCAGAGTTTACCTGGCATTATTATGACGGACTTTATACAAAAGATAACTTACCAGAGAAAGCAACACGTACCTGGGTTACAAAAACGGTGGCAGAAAAGAGCAGTGACGGAAGTATTCATTATGTGACAAAACTGTCAGATGCTTACAAAGTATCCGGAGATGCATTTTACACTCAGAATGAAAAAAGTGTATTACCACTTGGAACACTGGCTGTTGAAGAAACCAAAGCACCAGACGGATATTTACTTGATGGAGCTTATATGCAGGCAGGAGACAGTACAGAACAGATAAAAGGAATGTATCTGACACAGATCACAGAGGACGGAGAACTTGCAGTTCTTTCCGGAAGCAACCAGTATTCCGTATCTGACCAGGTAATCCGAGGTGGTGTGAAGATTCAAAAACGTGATTTAGAGACAAAAGATACCAAAGCACAGGGAAGTGCCATATTAAAAGATGCGGTGTTTGCAATTATTTCACTGAACGAGAATCCGATTCTGGTAGAAGGAAAGCTATACAAAAGGAATGAGACAGTTAAGATGATTCAGACAGGGATTGATGGTATTGCAACAACATCAACAGATTTACTTCCATATGGTAAATACAAACTGGAGGAAACAAAAGCACCGGAAGGTTATTTGACAGACGGTGCAAAAGCGATTGAATTTTCCATTACAGAAAATGGAAAATTGTAGATTTAACAGACGAAAGCCATTCTATTTACAACCCGATTAAACGTGGAGATCTGGAAGGAGTCAAGATTGGAGCTAGCACACATAAGAGACTGGCAATGTTCCTTTTAAGATTACAAGCAAAACAACCGGAGAGAGCCATATCGTAGTGACAGATAAAAATGGTCAGTTTTCAACCGCTTCCGATTGGGCATCCTATAAGAAAAATACAAATGCCGGAAAGTCCAGTGAGGACGGTATCTGGTTTGGAACTTCTGAGCCGGACGACAGCAAAGGTGCATTACTTTATGACACTTATGAGATTGAGGAGTTATCTTGTGAATCCAACAAAGGCATGAAGCTGATTCCGGCATTTGAAGTTGTTGTGAGCAGAAATAAAGTAACTATCGACCTTGGAACACTGACTGATGAGTATGAAAAAGAGATTACCATCATACAACTGCAACAGACAAGAAAACAGGCGAAAAAGTAATTGTTGCAGGAAAGAAAGTAACGATTGTGGATACAGTTACTCTGGACAGTCTGGAAGAAGGCAGAAAGTACCAGTAAAAGGCTGGCAGATGCTGAAAGAGGAAAATGCAGAACTGCTCATTGATGGAAAGCGTGTGGAGAGTGATTACACTTTTGTTGCTGACAGCGAGAAAATTAAAGTAGAGATTTTTTATACGTTTGATGCATTAGAACTTGGCGGACAGAATCTGGTTACATTTGAAGAATTATATGATCTGAAGAATCCGGAAGAACCTGTAAAAGTTGCAGAGCATAAGGACATTGACGATGAAGGTCAGACCGTCCTGATTACGGAGCGAAAGATTTCGATTCATACCACAGCAACGGATAAGAACGGTAAGAAAGAGGTGGAAGCCGGAAAAAATCTGACGATTGTGGATACGGTTACTTTAGAGGGATTGGAAATTGGTACGAACTATAAGTTGTCCGGTTGGCAGATGGTTAAGGCAGAAAATGTCAAGTTGCTCATTGATGGTAAAGAGGTTACCAATGATTATGAATTTACAGCGGACAAGGAAAACATGGAAGTGCAGATTGAGTTTACTTTCAACGGCAGCACGCTTGGAGGAAAGCAGCTTGTAACCTTTGAAGAACTGTATGATATGACAAATCCGGAAGAACCGAAAAAGGTAACAGAGCATAAGGATATTGACGATGAAGGTCAGACCGTAACTATCAAAGAAGTACCGGAAACATCAACTCCAGAGACACCGGGTACTATTACAAAGACAAGTAATTCTCCAAAAATGGGCGATACTGCGAATGCAGTTTTATGGATAGCCATTCTGGTATTATCGGCAGCCGGAATCACGGGAGTTCGTATCTGGAATAAAAAGAAGCAGGTTAAGAGATTAGGAATTGAAGAAAAGAAAGAAGAGAAGGAGTAAAATAGAAGGCGGCGATAAGCTGCCCTTTGATATTGAAATGGGAAAGAATCAGAAAGCAATAAAAGTATTACAGCGTTTATTTGATGCCGGATACGGAACGGAGAAAGAGATTGTCAATATGACGATGGATGAAATGCTTGCTTTGCCAGGAGTAAATGTAGCAGACCTGTGCATTATCAGCGAGTTACAGAAAAGCATTAAGGCAAACAAAGTGATAGCTATTTGTCAGAGAAAACAGAAGCAAGGGAAGAAACGAAAGGAGCAGATTATGGTGGAACAACCTAAATATTTGGAAATGACATTATCACAATTGAAAGCATATGTGGAATCTTCAGAGAGTAATGTTTTTTTTGTTGTAGAATTTCCAAAAGGAGATCAGAAGGATGGAGAATGAATTGGAAGTTGTGAATATCCGTCTGGTAAAAGAGCCGTCTCTTTATAGTGAGCAGACGTTGGACAGTCCACAGGCTGTTGTAGAATTGATGGCGAAGGAGTTATCGCAATATGACAGAGAAGTATTTTGCATCCTGAATATGAAAAATAATGGACAGGTAATCAATATGAATCTGGTCAGTGTTGGAACAATCAATGCATCTTTGGTAATTCCCAGAGAAGTTTTTAAGAGCAGTATTCTGGCAAATGCTTCTGCAATCATTGGACTTCATAATCATCCCAGTGGCAATGTGAAACCGTCAAAAGAGGATATGATTGTTACGAGAAAACTGCAGAAGTGCGGACAGCTACTGGGGATAGAATTGCTGGATCATATCATTGTCGGTGGAACTAATGGAAAGATGCTCAGCTTCCGAGAAGAAAGATGTTGAATGTGACAGGAAGGATGGATTGGGAGAGATAGAAGAAAAAAGAATTAGAAGTTTTTATTTATTGTAATATTTCATGTAGCGGCATTAGTAAAATAGTGTCGCTACAAAAAGCTGACTTATACATTGATATTATATGCATAACTCAAAATAAAATTGTTAAAAATAGAAAAAAGAAACAATATATAACGAAAAAATCTCTAAATAAGAAAATTTACATTGACTGAGAGAAGAGTAAAACATATAATAAAGGTGGAGGTGTATAAGAATGTTAGTAAAAGTAAGTGTTGAAAATTTTAAATCTTTTGATAAAGCAGCAGAGCTGACAATGATTTCCTCAAATAAAATACGAACAAATGCAAATCACAGGTTAAAGATAAAAAGTACCCAGTTATTAAAATATGCAGTAGTTTATGGAGCAAATGCATCTGGAAAGACCAATTTGGCATTGTTCTTTAAATTTTTTAAAGATAGTGTCTGCAATGGTATTCCGATAGAAGCTACACAGATGTTTTGTAAGAATCGGCAGGAGAATAAGGAACGAGAAAGTGGTTTTGAAATTCAGATTACTGTAGGTGACAAATTTTA
>ENA-OQIO01001682-OQIO01001682.1-human-gut-metagenome-genome-assembly--contig:-NODE-1682-length-10610-cov-2.882286_pt1 | contig 10610 bp, 13 predicted proteins | sample MGYA00242573_ERZ504737 | MGnify/ENA primary metagenome ERZ504737 (study PRJEB26092, sample SAMD00036203) | human gut metagenome | host: Homo sapiens | study: EMG produced TPA metagenomics assembly of... | reverse complement strand
GAATACCACACGCTCTTTACCATCAAGGACGGGGAAAGCATCGTCATTACCCGCTTTGACGGTGAAAAGATGGTTTTCCCTTGCAAGTACATTGACGATTGCCATGTCTGCATCGGTAATTCTGCCTATCATATCTGCGAGTTTGCAGAAATGCAGGAACGCAATGGCAATATCTATGTTCCCAGAACGCCGAAAATCAGCGACGAGATCTGCACCTATGAAATCTACCAAATCCCTGCAATCGCTGATGTAGACTACTGTTTCCGGCCTTATGCAGAGGCGAAGGGGAAACTTCGGAGTGCTGATTATCAGCGTGTTTACGCCGGTATGTACGCAAAAGAAAATTCGCTGGAGCATCTTTGGACAAAGCACAACAGCGACCACCGCCCCTTTGCCCGTCGGATGCGTTCCCTGTCCGTAAGCGATGTGGTGGTACTGACACAGGCCGGAAAGAAAACTGCCTACTACGCTGATACCTTCGGTTTCCAAGAGGTGCCGGAGTTTTTAGCACAACAGAGAGTGCAAAAGAAACACAGAGAACGAGGTGAAGCCAGATGAGCTATGACGCGCAGAAGGTGACCTATCAGGAGGTCACGATTTTTGACCGACCGGCATTGTTTACGGAATGCCGCATTGACCGAGCCACCGTGCCGGAGGGTGTATATCGCTACGAGCTGCGCCATGGCGATGCAGATTGGGGTGAGCCGATAGAACTGTCACGGAGTCTCATGGTCAACTTCTATGGCACCGTTCTCACCCGTGAGCCGTTCCAGCTTCTCATTGATGGGTGGATTCCGCTAGAGAACGGTAGCCTTTCCTTTCAGGATGGCGGATGCCGTACCCTTGCGGAATTTCAGGAGAAATATCCCGCCAGTGATAAGGATGTCATTGACTTTTACAGCGTCAATGAGCCTGCGCTGCACGATCTCTACTTCTCCCGCAGTGAGGAACAGGACAAGACCGTGGGCTGCGTGGGACACCTGCGGGGTGATTTTGGCAGCGGCAAGCAGTTTTATACAACATGGTGGCCCCACCAGCAAGATGCACTGAATACGCCGGAGTTTAAGGCCGATATTGACCGCACCGTGAACTGGCTGCGGGAGCAGCCGGATTCCCCACTGCGGGACTTTGACAGCATGGACCGCTACTGCAACCGGTATGAGCAGATCTGCGCCATCAAGGGTGCGTTGCTTCCCTCTTGCGGCTTCATGGTAAAAACAAAGTGGTATGTGTATATGCTCCGCTGTACGCCGGTTAAAGGTGATTACCAGTTTTATATTTACTGTTACCAGCGGAAGCCATTTGAAAAGGCCCAAAAAGAGCAGCAAAAGAGTGACCGGCTCCAAGTGAAAAAGCGAACAGAGCCGGAGAGATAGGAGGTGCCAACTTGCCTACTAAATTTCAGCTTATTACGGAGCTATATGACCAGACTGTGCAGAGCGTCACCAGCAGCTATCAAAGCTGGACGGGCTTTCTCCGCGCGGCCTGCTATAACTACAAATGTCCCTTCGATGATCAAATTCTGATCTACGCTCAGCGCCCGGACGCCACGGCGGTCCTTGAGATGGAGCGCTGGAATCGTCAGTTTGGCCGCTGGGTCAACCGTGGAGCCAAGAGCATTGCCGTATTTGGTGATGACGGTCAAAACTGCCTGAAGCTCTATTTTGATGTTTCGGATACCCATGCGTCCCGCTTTGCCCGTCCGCTGCCCATCTGGACGATGCACCCGGCCTTTGAGCCGGAGGTCATTGAAACCTTAGAAGCCACCTTCGGCAACCTGGCCGAAAAAGAAAATCTGGCGGACGCCGTGCGCTCTGCCTGCACAATGCCGTGGCAGATAACATCACAGACTACCTGCAAGACCTGCGGGAGTGTCGGGAGGACAGCCTGCTGGAGGAACTGGACAATCTGAACCTTGAGGTTTTCTACCGGGACGCGCTGGAGGTCAGTGTGGCATATATGCTGATGACCCGGCTGGGCTTACGGGCAGACGATTATTTCACCGCTGACGAATTTGCCCATGTTTACGAATTCAACACGCCGCCCACCGTCAACGCCCTGGGCATCGCCACCAGCGACATCGCGGAGATGGGCCTGCGGGAGATCAGCCGCACAGTCATGCAGGCCCAGCGGGATCAGTTTTTTGCAAACCGCGTGAGAATCGGTTATGATGACCGCACAGAACAACACGAAACACCCCATGAAAGGAGCGAGCAGCATGGAGGTCACTTACAGGATGCAGAACGGCTATCAGGTGCCGAACCTGCTGATGCCGCAGACGCCGGAGGTGCATCTGGCAAGTACGCGGAGCTGCGGAGAGAGTACCTGAAGAAGCACCGCAGGGTGCTTTACACCAACCTCAAGACCAGCGGCAAGCTGACGGAGCATCTGGCAGAGATCGAGCAGACCGCGCGGAAGATGGTGGAGCAGACCGTGGCGCAGATGGCGAGAGCGAGGGCGTGACGGAGGCACTGAAAGCGACCGATCCCCTGCGCTGGACGGGACTGATGAACAATCTCCGGCACAGCGCGGAGGAACTGGTGCTCAGCGACCTGATCTACAACTGACAACCGAAGAACCCACAGAGGCAGGAAGTGATGAACTTCCTGCCTTTGTCGATCACAGCGGAGATTATGTGCTGCTGGATCGCCTGCGCGCTGACTGTGACTACTTCCTCGGCGCTGGTGGCCGGAGTGAAAAGCACCTGTGGGCAGGCAATGTCCACGCACAGATCAAAAAAATGCGGGAACTGTATAACGCCCTCCCGGAAAAACCGGAATGGCTGACCGCAGAAGCCATTGACCGATATGCCGCGCAGATGGCCGCGCCTATCAGGTTGCAGCCTATCACCATTTTGAAAACGGCTTTGACGATAAGCTGGACTATCAAACACTGGAAGAAGCGGAGGTTGCGGCACAGGCTATGTTGCCGGTACGATGGAGGAAGACGCTTTGCATACGACGGCGCTGCCGTCTATGACGCCGAAACACGCCAATGCCTCCGTGTCTACGGTGATTACCCGGACGAAAAGGCGCAGGAACAGGCCGCAGCCTTTGCACTGGAGCATGACACCGCACAGCAAAATACCGCAGAACTGCCCGCCTTTCTGGATATGCACCTTATTGAAGCGAACCTGCTGGACGACGGCGGGCGCAAGCACAAGCGGCAGGAGATCTTTGAATACTTTCAGGCACACAAGAGCCTTGCGGAGCGCACAGAGTTCTTAAAAAACAGCTACAACGATATATGGGTGGAAGTCCTGACTGACGGTGTTCGGACAGGCTACCATGCCGAGAAAGACGGACTTTTGATGTGGGAGGGAAGCTACCTCTCCCGCACCTCAGAGTCCGTTTTTTCATGGTCGGTCATCACCGAAATGACCGAGGGGCTGATCGAGCGCGGCGAGTACAAGATCAAGCTGGGCCTGCAAAATGCCCCAATCGTCGCAGAGCAGCTTGCCCTGTTCGACATGGGCGGCGACGCTCCGGTGTACGAGGCTCCGGCAGATGCGCCCTCCGGCATTCTGGCCCGGCGCGCACGGTGCCGCAGGAGGTCATTGACCTGGCACTCTGCACAGGCGGAAACGAGCCCAACAGCGCGGAGCGCATCGCCGTATTTTATATGCGAGAACGGCCAGAGCAGGAAAATGAAGAGTTTCTGCGTCGGGAGTTTGGCACAGAAAATGGGCGCGGCATGGAATACGAAGGCCGTAAGTACGCTGTGTGGTTTCTGGAGGATGGCATTCACCTCGCCCAAGGCGACAGCGTCCGCACCGGATACAGTAAAACCGTGGTCTCATGGGAGCAGGCATCGGCGCGGATTCTGGAACTGCTGGAGGCGGGGACTTATCTCTCCGCGTCCGAGCTGGCGCAGGCCCCAGACAAGGTGCTGCACGAAGCGATGGACGCCCTCCTGATGACAGCCCGCGACCTGACCAAGGAAGGCCGGGACATGGGGCTGCTCCCGCAGACTTTGGCCATCCACGACCAGCACAAGGGCTACCCGGAACTGGACGAGGACATGGTCGCGTTCGCAAAGACGGATGGTGGCCTACAAATGCTGGCGCAGGAATACCACGCTTTTCTCTACGCTTATTATGATGATCCATCCATTCTGCGTTACCGTCTTTCAGCGTATAACACCCACCGCATCGGCATCATCCTCAACGACCTGCCATACGAGGAACGACACTTTGATGCTCAGCCCAGCTTCCTGCGGCAATGCAAAATGTTTATCACGCAGGATGAGATTGACCAGTACTTTTTGAATGAAGAGACAGAAAGCCGTCTGGCGGTCTACTCCCATTTCTGTTATCCCCACACGCCGGAGGAGCATCAGAAATTCATCAAGGCAGCTTTGGTGAGTACAGCGGCGGTGGCCGTGCCGGATACCAGCACACGAAAACATCAAAAGGGCTGGAGTATGAGCGCGACTATAATTTTAAGAAATATGATACCGTCCATCTGACCATCCCCAATGTGGTCAAGGAGTATGAGCACCTGATCGCGCAGAAACGATTCCCCGGCGAGGACGCTATCGCCAAAATCCCGGAATATGAGCGTGGGCAGTTGGCTCGAACCGTCTATAACGGTTTTTACAATGCGCCGGACGATGTTCCGCGTCCCTATCCCAAGGGTGCGGATTATTACGATGCGCTTCCCATGATCGAGGAGCAGCTGCAAGATAAGGGCAAGACTGCGGATATGCTGGCGGCACTGACTTCCCGGCTGGATGACTTGCCGGAGGATGACCGCCATTACAGCTCCGTTCAGCGCGCAAAGGATCGGCTTTCGGAGTATGTGGACGGCACTTTCAGCCTGTTCAATCACCGGCATGATGCTCCTCAGCAGGAACGCAGCTTTGTGGAGCAGGTCGCAGAGGATGCAGCACGGCTTGCCGCAGAGCAGCCGCCCGCCCATGAGCGGTTCAGCGTGATCGAAACGGACGACGGCTACGCCGTCTGGGACGATATTCGGGACGAAATTTATGTTGACAGCGAGGGCGTCCGTGAGACCTTCCCCAGCGAGTGGCAGGCTGAGGATTATCTGGAGCAGGTCAGAAAGGCAGTCAACGAAAAGGAAGCGGCGGAATGGCTCTATGTGGAGCGTGCCAAAGACACCGCTGCAGAGCAGCCGGACGAGCCTGCCACGCAGCCAGCAATCACCGACGCAGAATTTGCGGCACAAAATCTTGTTCCCGGTGAAACGGTATTTGAGATCGACGGCAGGACCTTCCTTGTGGACCGCGTCGATACGGCGCATGGTGTTGTCAACTTTCAAGACATCACCTTTGTCCAAAAGGTCGGCTTTCCCATCTTCCGCACGGAACCAATCTCCTTTGTTCGGAAAATTGTGGAGCAGGCGGACGAGCCGCCTGCGGCGCTCACCCCGCCGAAAAAGAAAAAACGGAACGCGCTTGCCTATCCGCTGGACGCGGATGGCCGGAACTACCGCATCACCGATGACCACATCGGAGAGGGCGCGCCGCTGGAGCGTTTTCAGCGCAATCTGGACGCGATCCGCACCCTGAAGGCCATAGAAGCGGAGAACCGCACCGCCACAGCGGAGGAACAGGCTGTGCTGGCACAGTATGTGGCTGGGGTGGTCTTGCCGACTTTTTGATGAAAAAACGCCCGGTACGGTGAACTGAAAGACCTGCTGACGGACGCCGAATACGCCGCCGCCCGCGAATCTACGTTGACGGCGTTCTTTACGCCGCCTGTGGTCATCCGCGGCATCTATGCCGCCCTGGGGCAGATGGGCTTCACGCAGGGCAACATTTTGGAACCGTCCTGCGGCATTGGTAATTTTCTTGGTATGCTGCCGGAAAGCATGAGCGGCAGCAAGCTGTATGGCGTGGAGCTGGACGATCTCTCCGGCCGCATCGCCCGCCAGCTTTATCAGAAAAGCAGTATTGCGGTGCAGGGCTATGAGAAGACCGCCTTCCTGGATAACTTTTTCGATGTAGCCATCGGCAATGTGCCGTTCGGCCAGTTTCATGTGCCGGACAAACGCTATGACCGGCTGAATTTCCCCATCCACGAGTATTTCATCGCCAAGGCACTGGATCAGTCAGACCGGGCGGCGTTATCGCCGTTGTGACCTCCAGCTACACCATGGACAAGCGCACCGCCAGCGCGCGAAAATACATCGCGCAGCGAGCGGAGCTGCTGGGGGCCATCCGGCTGCCCAACAATGCATTCAAGGCCGCGGCAGGAACCGAGGTCGTTTCAGACATTCTGTTCCTCCAAAAGCGGGAACGAATGGTGGATATAGAACCCGAATGGGTACACCTTGCCACCAACGAGGACGGCATCCAGATGAACAGTTATTTCATCGACCACCCGGATATGATCTTGGGCGAGATGAAGATGGTGTCCGGGCCGTTCGGCCCCACGCCCACCTGTGAGCCGTACCCGGAGCAGCCGTTGGAAGCACTGCTGGCGGAAGCCGTTCAGAATGTCCACGGTGAGATCACCACTTATGACCGGGAGGAAGAACTGGAGGGCGAGGATCATTCCATCGAGGCCGATCCCGCTGTCCGCAACTTCTCCTATACGCTGGTAGCGGGCCAGATCTACTACCGGGAAAACAGCCGCATGAACCCGGTGGAGGTATCCAAGACGGCAGAGAGCAGAATCCGCGGCATGATCGAGCTGCGGGACTGTGTGCGGACGCTGTTGGAATACCAGACCGAGGACTATCCCGATGAAGAAATCAAGGCGCAGCAAGCAAAGCTGAATGCCCTCTACGATGCCTTCACCAGAAAATACGGACTCATCAACTCTCGCGGCAATGCCATTGCCTTCGATCAGGACAGTTCTTACTTCCTGCTCTGTTCGCTGGAAATTCTGGACGAGGACCGGAACCTGAAAAGAAAGGCGGACCTGTTCACCAAGCGCACCATCCGCAGTCACAAACCTGCCGAAAAGGTAGATACAGCGGTGGAGGCGCTGGCGCTGTCCATCGGGGAGAAAGCCCATGTGGATATGGACTATATGGCAAGCTCACCGGCAAGGACGAGGAGACGCTGTTTTCTGAACTGACCGGCGTGGTGTTCCTAAACCCCGCTTACACCGGCGAGAACGATGGGCGTGAGAAATACCTGCCTGCGGACGAGTATCTTTCCGGCAATGTGCGTCAGAAATGGGCGGTTGCTCAAGGCAAGGCGGAGCAGGACCCGCAGTATCAGATCAACGCTGAGGCATTGGCGCAGGTGCAGCCCACCGACCTCACCGCCAGCGAAATTTCCGTGCGGCTGGGTGCGACATGGCTGGACACGGCGTATGTGCGCCAGTTTATCTTTGAAATGCTGGGGACACCCCGCAGCGCGCAATGGAGCATGAAGGTCCACTATTCCGGCATCACCGGCGAGTGGCGTATTGAGGGCAAGAGCAAGGATCGCGGCAATGTCAAGGCCATCAGTACCTACGGCACACAGCGCATCAACGCCTATGAGATTATCGAAACGACACTTAACCTGAAGGATGTCCGCATTTTTGATTACCAATACGATGAGGAAGGGCGCAGAATTGCCGTTCTGAACAAGAGAGAGACGGCCATCGCCCAGAGCAAGCAGGAGCTCATTAAAGACGCTTTTGCTGAGTGGATCTGGAAAGACCCGGACCGGCGCGAAGCCATCTGTAAGACCTATAATATTCTGTTCAACAGCAACCGTCCCCGTGAGTATGATGGCAGTCACATCAGCTTTTCAGGCATGAACCCGGAGATCACACTCCGCAAGCACCAGGTCAACGCCATCGCGCACATTTTGTACGGTGGAAACACCTTGCTTGCCCATGTGGTGGGCGCGGGCAAGACATTTGAAATGGTCGCGGCGGCGATGGAGTCAAAGCGGCTGGGCCTGTGCCAGAAGTCCCTCTTTGTGGTGCCCAACCACCTGACAGAGCAGTGGGCCACTGAGTTTTTGCAGCTTTATCCTGCGGCCAATATCCTTGTCGCTACCCGCAAGGATTTTGAGACCAAAAACCGCAAGAAATTCTGTGGTAGGATCGCCACCGGCGACTACGATGCCATTATTATCGGGCATTCGCAGTTTGAGAAGATCCCCATGAGCGTAGAGCGCCAGCGGGCCATTCTGGAACAGCAGATCGACGAAATTATGATGGGAATTTCAGAGGCCAAGCGAGAAAAAGCGGAGAATTTCACGATCAAACAGATGGAGAAAACCAAGAAGGGCCTGCAAGCCAAGATCGACAAGCTGAACGACCAGAGCCGCAAGGATGATGTGGTCACCTTTGAGGAATTGGGTGTTGACCGTATCTTCATTGATGAGAGCCATTATTTCAAAAATCTCTTTCTCTACACGAAAATGCGGAATGTGGGCGGTATTGCCCAGACCGAGGCGCAGAAAAGTTCAGACCTCTTTATGAAGTGCCGCTACCTCGATGAGATCACCGGAGGGCGCGGCATTGTCTTTGCCACCGGCACCCCCATTTCCAACAGCATGGTGGAGCTTTACACCATCCAGCGTTACTTGCAGATGTCGGCGCTGGAGGAGCAGGGCTTGCAGCACTTCGATAGCTGGGCGGCAAACTACGGGGAAACCGTCACCGCCATCGAGTTGTCCCCGGAAGGCACCGGCTATCGCGCCAAGACGCGCTTCGCCAAGTTTTATAACCTGCCGGAGTTGATGTCCGTTTTCAAAAATGTGGCGGACATTCAGACGGCGGATATGCTCAAGCTCCCCGTGCCGGAGGCGCATTACCACAATATCGCCTTGAAGCCATCGGAGTATCAGAAAGAGATCGTGGCGTCGCTGGCGGAGCGCGCTGAGAAAGTCCGCAACCGCGAGGTGGACAGCAGCGTGGACAATATGCTGATGATAACCAACGATGGCCGCAAGCTGGCGCTGGACCAGCGGCTCATCAACCCATGCTGCCCAGCGCCCCCAACAGCAAAGCCGCCAAGTGCGCCGAAAATGTGTTTGAGATCTGGCAGCGCACCGCTGACAAGCGTTCCACCCAAATGATTTTTTGCGACCTGTCCACCCCAAAGGATGACGGCACATTCAGCGTTTATGATGATATTCGCGCGAAATTGCTGGAATTGGGAGTTCCCGAAAACGAGATCGCCTTCATCCACAACGCCAAGAGCGAGGTACAGAAGAAAGACCTGTTCGGCAAGGTGCGGAGCGGTCAGGTGCGTATCCTGCTGGGCAGCACCCAGCGCATGGGCGCCGGCACCAACTGCCAGCAAAAGCTCATCGCCCTGCACCACCTCGAATGCCCGTGGCGTCCGTCCGACCTTCAGCAGCGGGAGGGGCGTATTATCCGGCAGGGCAACGAAAACCCGGAGGTGGATATTTACAGCTATGTCACGGAAGGCACTTTCGACGCCTATCTTTACCAGCTTGTGGAGAGCAAGCAGAAATTTATATCGCAAATCATGACCAGCAAATCGCCTGTTCGCTCCGCCGAAGATGTGGATGAGCAGGCGCTTTCTTATGCCGAGATTAAGGCGCTGGCCAGCGGCAACCCTATGATAAAGGAAAAGATGGATCTGGACATTGAGGTGTCCAAGCTGAAGCTGCTGAAATCCAACCATTTGAGCCAGCGGTACGCGCTCGAGGATGCAATCAGCAAGACTTTCCCTAAAAATATTGCCGAAGCACAGGAGCGCATTTCGGGCTATGAGGCCGATATAGCCGCGGTTAAGGAAAACACCCACCCAAACGCAGACGGTTTTTCTCCGCTTGTGCTGATGGGCGTCCCCCATACCGACAAGAAGGAGGCTGGCGCGGCGCTGCTGACCATGTGCCAGACGATGCTCTCCCCGGAGGCGACACAGATCGGCAGCTATCGCGGCCTGGCGCTGGAGCTGGCGTTCGATACCTTCGCGCGGGAATACCGCCTGACTATGATCGGGCAGCTCCGCCACACGGTCACGCTGGGAACCGATGTGTTCGGCAATTTGCAGCGCATGGACAATGCGCTGGAGGGACTGCCCATCAAGGAGCAAACCTGCCGCGAGCAGCTTTCCAATCTGCAAACGCAGTTGAAACCGCAAAGGCAGAGGTACAAAAGCCGTTTCCCCGCGAAGAGGAACTTACGACCAAAACGGCACGGCTGGAGGAACTGAATACCCTGCTGAATTTAGACCACAAGGAGCCTGAGATCGTAGACGCCGAGCCGGACGAGGATCAAAGGCCGCCGGAGCGCCGCAGACCGCAGTTGGAGCGGTAAAACCAATAGAAAACGGAGGAAATTATGGGTTATCAGGAAAGTTGGTTCTATATCGAGCCGCAGCGCAAATTTGAGAAGTTGATCCGCGCTTATGAAAAGGCGGAGCAGTCCGGCTACTATGAGGTAGCGGTGCGGAACCACATTCCGTTATTGTTTTGAAGCAGCCATTTGGCGATATTCCCGCAGGAAAGAAGCTGCTTTGGGTGTGCGGTGACCGCGGCTTTCACTGTGCCGCTGGCGTATTTGGCGGCGAGCTGAAATGCTCCGGCAGGCTTCGCGTGATCCCGGTGGAGGCGGTGCTGAACGGCACCGACGATCCCCGTATGGAGGGCTGGACTTGACAGTCCGGCCCCCAGCGAAAACGCCTATATGAAACGATACAGTGTCGCCAATTACGCCCACCGGA